>Ga0209098_1001216_pt1 | contig 25257 bp, 18 predicted proteins | sample AD_JPNHW1_MetaG_FD_184429 | JGI IMG/M metagenome (GOLD analysis project Ga0209098, IMG submission 184429) | Active sludge microbial communities of municipal wastewater-treating anaerobic digesters from Japan - AD_JPNHW1_MetaG (SPAdes) (version 2) | ecosystem: Engineered > Bioreactor > Anaerobic...
AGCTTTATTCTGTCACACTCCTGTCTGAATATGTTATTGAAACACGAGCCATATCGGTTTTTAGAGCTCATCCCGTAATATGCCAGGCCTACAGGAGTGTTGTGTATGATATCAAAAAACTTTTTATCCTCAGCGCCTGACGGGGCATCGACCTCATCAATATAATAACTCAGGAGCCTCTCAAAGGCTCTGCTATCCATAATGAGCTTTGATGTTCCATCCATCTGGTTCAGGGCACTGCCTCCACAGAAGAAAAACAGCCTGCTGTCTGAGGGCAACCCTCCTTCACCTGAAAGCAGGATAACCTGAGAGATCATTACTCCTATTGAATAGGCAAAAATGTCCACCCGGCCATTACTCTCAATGTATGGATGATTACCTTTTTTTATCTGACTGATAAGGGTCAGCATATCATTGACAGCCTGGTATCCGGAAAGGAAAAATCGCTGGGGCAAAAGAGAGAGTCTTGTGCTTAATGCCACATTTGCAAACGATGCCATCCGGATAGAAGGATCTTTCAGGAGCCGCGATGCAACCGCAGGCATCATAAGATGTCTGTCAACCCATGATAGTGGTGAACGGTTCATATGGTATGCTATTGGAAAAAGAACCACAGCCCTGCCGGTATCCGTTGCCAGCCGCTCGCCCCATGTAAGATACTTCTCCCAGTTACGTTCATTAAGCCCATGCAGAAGAATAATAGCTCCTTTATTTTTGGTTTCGGCAGGTGGCATGAAGATGTAATAGGTGAAATTTTCGTTTACCCGTTTCATCCCGTCAGCATTGAAAAAGCCTTTCAGATCCACCGGTACTTCTGCCTCCGTCTGAAATCTTACAGCCTCCTGAGAATGGAACTTAACCTTTAATACTCTTATGCCCGTTGATGGAAGAACTCCCTCATCGCCCATCTGCTTGAAAAAAAGAGAAAGCTCTTTATGTCTTTCTGTGTAATCCATTGGATAAATTTTGAAACAAACCAACGAAATAGAAAAAGAGCCTGCAAATAAATGGTGCCCGGTGGGTGTGTATGGGCCGGAAACAGAAAATGAGGGGCAAAACTAAAAATGGTGGGGCGAAATCAGGTAAGACCTAAATGGCATTTTTGTCTCTCAAAAAAGCAAATGGGTTACAGAATACAATTATTTTTGGATTAAGCATCTCAATATTTCAGAGATTCAATAATTAGCTATTTTTGTCATTAACTTTTAAATATAATAACCGTGGACCTGAGCAGGAAGATACCGGCATATCTTACAGAAAAGCAAAATATTGTAAAGCTTATTTTGTTTACTGCTGCTTTTGCACTGGTATTTATAAATATTTACTCTCCATTTAATATGGAGCAGTTTTACAAGGTCACACGGTTGAAGTTTTTTCTTGGTTCAAGCGCTGTAATACTTACAGGTGTACTTGTAGTTGTCATCAGCCGGATAATAATGTACCAGTCTGTAAAGAAAGGAGCGCAGATTCTTGTATATCAGTATGTTATCTGGTCGCTTTCAGAAGCTGTCTGTATGGCTCTCTTTTATACTTTATATGAACTGGTGATACTCAGAGACCCCAGACCATTGGTAGAAGTATTCAAAAAGTCGGCATCAAACACTGCCCTGGTGTTGCTTCTGCCCTATTCCGTTTTATGGCTCTATTTTTCGTGGTCGGATAAAAAGAAAAAACTGCTGGAGTTGTCAGAGGCACCTGATCCTGCAAATCAAAAAGCAATGATCCCCTTCAGGGATGAAAAGGGAACGCTGAGGCTGTCATTGAAAAGATCCGACATTCTCTATTTTCAGGGTAGCGACAATTATGTTACCATATGGTATAATGCCCAGAATAAAGTATCCAAATACCTGCTGCGCAACACTCTTAGGAAACTTGAGGATGAGCTTACCGGTGAGTCTATAATACGTTGTCACCGCTCTTACCTGGTAAACATGGATAAAGTCAAGCTTATAAGGAAGGAGAAAGAGGGAATGATGATAGAGCTCGAGTGCGACTCCCAGGTCTTCGTACCGGTATCAAGAAGCTATATGAATCAGGTACTGCTGGCTTTTGGTCAGAACCAGTAAATCCTGAGAACGAAAATCATTATCTTTGCCGGGTTAATTTAAAATTTGTTTCACCGTGATGAAAAAGTTTAAACGTCATCTTATTACATCAGCGCTTCCATATGCTAATGGACCAATTCATATAGGCCACCTTGCCGGGGTATATGTGCCGTCAGATATTTATACCCGCTATCTTAGGTTAAGAGGCGAAGATGTTATTTCCATCTGCGGATCAGATGAGCATGGCGTTCCAATCACGCTCAAGGCCAGGAAAGAAGGCATTACCCCACAGGAAGTTGTAGACAGGTATCATTCACTTAATAAAAAGGCTTTTGAGGATTTCGGCATTGCCTTCGACATTTATTCACGTACCTCCAATAAGGTACACTACGAAACTGCTTCCGGGTTTTTCAGAAAGTTATATGATAATGGTGATTTTATAGAGAAAACATCAAGTCAGTATTATGATGAGGAAGCGGGCTGCTTCCTTGCCGACAGGTATATAACAGGTGGATGCCCTCATTGCGGAAATGAAAATGCTTATGGTGATCAGTGTGAGAAGTGCGGTACCTCTCTCAGCGCCACTGACCTTATAAATCCAAAATCGGCCATCAGCGGCAGTGCCCCGGTATTAAAAGAGACCCTCCACTGGTATCTGCCACTTGACAAATATGAACCATGGCTCAAGAAATGGATACTTGAAGAACATACCGAATGGAAGCCAAATGTATACGGACAGTGCAAATCGTGGCTCGATCAGGGTCTGCAGCCAAGAGCTGTAAGCAGGGACCTTGAATGGGGAGTACCCGTACCTGTTAAAGGAGCAGAAGGTAAAGTGCTTTATGTATGGTTTGATGCCCCTATAGGATATATATCAGCCACAAAAGAGCTGACAAGCGACTGGGAAAAATACTGGAAGGATGAGGATACAAGAATGATCCATTTTATCGGTAAAGACAATATTGTCTTTCACTGCATCATTTTTCCTGCAATGCTTAAGGCAGAGGGATCATATATCCTTCCACAGAACGTGCCGGCAAATGAATTCCTGAACCTTGAAGGTGATAAAATATCCACTTCAAGAAACTGGGCAGTATGGCTTCATGAATATCTTGAAGATTTCCCGGGGAAACAGGACTCACTTCGCTACGCTCTTTGTGCAAGCGCTCCGGAGACAAAAGACAATGATTTTACCTGGAAAGATTTTCAGGCTCGTAACAACAATGAGCTCGTTGCCATCCTTGGCAATTTCGTCAATCGTACGCTGGTATTGACAAATAAGTATTTCAACAGTCTGGTTCCCTCTGCGGGAAAACTGACTGATTATGATACTGCTACCCTGAATTCAATTGCCACCCTGAAAGAGAGTGTTGAGTCAAACCTCGAGTCATTCAGGTTCAGGCAGGCTCTCTCTGAAGCCATGAACCTGGCACGTCTGGGCAATAAATACCTTGCCGACACAGAGCCATGGAAAGTGATAAAAAATGATGAAGAAAGAGTCAAAACCATTCTTTATGTTTCACTGCAGATAACAGCCAGCCTTGCTATAATACTTGAGCCATTTATCCCATTCTCAATGGACAAGCTTAAGGTATGGCTTAACATTGACACGCTGCGGTGGGAGGATGCCGGAGCTAAAGAGCTTCTTAAACCGGGCCACAAGGTCAGCTCAGGTGAACTGATGTTCACCAAGATTGAGGACGATGCTGTTGAAAAACAGATTCAAAAGCTTCTCGATACCAAAAAAGCCAATGAAGCATCTGCAGCACCAGTCATCCCGCAAAAGGAGGATGTCACATTCGACGAGTTCAGTCGCATGGATATACGCACTGCAACTATCCTTGAAGCAGAAAAGGTGGCTCGTACAACAAAACTGATGAAACTGAAAGTTGATACAGGCATAGATGTCAGAACCATTGTGTCTGGCATTGCAGAGCACTTTACTGCCGAAGAGCTTCCCGGGCGAAAGGTCTCCGTAATTGTTAACCTGGCTCCCCGAACCATTAAAGGGATTGAATCGAAAGGCATGATTTTGCTTGCTGAAGATGCTGCCGGCCGGCTCGTCTTTATGGCTGCCGAAAATGAAATAAAAAACGGAAGTCCTGTCAGATAGGACTTCCGCTTTCTTATACTTTTTTTCCTGATACTATTCTGTTTTACAAATCCACGATTGCGGATAGATCGTAATAACCTTCTTCAGCGCCGAGTCTGCAGCCTGTTGTGTCTCAAACGAACCCGCACTCACTCTGAAGAAACCATTTGGTCCCTGAGCAACCACCGGAGAAAATCCTTTCATCTGGAGCCTGCGTATCATTGATAACGCATTTTCTTCATCCCTGAAACTGCCTGTGACAAGCATGTATTTTATCCCCACTTCGGCAACGGGAACTGCCGGTGCCACATATCTGGAAGCAGGAGCAACATTGTTTACCTGGTCAGAAGATGATATCACCTCTTTTTCTATGGTCGAAGATTCAGCCGGTTTCGATGAAGCTTCTTCAGTGGTAGGATTAACATGAAGAATCTGTGACCTGTTATACTCAAGCTCAGCCACAGCCAGAGGATTCATATTTGACTCCTGTGTCCTGCTTTTGAACAGCTCTGTCCGGAAAGGTATCAGTGCCATTGCAACCAGCAGTGGAATTATTACAGCGGCACGGGTCATCATCCTGCGCATTGAGGATGTCTTAACAGGCTCATTCTCTTTACTCTCAAGAACCTTGCGCCGGAGGTCAAAATCCTTTACAGGCGCCCGGTGAAACGAGGTGAGTCCAAAGGAACTCAACAGATAATTTGCATCCGGGTCCGGCTCAAAGATCAGAACACCATCCCGGTTATTATAAAAAGTGCCAATGTTCTCCAGTTGAACCTTCTCTCCCCTGTTTATACTGTTGCGGAGCTCCTCGGCATAGGCTGAAATAATATCACGTGCCTCACCATAGCCAATTCCTTCCTTCGAAGATATATGGCCAATAAGCAATCCGTCATTATTAACAAGGTGGCGGTTAAACGTGATTTTTTTTACAGGTGGATAAAACAGACCTTCACTATGATCCACACGGGCATGGGAATAATTACCTATAAAGGCACCAAAGCCGGGCACAATTACACAGTCGTGTCCAAAAAGTAACTCTTTAATATATAATGTAATATCCCTTTTCATTTAAAAACCACTATTCAATACAAATGTATAAAATTACTGGATAATAAACTTCAAATAGTTATTATAAGGATTTATTATCTTCGCAATAGACAAAGGGTTCTTATGAAAAAGATAGAAATGGTTGATCTGCGAGGGCAGTATGAAAGGTTGAAGACCGATATTGACAGCTCAATTGCATCAGTTCTTGAATCGGCTGCTTTTATAAAAGGCCCTGAAGTAAGACTCTTTGAAGAAGAACTTCAGCGGTACCTTGGTGTAAGAAATGTCATTTCATGCGCAAATGGCACCGATGCTCTTCAGGTAGCCCTGATGGCGCTGGGACTGAGACCGGGTGACGAGGTGATAACTACTGGTTTCACTTTTATTGCTACTGTTGAAGTGGTTGAACTATTGGGTCTTAAGCTGGTTATCGCAGATGTTGATCCTGACACGTTTAATATTAGTACGGCAGAAGTCGAACGGCTTATTACTCCCGCAACCAGGGCAATAGTCCCGGTACACCTGTTTGGCCAGTGTGCCGACATGGAACCTCTTATGCGCCTTGCAGGCAAGAACGGTATTGCAGTAATTGAGGACACCGCACAGGCAACAGGTGCCGAATACCGTTTCTCAGACGGCAGCGTGAAAAAAGCAGGAACTATTGGCACTATTGGATGCACATCATTCTTTCCGTCAAAAAATCTTGGTTGCTATGGCGATGGAGGTGCATTAATCACTGATAATGACTCATTGGCAACGACTATCAGAAGCATCACAAACCATGGCATGAAGGTCAGGTACTACCATGATACCATAGGTGTGAATTCGCGTCTCGATACCATACAGGCAGCTGTCTTAAGAGTTAAGCTGAGGCATCTCGATGAGTTTAATGAGGCACGCAACAGGGCAGCATCATTCTACGATAATGCCCTCTCGGCAATACCACAGATAAAGATCCCTGCAAGATCCGCACCCTCCTCTCATATATTTCATCAATACACTATAAGAGTGCCGGCCGCAGACCGGAATCCTCTCAAGGAACATCTTGAAAACGAAGGCATTCCGGCAATGATTTATTATCCTGTACCGCTTCATATACAGAAAGCATATGCACACCTGGGCTATAAGGAGAGTGATTTCCCGGTTACCGCCACGCTTTGCAACGAAGTCCTTTCGCTGCCGATGCACAGCGAGTTATCTGAAGACCAGCTTACATATATAACAGAATGCATAGCTGCTTACTTTAAAAAATAACAAAATGGCAAATGATTACTCTGCTCATGAGAGCGCAATAATTGACGAGGGATGCAAGATAGGAAAGGGAACGAAAATATGGCATTTCAGCCATATAATGAAAGGCTCGGAAATAGGAGAATCGTGTAATATAGGTCAAAACGTGGTTGTCTCACCGGGAGTGAAACTTGGAAGAAACGTTAAGGTGCAAAATAATGTTTCCATTTATACCGGAGTGATTTGCGAAGACGATGTCTTTCTCGGCCCCTCAATGGTGTTCACAAATATTCTTAATCCTCGGAGTGCAATAATAAGGCGTGATCAGTATGTTACCACCCTTGTCAGAAAAGGCGCTTCAATTGGTGCAAATGCGACCGTGGTTTGCGGACATACTATAGGAGAATATGCCCTTATAGGAGCGGGAACAGTTGTTACCAGGGACGTCAAACCGTATGCCCTTGTGGTTGGCAACCCCGGACGGCAGACAGGCTGGGTCTCGGAATACGGTCATAAACTTATCTTTAACAGGGAAGGCGAGGCCGTTTGCCCGGAAAGTGGCCAGAGATATAAAATTGAAGCCGATATAGTTACTAGAATATTTTAGTACATTTGAACTCATTTATACAAATCGGAATGGATAACTCTCCCAAAAATTTCGGGTTAATTGGTGTTGCGGGGTATATAGCTGAGAGACATCTGAGGGCAATAAAGGATACAGGAAACATACTGCTGGCAAGCCTTGATAAATTTGACAGCGTGGGTAAAATTGACTCATACTTCCCTGACAGCGATTTTTTTGTTGAGTTTGAAAGATTTGACCGCCATTTTGATAAGCTTAAACGAAATGGGATACATATAGATTACGTAAGCATCTGTTCCCCGAATTATCTTCACGATTCGCATATCCGCTTTGCATTAAGGCACAAGGCCGATGCCATTTGTGAGAAACCCATCGTGCTTAATCCATGGAATATTGATGCATTACAGGAGATTGAAAGGGAAACCGGGAGGAAAATATTCAATATTCTCCAGTTGAGATATCACCCCAGGATCATTGAACTGAGAGAAAAGGTTCTCAATTCACCCTCCGACACAAAATACGATATAATACTTTCATACATTACCAGTCGCGGACACTGGTACGACATATCCTGGAAAGGTGACATCAATAAGTCAGGAGGAGTAGCTACAAATATTGGAGTTCATTTCTTTGACATGCTCGGGTGGATCTTTGGCAAAGTAGAATCAAATACGGTGCATATGCTGCAGAAAAACAAGGCAGCCGGATTCCTTGAGCTGGAACGTGCCAGGGTAAAATGGTTTCTGAGTATAGATTACAACGACATACCAAAACAGGAGAAAGAAAAAGGAAAAAGAACATACCGGAGCATTACCGTGGATGGTCAGGAAATAGAATTCTCGGAAGGATTCACCGACTTGCATACTGTTACCTACAGAGAAATACTTAAAGGCAATGGGTTTGGCATTGAAGATGCACGTCAGAGCATTGAGACCGTCTATAATATCCGTAACGCAACACCTTCACCACTCAGAGGAGATTATCACCCCTTAATCAATATTTAAAATGTATAATAGGTTAGTAAACAAAGAGACAAAATTGTCATTAATCGGCCTGGGTTATGTGGGCCTGCCTATTGCGCTTGAGTTTGCCCGAAAAATCAAAGTAATAGGATTCGACATTAAACCGGAACGGGTTGCCCTGATGAAGAAAAGCATTGATCCCAGCAATGAACTCACATCAGAAGCCTTTGAAGGAACAGATATTAAATTCACTTCCAACCCGGAAGACCTGAAGGAAGCTTCTTTTCACATTATTGCTGTTCCCACTCCTGTTAATAGCCATAATATGCCAGATCTTACACCTGTACTTAAAGCCTCAGAAACAGTGGGCAGGATTTTAAAAAAGGGTGATTATGTAGTGTATGAATCAACCGTTTATCCTGGTTGCACCGAAGAAGACTGTGTCCCTGTCCTTGAGAAATTCTCAGGCCTGCGCTTCGGCACCGACTTTAAGGTTGGCTTTTCTCCTGAAAGAATAAACCCGGGAGATAAGGAACACACTCTCACAAAAATCACAAAGATCACCAGCGGATGCGATCCTGAATCGGCTGAGAACATTGCCAGGACTTATGAACTTATTATCAGGGCCGGGGTACATCGTGCCTCATCAATAAAGGTTGCCGAATCGGCAAAGATTATTGAAAACACCCAGCGCGATATCAACATTGCATTTATGAACGAGCTCTCAATGATCTTCAACAGAATGGGAATCAATACTTTTGAAGTTCTTGAGGCCGCCGGAACAAAATGGAATTTCCTCAAATTTGCACCAGGTCTTGTTGGCGGACACTGTATTGGTGTTGACCCTTACTATCTTTCATTCAAGGCCAAAGAGCTGGGCTATCACCCTCAGATGATTGACTCAGGCCGGTTTATCAATGACAGCATGGGACGATACGTAGGTACCTGTGCAGTTAAAAAGCTTACTGCCGCCGGTAAAAGCCCTAAAGGCGCACGCGTACTGGTAATGGGAATGACATTCAAAGAAGATGTTACAGACATCCGCAACTCTAAGGTCATTGATATAATAAAACAACTGGAGGATTTTGGGGTAGATTATGAAGTTGTAGACCCTGGAGCATCACACGAAGAGGTACATGAAGAATATGGCATTAGCCTGAAAGATAAACCCACAGGTAAATATGATGCAATAGTACTTGCCGTGGCCCATAAGGAATACCGGCATTTTGAAGAAAAAGATTTCGCCGCTATGCTAAATGACCAGGGGATCCTGGTTGATGTAAAAGGAATTTACAGAAATATTATCAAAAATCTGACTTACTGGAGTTTATGATGAAGAAGAAAGTATTGGTGACAGGGGGGACTGGTTTTATTGGTTCACATACATCCGTGGAGCTTATAAATGCAGGGTTTGATGTAGTTATAATTGATAACCTCTATAACTCGGAAAAAACAGTTCTTGATGGAATTGAGAAGATAACCGGAGTGAGACCTGCTTTTGCCGAATTTGACCTCTGCGATACGAAAAGACTTGAAGACTTTTTTGCCAATGAACATAAGGTTGATGCGATAATTCATTTTGCAGCCTACAAGGCTGTGGGAGAATCGGTTAAAAAACCCCTTGATTATTATCGTAACAATCTCCTTTCCCTGGTTAACCTTCTGGGGATGATGGAAAAGTTCAACATTCCCTCTTTTGTCTTTTCATCGTCTTGTACTGTTTATGGCCAGCCCGACAAACTCCCTGTTACTGAAGATGCTCCTGTTAAGCCTGCCATCTCGCCATATGGTAATACAAAACAGATAGGCGAAGAGATAATACGAGAGACAATGGCTGTTAAACCTTCATTAAAAGCCATCTCTCTCCGTTACTTTAATCCTATCGGGGCACACCCGTCAGCACTTATTGGAGAACTGCCCAGAGGTGTCCCTGAGAACCTTGTGCCATTTATCACTCAAACAGCAATTGGGCTACGCAATGAGCTCAAAGTGTTTGGCGACGACTATAACACTCCCGACGGATCCTGTATCCGTGACTACCTTCATGTTGTTGACCTTGCCAAAGCACATGTTGTGGCACTGCAAAGACTGGTTAACTCAAAGAACAAGGCAAACTACGAAGTGTTTAACCTCGGAACCGGTAAAGGTGTGTCAGTACTGGAGGCAATTAAATCATTTGAGAGAGTTTCCGGGGTAAAGCTGAAATACACTGTAACTGCCCGCAGGGAAGGAGATATTGAACAAATCTGGGCCGACCCCTCATATGCAAATAAAGAGCTGGGATGGAAGACAGAAAGCTCTCTTGACGAGGCAATGGCTACAGCCTGGAAATGGGAAAAAAGAATCAGAAATAAGGAATAATGAAAAAGAATATTCTGATAACCGGTGGTGCAGGTTTTATCGGGTCACATGTGGTGAGAAGATTTGTCAGGAATTATCCCGATTATACAATCGTTAATGCCGACAAACTAACCTATGCCGGAAACCTCGAGAACCTCGCAGATATAAAGAATGAGCCAAATTACAACTTTAGAAAAGCTGACATAATCGATAAGAGTGCTGTCTTATCTCTTCTTGATGAATTCAGGTTCGATGGGATTATACACCTTGCAGCAGAATCACATGTTGACAGATCAATAACCAGCCCTGATGAGTTTATACTGACAAATATTGTGGGAACTGTTAACCTGCTTAACGCGTTTCGTTCATCAGAACCGGGGCCAACAGGCAAAAAGCTGTTTTACCATATCTCTACCGACGAAGTATATGGCTCTCTTGGCCGAAGTGGTCTCTTTACTGAAGAGACGCCTTATGATCCTAAAAGTCCTTACTCAGCTTCCAAAGCCAGCTCAGACCATATGGTCAGGGCATTCGGAAACACCTTCGGGCTACCATGGGTAATCTCAAACTGTTCAAACAATTACGGCCCGAACCAGTTCCCGGAAAAACTTATCCCTCTTACCATTAACAACATCAAAAACAATAAAGAAATACCGGTTTACGGTAAAGGTGATAATGTGAGGGACTGGCTTTATGTTGAAGATCATGCGGCAGCAATAGATCTGATATTCCACAAAGGAATTCCGGGAGAAACATACAATATAGGAGGCGATAATGAATGGAAAAACATTGACATAGTACGTCTCCTGTGTACTATTTTAGACGAGAAGCTGGGACGCGAGGCCGGCAGCTCGCAAAAACTTATAACATTTGTCCCCGACCGTCTGGGTCACGACAAACGCTATGCTATTGACAGCAGCAAGCTGAAAAAAGAACTTGGATGGCGTCCGTCACTCTCTTTCAAGGAGGGTATTGTAAAGACTGTCGAGTGGTATCTTGAAAATAGCAAGTGGCTCGAAAGAATTGTCTCCGGGGAGTACACCAAATACTACGAAAAGCAATATCACAGGCGCTGAAGATCTACTTCAGCCCTGTGTTTTTAATTCTTTGAATCAGCTCGTCACCCAGGGCTGATTTTTGTTTTATATGATCGTGTATTGCAAGCACCACCGGGTTCCTGTCAAAGTCACCACGCACCTGCTCAAAATCAAGCTTTTTTATCTCCTCATCACCATCAATGCCAAAGCCAGTCATTGACGAGAGAGTGAACTCCTTATGAGCATCTTCAAGAAGCATGTTGTCAAGATCGATCACGCTCTTTTTCCATCTCTCAACTACATCAATAACATCAGTGGCAGTAATCTCTTCAGGGTTTTTACCCAGTTCCCTGCCAAGGTGAATATAAGACCACTCCCACTCCAGTTTGTAATAATCAGCATGTATTCTTTCGAAACACTCATTCAGCTTATCCGGAGTCGTTATCATGCCACTCTCAAGTGAAACAATCAGGTCATCTATCACCTTAAGCGGGGCAATAAGTCCTGCCATGTCCACCCATTCTCCGGCACCTCCCTTAACTGTTGGAATAAGCCTGTGACGGAGCTCTTCCAGTGTTTTTGGGGTAAATCCCTCGAGTCTTTTTATCAAAGAGTTACCAAGGAATTTATCTATCCCTGTCTGATAAAGCTTCATCCCCTTTTCCAAAGAGGAGTCTTTTATTTTCATACCGTTGTAGGAAACATACCCTTCAGGGCTTTTATCCTGTGATTTCAGGGAGTTGAGGGTATCTCTTCCTGAAATCATTTTGTTAACGGTAAATGGGCTGAGAAGGTTAAAATTTATCTGGTCGAGGCGGTTTTCTTTTTTTCTTATATCCCGTGCCGGCCACTTCTGTGCATCACGGATAGTACCCACGCTTCTCAGGTTTATTGCCGGAACAAGTACCGAGGTGTCGTCCCTCTCCAGGAGGTAGGAAAACGGGAACATGGTAGTATCCACGTTATTATAATGTCTCCCCATCACAAGGGTGAAAGGACCTATCCTGGAAGGCCACAGCACATAGGAATCGCTGGTGGTTTTTGATCCTCTTTCAATAATACCCTGGTGGATGGGTCCAAGCTTGTACATATGGTTGCTCTGGTTGGATCCACTGCCGGCATTCATGAATGAAAAGATACCGGCAATAAGCAGGGTCGGCTTGTGATGTGTCACGGTAAATGGCCCGCAGAACACCGATGTCCCTTCACCATGAGATCCAACACAGTTGGCAAAAAACAGTGAGTTCTCAGCAGAATATTGTTTTGAGATCAGGCAACCCTGCCCGATAAAACACTTCTCCACTATTGCACCATCAGAGACTCTGGAGCCTGAACAGATGATGAAGTGATCCATTATCACATCGCTCCCTATATATACCGGGTCATTGAAGCAGCTGTTAACTGATCCTTCAGAAAGCCGGGTCACGTCTTCGATAACGGCATAATCGCCTATTCTTACGTTCTTTATTGTTCGGCATCCGGCAATGGATACACCTGATCCTATCCTTCCCCGGTCAGTAACAACTCCGGAAACATAATCGCTGATAAGGGATTCTATTACCCTTACTGCTTTCGGCCGGTGCCGGTATAAAGTAAGTATATATGCCATATGGGAAGAGAGACGATCCCATATCTGGACTGAGCGGCCTCCCGATTCGTTAAGGACCGCCACCTGGGTGCCATTGCCAAAAGAGGTCTTTCCTTCAACAGCTATCTTTCCGCAGTTTTTAATTACAGTACCTTCTCCAATATCATAGTTGGCGATATAGCCTGTTATGTCTGCAATAGTAACATTGTCACCTATGGTGCAGTTATGTATATGAGCATTATAGATACCATGTTGTAATGGCAGGCCGCACTTCTCGTGATTGAATCCGGCGAAGAGGCCCATCTTCACAGTCCCTGAAAAAACCACGTTACGAAGCCTTGAAGTGTCAAATGGTTCCCTTACCAGAACGCTTCCCCATGTGTTGCTTCTGCAACCTGAGGCTTCAAGTTTTTTTACTTCAACGGCGCTGAGACTTCTGTATCCGTCAGCCATATTTTCTGTGTTAAATTATTCCACAGTAACAGATTTCGCCAGGTTTCTTGGCTGATCAACGTCACAGCCTCTGAGAACGGCAATGTGGTATGATAGCAGTTGCAAAGGAATAACAGAAATTACAGGTGCAAAAACGGGCATGGTGTCTGGCACCTCTATCACATAGTCGGCCATACGGCTTATTATCTGGTCTCCTTCGGTCACAACGGCTATTACCTTCCCTTTCCTTGCTTTCACCTCCTGTATATTGCTTACAACCTTGTCATATGTGTTCTCTTTTGTAGCAACCACAACCACCGGCATATTTTCATCGATAAGGGCAATAGGTCCGTGTTTCATTTCAGCAGCAGGATATCCCTCTGCATGTATATATGAAATCTCTTTAAGCTTCAGTGCTCCTTCAAGAGCAACAGGGAACAGGTAACCTCTGCCGAGGTAAATTGCATTCTCTGAGCTCTGTATAATTTTTGCAAGCTCCAGGGTAGTCTCATCTACCTTCAATGTCTTTTCAATTTTTTCAGGCAACGAAACCAGTTCAGTAATAAGTTCGTTATAGCGGGATTCGTCAATAAGTCCTTTGCGGTAGCCTATTTCAAAAGCCATCATAGCCAGGGTAAGTACCTGAGTGGTGAAAGCTTTGGTGGATGCTACACCTATTTCCGGTCCGGCATGTGTGTAAACTCCTGCATTGGTCTCACGTGGAATGCTTGATCCTACTACGTTGCAAATGCCAAGGACCAGTGCTCCCTTCTCTTTTGCCAGCTTTACCGCAGCAAGAGTATCGGCAGTCTCACCGCTCTGGCTGATGGCAAGAACTATATCGCCTTTCTTAATAACCGGGTTGCGGTATCTGAATTCAGAGGCATATTCAACCTCTACCGGTATGCGGCAGAACTCTTCAATAATATACTCGCCTTCGAGGGCTGCATGCCATGATGTCCCGCAGGCTACAATAAATATCTTGTCAGCCTGTGCAAGAGTGTCAAAGATGTTATACAGACCTCCAAGTCTCAGTCCGGAATGATCCGGCAGTACTCTGCCCCTGAATGTATCGTGAATTGCTCTTGGCTGTTCAAATATCTCCTTCAGCATGAAATGATCGTATCCTTCCTTGTCAAGCTCACCTATCTTCAGATCAACCTCTTTCACCTCAGGCTCGATAGGCTTGTTACGAATGGTTTTGAGAATCATCTCATCCTTTCGGATTATAGCCATGTCGTCATCGTTAAGGTAGATAACACGCTGTGTATACTCAACAATAGGAGTCGCATCAGAAGCAATGAAGTTCTCTCCGTCGCCTACACCTATTACTAGCGGGCTTCCTTTACGAGCTGCAAACATCTTGTCCGGTTCCCTGCGACATAGAATAACCAGACCATATGTTCCCTCCACTTTATTAAGGGCAAGCATAATAGCCTGTTCTGCAGACAGATCACCTTCAAGATAAAGATGCTCGATAAGGTTCGCCAGCACTTCAGTATCGGTCTGACTGACAAACTTGACACCGCGACTCTCAAGGTGTTTCTTGATGCGGGCATAGTTTTCAATGATGCCGTTGTGTACAACAACAAAATTGCCTTTAAATGATATCTGAGGGTGAGCGTTAATTTCATTTGGTTCACCATGGGTTGCCCAACGGGTATGCCCCATTGCAATGTTACCATCAGTCTTGGTTTTATGCACCAGCTCTTCAAGATCACGTACCCTGCCTTTACATTTAAAGACATGCGGTTCTTCGTCAAATATTGCTATACCGGCTGAATCATATCCCCTGTATTCGAGACGTTTCAATCCGTTTAATACTATCTCACGGGCTGGCCTGGGGCCAATATAACCTACTATTCCGCACATATCAGAATCTGTTTATTTTTTTGGTAAATCTATTATCATAAACCATATGTTCCCGGAATGAACCGGGAATTCTGTTCAATGGTATTTAATTAATGTGAACTACTAAAGGCAAAAATAAATATACCGGTCAGATTTACCCTACAGAACAAATTACCCTATAGAAACTTATTATAAAACTCATCGTAAGCATCAATATACTTATCTTCCGGCTGGAACCCAAGGACAGGCTTTTTCAGTGTGTCCAGATATTTGCTTACATCTTCGTTTAAATTTTCACTTCCTATTATAACACCATCTGAATATTCAGTTGCCAGTTTAGTAATACCTAAAAAATCTGTCTTTCCATCTGTAATCTTAAGATCCTTTTTTTCAATCCCGTCAGCCAGAAGCTTTTCCAGCAATGAAGTGCGCAAAGGATTTTTAAAACCGTTATTATATACTGAATATATTGTTTTGAAATTGTTAAAAACAGGATCGTCATAGTAAATTTTCCTGAGATAGAGCGGGACAAGAGCCGTCAGCCAGCCGTGACAGTGAACAATGTCGGGGCTCCAGCGGAGTTTCTTTACCGTCTCAATAACGCCACGTGCAAAAAATATAGCGCGTTCGTCGTTATCCTCGTATTCATTCCCTGATGCATCTGCTACTGTATGCTTTCTCTGGAAATAATCCTCGTTATCGATGAAATAAACCTGCATCCGTGCAGACTGTATGGAAGCAACTTTAATAATCAACGGATGATCCGTATCGTCAATAATAAGGTTCATTCCTGAGAGACGGATAACCTCATGAAGTTGATTCCTTCGCTCATTTACAGAACCATATCTTGGCATGAATGTCCGGATCTCCCTGCCTCGTTCCTGTATCCCCTGTGGCAAATCCCTGCTTATCTTTGAAAGCTTGGTCTCCCCCAGGTAGGGCATGATCTCCTGTGAAACAAACAATACCCTTTTGCTTTCCATTAAAACCTCCAGATATTCGAATTAGTGTATTAAGTGCAAAGATAATAAAAAATAAACATATAATTTGCAAACATTTACCACGGTAGTTTTAAGCTCTGGCATCATTTGACTTTATTTTCAGTACATGTTTTTTCTGTTCATTATTAATTATAAATGCAGTAGGTTTGCACCGTAAACCACAAAACAGATTTGTAATGAAGGTATTTACTACAATCAGCGAAGTAAAAGACTTTAAACTCTCTGTGAAAGAGGGTCTTCTTGGATTTGTGCCAACGATGGGAGCACTGCACAATGGCCATCTGTCACTGGTAAAAGAGGCAAAAAAAAGAAGCAGTTTTGTTGGTGTCAGCATCTTTGTCAATCCTACTCAGTTTAATGACCTCTCCGACCTGGACCGGTATCCTCGTACTCCTGATGCTGATATTGCACTGTTGTCGCAGGTAATGGAAGAGACTGATTTTGTCTTTATGCCATCCGTGTCTGAAATGTATCCGGTAAAGGACAACCGTGTTTTTCATTTTGGAAATCTGGAAAACGTTATGGAAGGGCCTAACCGCCCGGGACATTTTAACGGGGTTGCCCAGGTTGTGAGCCGCCTTTTTGATATTGTACAACCAGATATGGCATTCTTCGGACAAAAAGACTTTCAGCAGGTGGCAATAATACAGGATATGGTGAGACAACTGAATCTGAAGGTAAAGATAGTTCCGTGTCCAATCATCAGGGAACCGGATGGCCTGGCAATGAGCAGCCGAAACAGACTCCTACTGCCTGAACACCGGAAAAATGCAGGTCAAATTTATGAGACGCTGCTTAATGCCTCCGAAATGTCAAAGGGAAAAGATATTTCGGAAATCAAAACTTTTGTGGTTGACAAAATAAACAGTATCAGCGGATTCAGAACAGAGTACTTTGAGATTGTTGAATCAGTATCCCTTACTCCTTTAAACAGTAAAGCTGACTTAAAGGAGAGATGCCGCTATTTCGGCTGCATTGCACTGTACGCCGGAGCCATCAGACTTATTGATAATATAGAGTTAAAATTCAAGTAATAAAAAAGGGTTATCTTTGTATTAATTAAACAGACACCAATTCCATGCTTATAGAAGTTCTTAAATCCAAAATTCATAATGTTACGGTCACAGATGCCAACCTGGACTATATAGGTAGTATTACTATTGACGAAGACCTGATGGATGCTGCTGACATTATTGCCGGAGAGAAGGTACAGATACTTAATAAAAACAATGGTGAGAGACTTGAAACCTATGTTATAACGGGCAAAAGAGGATCAGGAGAAATATCTCTAAACGGACCTGCAGCAAGGAAAGCTTTGGTTGGTGATGTAATAATTATTATTTCGTACGGATCAATTGATAAGGATGAAGCTAAAAGCTTCAAACCCACTGTTGTCTTTCCGGATACAGCAACCAATAAACTCATCTGATCTTGAAGCCCGGCCTCACTAAAACCGTTCGTTCTGTTCTCTTTCTCATGATAGGAGTTTTTCTTATCTGGGTTGCCTTCAGAGGAATAAGTTTCAGAGATCTGGGGTCAATACTGTCAAAGGCAAACTATCTGTGGCTGCTGCTTTCTATTACGATATCCATTGGTGGGTTTGCAATCAGGGCAAGAAGATGGATGCTTCTTATGGAGCCCCTTGGACAAATGCCATCATTCAGAAACACCTATCACTCGGTTCTGACAGGATATCTGGGTAATATGCTTTTCCCGCGACTGGGTGAGGTTTCACGCTGCGCAGCCCTCAGCAAAAAAGAGAATATGGCTTTTGATAAGCTTATAGGTACAGTAATCCTTGAGAGGACCATTGACATGGTTTCTGTACTGATTATCCTGGGATTCATGCTTATATATGGAAGTGCCTCCTCCGGAGCATTTCTTACTGATAACATTTTTAAGCCGATGAATGAAAAGCTAATGACCTGGTTCGGCTTTTCAGGTGCGATTTATATCCTGGCAATTACACTCTTTATTATATTTCTCTACCTTCTTTTCAGGTACAGGAAAAAACTTTCAAAGCATCCGGTAATAAACAAGGTAATTACCTTTATGTCGGGCATTCTTGATGGCCTTAAGACTATTGCCGGCCTTAAAAGAAAATGGGAATTTATTATACTTACCATATTGTTATGGGTATCTTATCTGCTTATGGCATGGGTTCCTGTTTTTTGTCTTGAGTCTACCAGCGGGCTGGATCTAGGTGCCGGCATTTTCATACTTGTCATCGGCAGTCTTGGAATGGCGGTTCCCGTGCAAAGCGGCATTGGTGCCTTCCACTGGATAGTCTCCCGTGGTATTAATTTTGTTTATGGCATTCCTCTTGACCAGGGGCTTGCCTATGCTACTCTGGAGCATGAGTCGCAGATGATTCTGATTGCCATATTAGGCTCCGTTTCACTGTTTATCCTTTTCGGAAGAAAAGGCAGCAGGATTCTGACTGAAACATCTCCTTCACATGACAGCAAAGAATAAAACCACCTATGTATGCCAGAACTGTGGTGCCGATTCAGCCAAATGGATAGGGCACTGCCCCTCCTGTGGTGAATGGAACACCTACCGCGAAGAGATAATAGCCGGCGTACAACCGTCTGCCTCTCCTATCCCCGGTGCAGCTAAAAGAAAGCCGGAGCTTCTCTCAGGCATCGAGATAAATGATAATGAGCGTCTCTCCACAGGACTAAAGGAGGTGGACCGCATACTTGGGGGCGGGCTTGTAAAAGGATCGCTCATCCTTATGGGCGGAGAGCCCGGTATCGGAAAGTCGACCCTGGCACTGCAGATTGCCCTGGCACAAAAGGATAAAAATGTTCTTTACGTATCCGGAGAAGAGAGCGAGGGACAGGTAAAACTAAGGGCAAGACGTCTTCCCGGTGAGAATAACAAATGCTTTATTTATAACGAGACTGAGCTCGAGAGTATAATATCCCAGGCTTCTGTTCTTAACCCTGACATCTTAATTGTAGATTCAGTCCAGACATTACAGTCAACAATCCTGGAGTCTTCGGCCGGGTCGGTATCACAGGTGAGAGAGTGTGCGGCAATGCTTCTGCGATATGCAAAGCAGTCGGATGTGCCGGTCATTCTTATAGGTCATATAACCAAGGACGGCTCACTGGCCGGCCCAAAAGTGCTGGAGCACATTGTTGATGCCGTGCTGCAGTTTGAAGGTGATGGCAACCATCTGTTCAGGATACTCAGACCAATAAAAAACCGTTTTGGATCCACTGCCGAGATTGGCATTTTTGAAATGGAGACCGGTGGTCTGAAAGAGATAACCAACCCCTCGGAATTATTCATCAACCGCGACAGAGAACTATCCAGCGGAACAGCCATCGCTGCCACTATCGATGGCATGCGCCCGTTCCTGATAGAGATACAGGCACTGGTAAGCAGTGCAGTATATGGCACTCCGCAACGTAGTTCAACAGGCTTTGACATAAGAAGGCTAAATATGCTTCTTGCCGTACTTGAGAAAAGAGCCGGATTCAGACTGGGTGTGAAAGACGTATTCATGAATATTGCAGGAGGGATAAAAGTCAGTGACCCCGCCATTGACCTTGCAGTGGTAAGCTCAATACTTTCTTCCAACCTTGATGCCCCGATTGAAAAAGATATCGCTTTTGCTGCCGAAATAGGCCTCTCCGGTGAGATACGCCCTGTGGCACGCATAGATCAAAGGATACTTGAAGCATCCCGCATGGGCTTTAAAACAATAGTGGTATCGGGTTACCACCGTAATTTAAAAGAACAGCCCGGAATAAATATCCGGGCCGTTAATAAGATTGAAGGTCTTGTCAGACTGTTGTTTGCCTGATTAAAAACCCTGTTGCCATTTATTTGTTTTCTTTTGCTTCTGCGCCTTTCCCTGGTTGCAGTCGAGGTTTACATTAAAGTTTGCAGGCGCTTCAAAAGTATTGTTGGCCATATCTGCAAACTGCGGATCAGCAAAGAGTTTGTTGAGGAAAACACCCGATACCGGCAATGCCATATTTGCTCCCTGTCCCAGAGACAGCGACTCAAAGTGAATAGCCTGGTCCTCCCATCCGGTCCATGTACCCATAACCAGGTTGGGAGTAACTCCCATAAACCATCCGTTGGAGTTATTCTGTGTTGTACCGGTCTTGCCTCCCATCTGGTTCCTCAATGCATATGTCCCTCTCAGCCTGTTAGCTGTTCCGCTGTTTACAACACCCTGGAGCAGGCTGAGCATAAGAAAGGCATCCTGTTCACTGATAACTTCATCTATGAATGGTTTAAATGTCGATATCACGTTGCCATTCCTGTCCTCAATCCGTGTCACATAGACGGGCCTGGTATAAACACCCTTGTTTGCAAAGGTACAGTAGGCACCGACCATCTCTTCCAACTTGATATCAGAGGTCCCCAGGAATATTGATACCACCGGGTCTATATAGCTTCTTATACCCATACGGTGCATCAGATCTGCTACTGTTGCCGGGGAGAATTGTTTCATCAGCCATGCCGAGATGTAGTTCTCTGATTGTGCAAGACCCCACTGAAGGGTTACCATTTTGCCCCAGTACTCGGGTGGTCCTGAGCTTCGGGGTGTCCATATGGTATCGTTAACCTCAAAGGTTGTAGGGCCATCGAGAACCTCAAGACACGGTGAGAGTCCTTCCTGCATTGCAATAGTATAGAGGAATGGTTTTATGGTGGAGCCAACCTGCTTTCTCTGTTGTGTGACCGCATCATACTTGAAATAGGTAAAGTCGGGTCCTCCCACATATGCTTTTACAAATCCGGTATGAGGATCCATTGCCATGAAAGCCGATCTAACAAAGAATTTATAGTATCTGACAGAGTCCAGAGGTGACATCACCGTGTCACGATCACCCTTCCAGGAGAAGACTTTCATTTTAACAGGCGTGTTAAAGATCAGCTTGATTGAATCTTCCTTAACACCAGCCTTGACCAGCGACCTGTATCTGTCACTTTGCTTTATAGATGTCTCCAGCAGTTTCTGAACCTGATCCTTGGTTACGCTGTTTGAATAAGGCGGATTCTTGTTTCCCCGTACCTGTTTGTAAAACATAGGCTGCAGGTTCGCTGACAGGTGCTGACAGAGAGCATCCTCAGCATACTTCTGCATATGCGAGTTTATGGTAGTATATATCTTGAGACCGTCCCTGTAAATATTATAGTTTAAACCATCAGGCTTTTTGTTTTTGCGACACCAGCCATAAAGCGGATCATTATTCCATTGCCATAACTCATCCTCATAGGCCTCATCAGTAAGGAACATTCCCCTTTCGGGTTTATACTTTATCATCCTTACCCGGAGATACTCACGGAAATATGTTGCCAGACCGGTATTGTGACTCTCTTCCTGTATGTCAAGTTTTAAAGGCAGTTTTTTTACAGAATCGGCAACATGTTTGCTGATATAGCCATATCGCTGCATCTGGTTAATAACCACATTCCTTCTTTCCAATGCAACCCTCTCATCACGAATAGGGTTATAGAGAACTGAGTTTTTCAGCATGCCAACAAGTAATGCCGATTGTTCTATTGTAAGCGAGTCTGGTGTGGTATTAAAATATATCCGCGCTGCAGAGTTAATACCTACAGCATTATGAATAAAATCAAAAACATTGAGATACATTGTCATTATCTCCTCCTTGGTGTAGCTCCTCTCCAGTTTAACAGCTGTCTGCCATTCCTTAAGCTTTGCTATAACAAGTTTCCACGTTCTTACAATTGCATTGTATTTTGAGAGATCCTCGCGCGGGAAAAGATTCTTTGCCAGCTGTTGCGAAATAGTACTGCCTCCTCCTGTATTTTGTCCCAGCATGACAGTTTTAAGAAGCACCCGTACCAATCCTCGCGGATCAATGCCCGAGTGACGGTAAAAACGGATATCTTCCGTAGCGATCAGTGCATCCTTTACATACGGAGAAATATTTTCATATTCTGTCCATGTGCGATTCTGTACATAAAATTTCCCCAGAAGAACCCCATCTTCCGAATAAACTTCGGCAGCAAGGTTATTGGCCGGATTCTCCAACTGTTCAAAGGAGGGCATGGGGCCAAGCTTTTCGGCAGAAATAAGTATGAAGAGAGTTGTGAGAAGAACTATTGGTGAAGCCAGTATCACCCACAGCCAGATAATGTTTTTACGGAATTTTTTTTCCTTCATTGTACCTTAATAATATGGTCGCTAATTTAGCAATTAACGAATAATCTTGCTTAATTATTTTGAAGTTAGTAATCAGATTCGTTTACTTTGCCCTGTTTTTCAATTCGTATCTGATGACAGAAAATCTTGTAATTGTTGAGTCTCCTGCCAAGGCTAAAACTATTGAAAAGTTTCTTGGTAAGGATTTTAAAGTGGTTTCAAGCTTTGGCCACATACGTGACCTTACTAAAAACAAGCTTGGTATTGAGGTGGAGAAAGGCTTTAAGCCTGTGTATGAGGTCCCGTCCGACAAGCAAAAGGTTGTCAGCGAGTTACGTAAACTGGCCGCAGATTCAAAAACTGTCTGGATTGCTTCCGATGAAGACCGTGAGGGAGAGGCAATCGCCTGGCATCTTGTAACTGTATTGGGGCTCGATCCGTCAACCACCCTGAGAATTGTTTTTCATGAGATAACAAAAGATGCTATTACCAATGCCATCAATCACCCCAGGGCTATAAACATGGATCTCGTCAACGCACAGCAGGCAAGGCGGGTGCTTGACAGACTGGTGGGGTTTGAGATATCACCCGTTTTATGGAAAAAAGTACAGCCGTCACTCTCGGCTGGCAGGGTTCAGTCGGTTGCAGTACGCCTTCTTGTAGACAGGGAGAGAGAGATAATAGGGTTTACCCCTGAATCATCGTTCCGTGTAAACGGATTATTTAAAGGGATCAACAATAAATCGGAAGAGGTAATCCTTAAGGCTGAATGTGCCAGGAAATTTATTAAAGAGGCTGATGCCACAAAGTTCCTTACAACATGTTCAGAGTCGGAGTTCAGTATAGGCAATATATCTGTAAAGCCCGGGACAAGATCTCCGGCGCCTCCTTTCACCACTTCCACCCTTCAGCAGGAGGCATACCGTAAACTGGGATTTTCTGTGGCACAGACGATGTCCGTTGCACAGAAGCTTTATGAAGCCGGGCGTATCACCTACATGCGTACCGACTCCACCAACCTGTCATCCCTTGCACTAAATACTGCCAAAGAGGTGATCATGGCCGACTATGGGACAGAATACTCACGTACCAGGCAGTTCAAGACCCATTCCAAAGGTGCACAGGAGGCTCATGAAGCCATCAGGCCGACCTTCTTTGACAAGAAGACCATTACAGGCAACAACAACGAAAAAAAGCTTTACGAACTTATATGGAAGAGAGCTATTGCATCCCAGATGGCAGAGGCAATAACTGAAAAGACTACCATAACCATTGAGATGAATCCATCGTGTGAGAACTTCACCGCATCGGGTGAAGTGATCCGTTTCGACGGTTTCCTCCGGGTATACTCAGAGTCAACAGATGCAGAGGGAGGCGAAGATGAAAAGCCAATACTCCCCAGTGTCGCTAAAGGGATGCCTCTGAGTGCAGAGACTATAACAGCATTACAGAGATTTACCACACCTCCGCCAAGATATACAGAGGCAAGCCTTGTAAAAAAACTGGAAGAGCTTGGTATAGGACGTCCATCAACATATGCCCCAATTATTTCAACTATCCAGGCCCGCGGGTATGTTGCCCGTGAAGAGAGACCAGGAGAAAAAAGATCACTCATAATTCTTACACTGGCAAAAGGAAAGATAACAAGGAGTGAAAAATCAGAAATAACAGGCAAGGAAAAGTCAAAGCTCTTCCCCAAAGACATAGGAATGATTGTTAATGACTTCCTGATAAAGAATTTCCCCGATATACTTGACTATAACTTCACTGCCGGAGTTGAGAAACAATTCGATGAGATTGCAGGCGGAGAGCTGGAATGGAGTAAAATGATTTCTGTTTTTTACTCTCCCTTCCATAAGAGTATAGATGAGGCGTTATCGAAGAAAGAGAGAATGACCGGATCAAGGGAGCTTGGCACGGATCCGGCCACAGGACTGCCTGTCTTTGTAAAGATGAGCAAATACGGGCCGGTAGTACAGCTTGGAGAGGCTTCACCGGGCAATAAACCACGTTTTGCCAATCTTCGTCGCGACCAGTTACTTGAGACAATAACCCTTTCCGAAGCACTTGTTTTGTTCAGTCTGCCACGCTCGCTGGGAATGCTTGAAGGGAGCGAACTGGTTGTCGGAACCGGTAAATTCGGACCATATGTAAGATATGACGGGAAGTTCTATTCACTCAAGAGAGGTGTTGACGACCCATATACCATTACCGCAGAGAGAGCTGCCGGGCTCATTGCTGAAAAGCAGGAGTCAGAGAAGAAGAAAGTCATTGCCGATTTCGGAGAGATACAGGTTCTCAATGGCCGTTATGGCCCTTATATAACGATGGACAAAAACAATTTCAGAATACCTAAAGAAATTGAACCAAATAAGCTTACAAAGGAGGAATGCCTTGCTATCATCGAGAAAGGCGGAACAAAGAAAAAGAGCACAAAAACAGTAAAGAAAAAGTGAAATCTCTCCCTGCATGATCAATCTTAACCACTACCTCGACCCGGTATGTCTCGACAAACCAGTAATTAAGCATCTCTCCGTTACAGCGGGTTTTTCGCACAACATATCCATCAACACCGGGAACAAAGAGCTTACCGACACAAAGGGTTACAGTATAGCCATAATAGGCGTGCCCGACGACAGACGCTCTGTAAACAGTGGAGCAGCATTTGCCCCGGATAAGATACGTGAGAGCCTGTACTCATTCTCAAGGCTTTCGGGCAGGCTGAAGATTATTGATCTTGGCAATCTGAAAACAGGTGCTTCCTTTGAAGATACCCTGGTTGGGCTTCGCGATGTGTTGAACAAAATTGCAGATGCCGGGACAGTACCGGTGCTTTTAGGAGGTACATGCTCCCTCATGCCGGCAATAGACCGTTTCCTTTCAGCTTCAAAAACACCATGGTCACTG
>Ga0209098_1001217_pt1 | contig 25253 bp, 24 predicted proteins | sample AD_JPNHW1_MetaG_FD_184429 | JGI IMG/M metagenome (GOLD analysis project Ga0209098, IMG submission 184429) | Active sludge microbial communities of municipal wastewater-treating anaerobic digesters from Japan - AD_JPNHW1_MetaG (SPAdes) (version 2) | ecosystem: Engineered > Bioreactor > Anaerobic...
AAAAAATAATCGCAACAATTCCAATAATAATCCATTCGATAATATTATCCGCTCTTCTTGCTTTGTTTATCATTTTTCATCTCCGAGTTTGCTGCTTTTTATTGTATTCCACCTTAACGCCAAATTATAACACACTGTTTTGAATTTCACCTTGAAAAAATTTGTCAATATTGTCCATAGTAATTGAAACTATTCTTTCTTTTGCCTCTTTTGAATTATATGCTATATGAGGCGTCACCACAACATTATGAAGCTTCAAAAGCCTTTCGTTAATCAGCGTTTGTCTTATGTAATCATCTGTCAGATAATCAAAATCCAAAATAGTATCCGGTTGGGTAATCATGTTTTCTGCTTCTAAAACATCAAGCCCCGCACCTAATATCCTGTTCTCGGAAAGCGCACCGTAAAGTGCTTTTGAATCTATCAATTCACCCCTTGCTGTGTTTATAAGCACGGCAGTCGATTTCATCAAGTTTATTTTTTCTTCATTTATAAGATGAAAATTATCTTCTGTAAGCGGGGAATGAAGCGAAACAACATCGGAATTTTTTAAAAGTTCATCCAATTCAACGTATTTTACCTGATATTTTTCCACAAGTTCTTTTTTGGGGAAAGGGTCATAGCCCAAAACATTCATTCCGAAACCTTTTGCAATGCGGATTGCCTGAGTTCCTATCGCGCCTGTTCCGATTATTCCTATTGTTTTTCCGTTTAGTTCAAAACCGGTATAAAAATCTTTGCTCAATTCACCTTCTTTGAGATTAATGTATGCTCTTGTAACTTTTCTTGAAACGTCAAAAAGAAGCGCAAATGCAAATTCTGCAACCGTTATATTTCCGTAGCCGAAAGAGTTTAAAACCTGAATATTGTTTTTTCTGCAATATTCAACATCTATATGATTAAACCCGACACAGCGAAGCGCAATTAATTTAAGATTAGGAAACTGCTTCAATACATTTTCTGTCACTCTTGAAAAAGTAAAACATGAAATAACTTCAGCTTGTTTAATTTCATCTGTTAAAACGGTTTGCTCGTTAAGCGTTTCTTTAAGCATTTTGCATGTACATTCAATTTGGCATTTTCCTTTGCGCTCCCCTTTGCATAAAGCACCAAAAGCCTCCGTTTCATCTTCTCTTATGTCAAAAAATACTATTTTCATAAATGGACTCCTCGCAAAAGTAAATTTCTAAAGTAATTTTATCACAGTCAGGGTTAAAAAATGTTCGGAAATATTTAAAATAAATTTTACAAATTGAAATCAAATTATCTGTTATAAACGTAAAAATTAGGGACAGGCGAAATTTTTTCTTCACAAAGCAATTTTTTATACATTGCGGGGAGGTTTGAATAAATTTCAGGATAAGGCATAACGATACCATACCTTTGTATTTCACTGACAAAACCATTATAAACCGGTAAATTACGATGTTCGTCCGATAACAGAGATTGTAAAACATTCAAACTATATTCTTCGGTTTGTTCTTTAGTCAAACCTTTGCCAATGATTATCTTGTAAGCAGAATTAAAACCAATCATTGAAACGCCTAATTCTTCTTCAATAGAATCTCTGTGCCCTGAATTTTTGCATAACATAAAAGCATGACCAAATTCATGGACAAAAACTTGTAAGTCATAAATTCTATGTCCGGAGTCAATGTTTGGATTAAAAAAATCCGAAATGTAATTAAATGCAATATTAACAGAGATTGAAGATGTATCATAAGAAAAAACAGGAATAAATCCGTAAAGTAAAAGCGTGTTTTTTTTGTTTTGCAACATCGCATTTGCGGTTACGGTTCCTTGAGATATCTTTATCGGAATTTTTTTATTTAAAAATTCTTGTAAAAGTATTTGACCGTTTGGTTCGCTCCAAATTAAATCCAAAATATATTTCATTTTATCAACGGTGCCCTGAGTAATTCCTGCAGAAGGCTTAATCAGCCTGTACAAAGAAGCCGGGGCATGAGCCACTGTCGGTAAATTATTTATAGAATTATTTAAAACTTTCTGACTATGACAATAGTTGATATATTTTATATTTTGTTGTGCAGCCTTATCATCAGGATTAATCAATAATATTTTTTGATAAATATCTCGAGCTTTTTCATTTTGATTTGTATTCATATATGCAAGTGCCAGATAATTAAGGATAAATTCGTCATTTGGAGAAAGCGTATCTAATTTATTTCCAATTAAAATAAGATTTTCATAATCTTTCATTTGCATATAACAGTTTGCAATAATATTATAGCATTCAAGAGGCTTATAGCCATATGAGAGTGCTTTTTGGGCATACACAATAGAATCAGTATAATTGGACGAAGATAAGTTGTTCACTGCTTTATTGTAGTAAAGTAAAGCCAAATTATTTTTAGCTTCAATAAAATTCGGCTGAATCTTTAAGACTTGAAAATATTTTTGTTCTGCCAAATCAAAATTATGCTGTTTGTGAAAATTCACGCCTGAGTTATAAATTTGAATTGCGGCATTTGAATAATTATTTTGTGAAAAAGCATAATTGCAGATATTAAGGAGAAAAAATAATAACAATATAAATATTTTTTTAAATCTTTTCATACAATGACTCAATCTTATCTGATAAAATTTGTAAGCATTTTTTGTTCTTGCTCGGGTGCTGTCTGTGTTCCTGTTTTAAGTTGTTTTAAAAGGTATGCCATATTCTTGCCTAAAACTCTCATTATCTGCACCCCTTCTTCATCAAGCAAAACTTCTCCCGGCATCCTTCCGTGGATAACGTTCCAGTAATTTGATGAAGGCATAAACATTTCTGCTATCGTAAAGTAATGGTTTAAATGGTCAAAAGCTGCGACTTCTCCCGAACGTCTTGCTACAACAACACTTGCACCTACTTTGTGCCTTAAAAGTCCTCCGTTTGCGGAGCAAACATAAAAAGTTCTGTCAAGAAAACATTTTAAAGTTCCCGCAATCGAAGCATAATAAACAGGAGAGCCGATTAATATACCATCAGCTTCCTTCATTTTTTGAATACATTCATTTACTTCATCTTTTATAACACAGCTCTCGTCTTTATTTTTAAAGCACCCCCCACATGCAAGACATCCGCGGATATTTTTGTTTCCTATATGTATAATTTCTCCGGATATCCCTTGATTTTTAAGTTCTTCCAAAACAAGCTTAAGCGCATTATAAGTATTTCCTTCAGACTTAGGACTGCCATTGATTGCTATTACATGCATAAATTTCTCCTTTTACTATGATCCGTCATACCCGTAATTTGATTCTGTCGGATTTTGGTCTTGTCTGCCTTCAAAATCATTGCTTTGGCTTGAACCGTATTGCGGATATATAAGTTCATCAAAAAAATCATCAGAGCCTTGGACTTCTTTATCAACAGATTTGTTGTAATCAGGTTTATCCTGCAAGGAAGCACCCTGAGAATCTGCGGCAAAACCTTCTGCCTCTTGTGATAGTACTGGCGCAGATATTAACAAACATAAAAACAAAATAATTTTTTTCATAAATGCATTTTAACAGTAAATTGAGATTTATTCAATTAGAAAGACTAAAATAGCAATTATTTATTTGTTGTGGTTTTATAATGAAAGAATAAGGAAAAATTTATGATAGAATCCAAACGTGAATTATATCCTCAATATCGATTTACAAGCGACAGAAGGCAGATGAACATGCCTGTTGATGTGGAGCGCAGAAGCGGTATGGATAGAAGATTTCAAGACAGGATTGTTATAGACCAAAAGCTTGACAGAGATATTTTTGAAATTAAGTCCAAAGCCGTTCAAATTCAACATACAGAGCCGATAAAATTTAGACAAAACGCAGCAAAAGCTTTACAAAATAATATAAAAACAGATGAGTTTATAAAAACGGAAAAGCCTGAAAATAAAGCATCAAAAGATGATTTTAGCGACAAAACTCCTTCGGCATCTGCGGCAGGTGCTTTTGCATTTATTTTGGGCGGGGTTTTAATTTCCACAATGTTTGGAGTGTCGGGAATAGCTATTGCACTTGGCTTGGGAGCTTATTTCGGATTAAGACTTTTTGCTGAGGCAATGCATTCTCATATGAAAAATAAAGATTAAAAATTAATAATTACCCGAAAAGAGAATTTAAAAAAGATTTTTTTTGTTGAAAATATCTTAAGGAGGGCTTTTATATGGAAATAAAAGAGCAACTTATTGTATTAAGAAAAATTTTTTATAAATGTTTTGTAGTCGGACTGTTTTTTCTTATTTTAGCTGCGGTGATTTATTACCCTTGCAAATGTTACGTTGCAAGCATTTACCAAAGTGCTTTCGGGGTTGATGTAATAACTTATCAAAATTTGTGGGTAATATTTGTGGGATTAATAAAAACAATTCTTATATTTCTGTTTTTAGTACCTGCCCTTGCAATCCACTGGGTTACAAATTGTTATGAAAAAGAAGAAAAAGACAGCAGCGAATAAATCACAAAATTTGCAAAAAATTTTTATTTTTAAAGTTTTTCTTTAAACCCACAATTAAAAGGCTTAACAAATCAGATTTAAAGAAGCTGTACCTATTGCTTTGGCTGCTTTTTCAAGAATCTCCGGATTTATTTTGTCAACAGTATCGGCATTGGTGTGAAAAAATCGAGTATTTACTTTAGATAAAAAATCCCAAGAAGCACATACGACAGGCATTCCTTCAATATTAAACATTGTAGCGTCTGAACAAGGATCTCCTCTGTGCAGCCTGAGTTTTAACCCTAAGGTATCGCATGTTTGTTTAAATGCGCCGACTATATTAACGGATAATTTTTTGTTTTCTTGCCAAAGATCAATAGTATTTCCCTTTTGTCCGCCGAGCATATCCATATTTATAATATCAATACTATGGATTTCATTATCAATCAAACTTTGCGCCAAGGTTTGAGCACCTTTTTTATAACCTTCTTCATCTGAAAGTGCTGCAAAAATAATTGACTTTTCAGGCTGTTTAATCTTTTTGAAAATTCTGGCAAGTTCCAATAACACACTTACTCCGGAAGCATTATCATTAGCACCGGGGAATATAAGATTTTTTTCTGGAATACTCCCCAAGTGGTCATAATGGGCAGTCAACATAAGATATTTTTCAGGATTTTTCCCACGAATAATTCCAACAATATTTTTAGCCGGAATTTCAGGTGGATTGCTTTTGTGGCGAATCCAACCGTAAATGTTTTTTAAATTTTCTTCGAATAATAATTTTGGCTGATAAGCCAAAAATGGTTGAGAAAAAGTTTTTAAACCGATTTGACAAAAAGGCTCAAGCCCTATTTTTTCAAATTGAGCTTCAATAAATTGACTTGCAATTTCAATACCTTGTGTACCTATTGCCCTGCCTTGAGTTTCGGGGGAAGTCAAAACCAACATGTTTTCTTGAAGCTTCTGTTTTGAAATAAGTCTTATAAAATTTTGAACTTCTTTTGGGCTTACTAAATTTGCACCAAAAAAAACAGGGCTTTTGTTGATTTTAAAGCCATTTTGATTGTAATTAAATAAGTTAACAGAAATTATCATAATTTTCCAAATTTACTGACAGTTGCAATTTTATAAAACCGACAAAGAAAAAATTTTGCTAGTGAAGTTGAAAAATGTAAAATAAATCAATAAAAAAATACCCCCGATTGGGTTCTCTTGAATCGTAGGCGAGGAGCTCGAGCCGTACGAGGCAGGATATCGGGACGATTAACCAACAATGTTTCGACCGACAGGAGAAACATTGCGGTTCGAATAACGTTCCTTACTATAACCGTTCAAATTAAAACAAAATACCCCCGATTGGATTTCAGCTCAGATGCAGGCGAAAACAGGAAGTTTGAGCCTGGCAGATGAGGGTATCGATTTATCGATTAACCTGTTTGATTTTTAGGCAGGAGCCGAAAAATTAAACCTGGTTCGTATCCTCGGGGGTAGTAATTGATTTGATAAATATAAAATAAAATCATGAAAAATACCCCCGATTGGATTCGAACCAACGACGCACAGCTTAGGACGCTATCGCTCTATCCATCTGAGCTACGGGGGCGTAATATTTTTATTTTAGTACAAACATATTTAGATGAATAGAGTTATGAAATTTAATTAATTTTGAATTTTTGTTTTCACAAAATTTTCAAAGAGTTAGTTATACTATTTAGATGTGTAAGTTTGTTTTAATGTAAAAAACAAAATAAACACGAAAAAAGAAGGCTTACGCCTTCTTTTTTAATTTACCCTGGAGGAGATTCGAACTCATGACCTATCGCTTAGAAGGCGATTGCTCTATCCAGCTGAGCTACCAGGGCTTACTATCTTGCTCGCTCGCATTAAACGGGCTCTCGCCCTCTGCTCACTCGCGCTTTCTGTAGAAAAAGTAAGCAAAAAGACTTTTATCATTCTGTCACGCTTTTAACAAAAAATTACAATTCTTGTTTTTTGGTTTTATGTTAAGAAAAACGCTGTCTTTATTTTACTGTTTCTACTTATTTTATTTAATTTATACTCCAATCCTACCATATAAATTTCTACAGGCAAGGCGAATTTACATTTTTTGATAAAAAATGTAAATTCGCCTGTTTTTAATATATAATTTTTTTAAGGTGAATAGGTGACTATGTGATTAAGTGAATAAGAAAATTAAACTTTTCATGTTTTCACCTTTTAAACTAAAAACAAATAGCGAGGAAATATGATATCGGGCAATGAAATAAGAGAACAATTTTTAAAATTTTTCAAAGAAAAGCATAATCACACGGTGGTGGAAAGTTCAAGTCTTGTCCCTGACAATCCGACCGTGCTTTTGACAACTGCGGGTATGCTGCAGTTTGTCCCTTATTTTCTGGGGCTTGAAAAACCAAAATTCCCCCGTGCGACTTCGTGCCAAAAATGCGCCAGAGCAGGCGGTAAGGATTCTGATATAGAAAACGTCGGAAGAACCCCCCGCCACCACACTTTTTTTGAAATGCTGGGCAATTTTTCTTTCGGCGATTATTTTAAAAAAGAAATCATCCAGTGGAGTTGGGATTTTGTGACAAATTACCTTAAACTCGATAAAGAAAAACTTTGGGTAACAATTTATAAAGACGACGATGAAGCTTTTGAAATTTGGACAAAAGTTGTCGGACTTTCGCCTGAGCGGGTTATCCGCAAAGGCAAAAAAGATAATTTTTGGGGCCCTCCGGGGCCGACAGGTCCCTGCGGGCCATGCTCTGAAATTCACTATGACTTGGGCGAAGAATTCAAATGTTCGCCTGATTGTGGCATTGCAACCTGCGAATGCGACCGCTGGGTTGAAATTTGGAATCTTGTTTTTATGGAAATGTTCCAGGATGAAGATGGCAAACTTTCGCCCCTTGAAAAGAAAAACGTCGATACAGGCATGGGGCTGGAGCGAATTACTATGGTTTGTCAGGGCAAAACCTCAACCTTTGAAACTGATTTATTGAATCCAATTCTAGATGAAATTTGCAAGATGTCAAACGTTAAATACAAACAAAGCGACAAAACTGATGTTTCGCTCAGAATTATAACTGATCATGCCCGCTGCGTTACTTTTTTGATAAATGACGGGATAATCCCCGGCAACGAAGGCAGAAATTACGTTTTGAGAATGATTTTGCGCCGTGCCCTTAGGCACGGAAAAATGTTGGGATTGGAACTTCCGTTTTTGTATAAGCTTGTCGATGTGGTGGTTAAAAATTACGGCGGTGCTTACCCTGACCTCATCAAAAATGCAGAAAAAATTAAAAATACAATCAAAAACGAAGAAGAACAGTTTAATAAAACATTAGACAGAGGCTATAAACTTTTGGAAGAATTGCTTTCCAAAAAGCAAGGGGGTAAATGTGCTATTTCAGGCGAAGATGCTTTTAAATTGTATGATACTTTCGGTTTTCCGCTTGAATTGACCGTTGAGATAGCAAAAGAAAACGGGTTTAAAGTTGATTTGAAAGAGTTTGAAAAAGAAATGGAAGAACAGAAAAAACGGGCAAAAGCGGCTGCTCAAAAAGTCGTTCTGACCGATGATTTGAAATACGTTGAAATAGAAAAACAGTTCGGCTCAACCGAGTTTTTAGGTTACGAAAAAGAAGAAATCGAAGCAAAAATTATTGCCAAAGTTGAAGGTGATAATTTTGTTGATATTATTTTGGACAAAACACCTTTCTACGCTGAATCAGGCGGACAGGTGGGAGATACAGGTGTTCTGGAAAACAGTAATTGCAAAGTAAGCGTTTTGACTACTTTCAAGGTAAATCATCTTTTTGTTAATCGCTGTGAAATTATCGAAGGCGAAGTAAAAATCGGCGATATGGTAAATGCAAAAATTGATTCTGCAAGGCGTGAAGAAATTAAAATTCACCACACAAACGCACACTTACTTCAAGCGGCGTTAAAAAAAGTTTTAGGGAATGAGGTTAAGCAAGCAGGTTCACAAGTGGAAGAAAACCGCACACGTTTTGACTTTTCGTATCCGCGTCAGGTAAGTTATAACGAACTCAAACGGATTGAAAAAATAATAAACGATTGGATTGGGCAAAATTTGGAAGTTTCGACAAAAGTCATGAAACTTGAAGATGCTCAAAAATCGGGTGCAACAGCACTATTTGGCGAAAAATACGAAAATGACGTAAGGGTTGTCAGTATCGGAACAATCTCAAAAGAACTCTGTGGGGGGACACATATTGATAACATCGGCAAACTCCGTTTGATGAAAATTGTTTCAGAAAGCGCAATCGCAGCAGGCACAAGAAGAATTGAAGCGGTAGCGGGAAAAACCGCGTTAGAATACCTTAACGACAAAGAAGATGTGATTGATAAAATCGCAGGTCATCTTAAAACGCCTTACGAAGAAGTGTTTGAGCGGATTGAAAAAATTCAGGAAGAAAACAAATCGCTTCAAAAGGAATTGGCAAGTGTTCAAAACGCAATGGCAAAAGAAAAATTTGCTTCGTATGTGGATAAGGCAGAAGATATTGAAGGCGGAAAATTATTTATTTCAAAAATTGACGCTATGGATTCAAACGCACTGAAAGAAGGGGTTGAATATTTAGCTCAAAGATTGGGTGATTCGATTATAGTAATTATGTCAGACTCAACAATCGTTGCAAAAGTTTCGGATAAATTTGTGGCAAATGGAATAAATGCCGGTCAAATTGTCTCTAATATCTCGCAACTTTTAGGTGGTAAAGGCGGCGGCAGACCCCAATTCGCCCAAGGCGGTATCGGAAATGTCGGTATTGTTGGGGTAGAAACCCCAACCTACAAAAACTCATTAACTGACAGAGAAGAAGAAATTTTAGAACAAATTGTATTTGGTAAAAGCAATACAGAAATTGCAAAAATATTTGATATAACTATAACTGAAGCAAAAACTCATGTTTGCTCTATTTTACAAAAATTATCTGTACAAGATAGGGTTCAGGCAGCTGTTAAAGCTATTAGAGATGGTTTGGTTTAAAAGAAGTAGGTTGGGGTTTCTACCCCAACATTTCTGATAATTTTGCAATATAATTAAAGCATGCGATATAAAAGACTTTTTATTCCAAATACTTATATACATTTGGTTATAGTCACATACAAACGCCAACCAATGTTAATTAAAAACATTGATTTATTGCGTAATTCATTTAAAAATGCAAAACAATTTTTTAATTTCGACATTTTTGCAATTTGTATTTTGCCTGACCATATTCACATGATTTTAAAACCCGAAAATATTCACGAATACCCGAAGATAATCACTTCAATAAAATATTATTTCTCAAATAATATTGATGTTGGGGTAGAAACCCCAACCTACGGGTACAAAAACAAAGGTGAAAGAGGTATTTGGCAACGAAGATATTATGAACACACAATCCGAGACGAAGAAGATTTAAACAAACATATTGATTATATTCACTACAATCCCGTAAAACATAATCACACAAAAAATGTCAAAGATTGGGAGTTTTCTTCGTTTGAAAAATTTGTTAAAATGAAAAATTACGAACAAAATTGGGGCAGTTCAGATGATATTAAACATATCGAAACATTGGATTATGATTAAGAATTTTTTTGCTAAAATTGGATTATGTACACAACAACATTAAAAATTGAAAAATTAGCTCATAACACTTACTTGCCCGAATATCAAACCGAAGGTGCTGCTGGCATGGATTTGTGCGCGGCAATTGAAAACCCTGTCCTTCTCAAACCTTTTGAGCGAAAATTAATCCCCACAGGGATTAAAATCGAACTTGAGCATGGCTTTGAAGCCCAAATAAGACCGCGTTCGGGAATTTCTATCAAACACGGCATCTCTTTGGTGAATTGTGTAGGCACAATAGATGAGGATTATAGAGGAGAGGTTTGTGTTCCTGTAATAAATCTTTCGACCGAAGAATACACAATTTTACCGAACGAGCGCATAGCGCAGATGATAATCGCCCGTGTCGAAAAAGCAAAAATCGAAGTTGTACCTTCTCTTAGTGAAACTTCGCGCGCCGCAGGAGGCTTCGGCTCAACGGGTGTCTAAGAGGACAGTTTAAATAAATTTTTTCAAATCTTTTGCTATAGTTGAAACTTCAGGGATTTGTTTGGTTAGAGAATCAACATCAGAGTCAAAACGGATTTTTTGTGCAATCTCTTTGAATTTGTTTACCATTTTGGTTAATTTATGGTAAAAATCTTTTTCTTTAATTTCTCCCCTGCCTGATTTAAATTTTTTTTCAAGCCTGTGATATTCAAGCATTTCGTCACCGGTTAAAAGCAGTCCGCCTTTTACATATTGGTCTGTTTTAGAGGTCAAAATGTGTTCCCATCTGAGTGCAGGATTATCTTGTGCTCTCAAATTTGTATCTATCATTAAAAATGCCTCGGGCACTTTAGGATTGCGCGTTTGAATTAAATAAGCATTTCCAAAACTTACATGACCCATTTTAGGTACATTCATGGCTAAAAACTCCTGTGTTAAATTCAAATTAAATCAAATTACAAAAAAAGTAAATCTTTTTTATAAAAACAGTTGACAAATCGTCACAAAAAACAGTCAAAATAAATAGGCGAAGTTTTCTTCGAAAACTTCGCCTATTTTATAAAAGTTAATTTATTAAGCTTCGGTTGTTTCTTCAACAACTTCTTCAGCCGCAGATTCAACAACTGTTTCAACAGCTGCTTCTTCCTTTACGGGAGCTTCTTCAACTGCAACTTCTTCAACTACAGCTTCAACAGGAGTTTCCTCGACTGCTTTTGGTTCTTCAGCCGCTTCAACTTTTGCTTCTTCTACAACGGGCTCTTGAGCAGGTTCTTGCGCTTTAGGAGCTTCTTTTGCCGCTTTTTCTTCTTCTTTTGCTTTAGCTTTTGCTTCTTTTTCGGCTTCCAATTTAGCTATAGCTTTTTTAGAAAGTTTCTTTTCGGTTTTTTTCTTATAGTTCAAAGAACCGTCAGTGTTGCAGTTGTCAATTAAATATTGAACTGTTTCTGTAGGTTGTGCGCCTTTTTTAACCCATTCGAGTGCTGATGTTTTGTCAAGTTTCATCACTTTTGTTTTAGGGTTATAATGCCCTAATTCTTGAATCGGTCTTCCTTCACGTTTTGTTGTTGAATTTATAACGATAATTCTAAACGCAGGTGTTTTTTTCGCGCCTAATCTTTTAAGTCTGATTTTTAACATTGTTTTTCTTTTCCTTTTATTAAGTGTAAAATCCAAAAAGCCCGCCGCTTGGCTTTTTTCAAAAACGAGCTAAGAGGAAAGCGCGTTTCAAGTATATTTAAACACAACAGCATTTTAAAATCAAGAAAACACAGCTTTTCTTTGTTAACTTTTGCAAAAAGCTCGCTTAGTTGGAATTTATTGCTAAAATGTTTATAAGAGGAGATTGGCTTTGGCAAAAATTTTATTTTTAACCGACAATCACAAAAAGTGCAAACTGTTTAGTGATATGATAGACAAAAATCCGCACGATTTTTTGTGTGCATTTACCATAAACGAGGCGGTTGAAAAAACAAAGCTCCAAAACCCTGACCTTGTTATTCTTGATGCCGAAGTAAAATCTTTTGACTTAAAATCCGCCCACAAAAAAATTAAAGCATTTAACGACAATCTTCAAACCATTTTGGTTACAAAAACCGATGACATCGACCCTGAATTGCTTAAAATCTCGAGCGCATTTTTAAAAGAACCTGTCGCAAAAGACTTTTTGCTTGCAACCATAAACGCAAACATTAAAACAAAAAACTCGCTTGAAATGCTTTCCGATTCAAACAGGGAGCTTGCCAGAAGCCTTTATCAGCTTAACGTTTTATACAATACAAGTTCGCAGTTTGCAGGAACTTTAGATAAAAACAAGCTCATTGATTTTATGGTCGAAGGTTTAGATAAAAGTTTAAGTTTCGGGCTTGCCTGCGTTTTAACTTTTCGCAGTGAAAACGAGCCTGTTTTGATAATTAATTCACTTTATCAAATTTCAGACAGACTTCTTGAAGCGATAAAACTTCGCACAATTTTAAATTACAAATCTCTTTTTGAAAAAAAAGAAATGCCCTTTGAATTAAATATCGAAAATTTAAAAATAGAAAAACATTTTAAGCACACTATGAAAGAATATGATTTTTCGGTTCTTCGCTATGACAATATTTTTGCGCCGATAAATTTGAGCGAAAAGTTTTTCGGATTCATTGAAATTTACAGAGAAAACGATTTTACCACAGAAGACACAACCTGTTTTCAAACCATTGTCCAGCAGGTTTCGCTGCCTTTAAAAAGCGCATCATTATATGAAGAAATTAAAAAAACAAACCAGAAATTGGAAAGATTAGAACGGCTTAAATCGGAATTTATTTCGATTGTATCGCACGAGTTAAGAACGCCTTTGACTGCGATAAAAAATTCACTCGACATTCTTTTAAGCGGAAAATCGGGAATTTTAACAGAAACCATGGACAAATTTATAAACATGGCAAAGCGAAACGTGACAAGGCTTTCTGGGATTATAAACGACCTTTTGGATTTGTCCAAAATCGAAGCGGGCAAAATGGATTTCAAATTTGCGCTTACCACCATTGAGCCTGTAATTGACTATGTAAAGGCCAGCCTGGAAGAAATGGCAAAAGAAAAAGGGCTTGTTATAGTATCAAGAATCGAAGACAACAAAACAAAAATATACGCTGATGCCCACAGGCTTGAACAAGTGCTTACAAACCTTGTTTCAAACGCGATTAAATTCACAAACGAAGGCGGCAAAATAGAAGTATGCTCGCAGGTCGTTGATGCGCAAGAAATACAAATTCAAGAAGGCTTTGAGGAAGAATTGAAAAAACTTAAGGGTAAATATATAGTAGTAAGGGTTAAAGATAACGGTATCGGAATTGCATACAAGGATTTAGCGCATGTTTTCGATAAGTTCGCGCAAATAGAAAACTCTCTTTCGCGCAAAGTGGGCGGCTCAGGACTCGGACTTCCTATTGCAAGACAACTTCTTGATGCTCACAACGGGGCTGTTTGGTGCAACAGCAAACCCGAAAAAGGTTCGTCTTTTTACTTTGCAATTCCTGTAGCAAATGAAATAAATAATTTTATGCTTGAATTTAAGCAGGCGATACAAAAAACAAAAGTTTCAAATTCTGTTTTGACACTTGTTAAAATGCAGGGCGAAAAGGATTTAATAACAAATCTTCTTGAAGATAAACATTTAATTAACAAAAATTATCTAAAAAGTTCAATTCAAGAAACCGAAAGTAAAAACAAAACGGTAACAATGGTAATTCCCGACGGCGACAAATTCTCTGCCGATTTTTTGAAAAAGAAAATCCAAACCTATCTTAAAGACCATGAAAATTTGTTCCCGAAATGTGCTATAATGTATTCATACGCAACTTATCCCAATGACGGGGCGGATGAGTGGGAATTAATGAAAAAAGTTGACGAAACTCTTCAAAAGCTAAGGGGTGTAACCTAGCTGAAAGGGTGAAAAGCTGAACGGCTGAAGGGTTGTTTCCGTCATTGCGAAAGCGTAATTCCGAAGCAATCCAAAATAAATATTAAACAGGAGTAAAACGTGAAAAAGATTTTGATAGTTGATGATGAACAGGATATAGTGGAAAGCCTTAAATTTGTGCTTGAAGCGGCAGGTTTTAAATGCTATTGCGCATATAACGGCGAGGAAGGGCTTCAAATGGCAAAAGATGTTTTGCCGGATTTGATTATTCTTGATGTTATGATGCCAAAAATTAACGGCTACAAAATTTGCAGGCTTTTAAAATATGACAGTAAGTACAAAAATATTCCTATTCTAATGGTTACAGCACGCTCTCAGGATGAAGATAAACTTATAGGCGAGGAAACAGGCGTTGACGAATACATCACAAAACCTTTTGAACTGGAAGAAATCGTTAAGAAGGTAGAAAAATATTTGGGAAAGGGGTAAATTAGTAAATAGTAAATGGTAAATAGTAAATAGTAAATAGAAGTGGATAAATGGAGCAACTTGTTACAAACAAAACTTTAGAAAAACTTAAATACGACCTTGTCAGAGAAGGTCTGGTTGATTATGATACGGTCGAAAAAGCGCAGGAACTTGCAAACGCCCAAAACATAAATGTCGGACAGGCACTTATCAATTCAGGTATTTTGGAAGAAGAAAAACTGCTTAAATTCCTTGAAGCAAAGCTTCATATCCCTTATGTCAATCTTGAAGATTACGCTTTGGATAAAAATTGCCTGAAATTTATAAATTTTTCCGATGCGCAAAAATATAAAATAATCCCTCTTTTTAAAATTGAAGATGTATTAACTATTGCCATGGCAGACCCTCTGGATTTGTTTGCAATAGATAAAGTTGTCGAAACAACCGGCTGCTCTATTGAGCCTGTAATCTCTTCCGAGATAAGTATCTTAAAAAAAATTGATGAGTATTACAAAACAGAAAATGCCGTTGGAGAAATTTTTACGGACAGCGAAAACATAAACTACGACTGGAGAGAAGAACTTCACAGCGAAGATTTAAGCGATGAACACATCCAAAAAATAATCCGTGCGATTTTAAAACAAGCAATTTTTCAAAATGTTCACGAAGTTTATTTTGAATATACAAAAGAAGGTTTAGGTGTTAATTTTAAGCAAAATTCAGAAGTTTTTGACAAAGGCTATATACCCTCTGTTTTAACCTCTTCATTTGTTTCTAAGCTTAAAACCCTTTCAAATTTAGACCCTGCTGTAAGTGAAGTTCCGCAGTTAGGAAAATTATGCTTTAAAGTCGATGATATGACCTTAATTGCAAGTATTTCTGCGTTTCCTACCATTTTGGGAGAAAGAATCTCTTTAAAAATTTATAAACCTCCGAAAAACCTGAGAAAAATAATTACAGACGAAGGGGGCTTAAATATTATAAAAAACTCTCTTAATGAGCCGGGAATTGTTCTTGTGTGCGGCTCTGCCCTTAGCGGAAAAACCCACATGATTTATTCGCTTCTGTTGGAAATTGCAGGGAGCGGTAAAAATATTATGACGATTGAATCCATTGCAAAATACAATTTGGAAAACGTCAACCAGTGCGAAATGAACGAAAATATCGGCTTTAATTTGGACAAAGCCCTAAGATTTATTGAATTTCAGTCACCCGATATAATTTATCTTGAAGGGGTTAAAACAAAAGAAGCGTTTGATTATTTCTCCAGTCTTGTGTTTAAAGAAAAAATTGTTATAACAGAATTTCTTGCAAACAATATGGACGAGCTTCGCAAAAAAACGGCTTTTGGCGAATTTGAAATGTTTAAATCGCTTATAAACTGTATGATATTTATTCATTCCACAGACAGCATAGAAGTTTTTGACAAATCGACAATTCAAAAATATTTGGCTTAAACCAAGCCCTCTTTAAGTGCTTTTACGGCAGCCTGTGTCCTGTCATCTACAACCAATTTTTGAATAATATTGCAAACATGAGCCTTTGCGGTGTGTTCGCTTATGACAAGCTCTTTTGCTATGTCATGGTTGGATTTTCCGTCAACGACAAGTTTTAAGACTTCATATTCTCTTTCGGTCAAATTTGAATGCTGCGCTTTAAAATTTGCTCTGGACATTTGTTTTTGAGGAATTACTCCGCAATTTTTTTCCCTGATTATAGGCACAATTTGCGGGTCAAGCCACATGGCACCTTCTTTTACCGTTTTTATAATCATCATTAAAATTTCTGTATTTATGTCTTTTAGTACATAAGCGTTAGCACCGGCAGATAAAGAATCCAAGACTTCCTGCTCTGTCGTGTGAGAAGTGAGCATAATAACCCTTACCCCCTCAAACTGTTCAAGAATTTTTTTAGTGGCTTCAATTCCTGTCATATCAGGCAAACCTATGTCCATTAAAACAACATCAGGCTTTGTAAGCCTTATCTTTTCAATAGCTTCTTTGCCGGATTCGGCTTCTGCCACAATGCTTATTTCGGGAAAATCTTCAAATAAAGATTTTAAGCCCACGCGCATAAGCTTATGATCCTCTACTATTAATACTTTTACCTGACCGGTGTTCATATTTTCCTCCCCGAATAAATATGGTGTTTATTTAATTATTATAGTAAACGCCAAAAAGTATTATTAAATCAGATTGAATTTAAAAATAGCGGGTAATATTTTTGTTTTATCAGTATGAATAAAAATCTTAGCTTAAAATTAAAGTATTATTTGAGTGCCTACCATAATTCTGTCGCCAAAAGCACCGTTTTCAATTTCATAGTGCGTAAAGTTCATAATGAGCCTAAGTGCTTCATCTTTTATAAAATAGTTAATCCCTGCGGTATATTCTTTTCTAACATCATTTGCTTTTTCGGTGTTGGGGTCAAATTGGTCAAACCTGAAAAGCACCTGAGTTTTTGGAGTCACTCTGTAAGTCAAGGTTGTATTAACTCCGCCCGATTTATTGCTGGTAAATCCTGTTGCACCGTTTGAACCGTCTGCTATACCCATTTCTGTTGTAAGTCTCAATCTTTTATATTCATAATTAACGGCAGCTGTTCCTACGGCATAATTGCTCTGAGCGTTACCGCCATCAAATCCACCGCTTACGGTAAGTTTTCCGTATTCGCCTTTTGTATTGGCAAGCGGTTTAAAATCAACCCAAGCAGCAACTTCAGGCCCAGGGAAAAAATCTTTAAAAAATCTTCCGGAGCTGTAAAAGCCCACCTGATAATCAGCATATTTATAATTGCCCATCAATTTTGTTCCAAGAGCCCTGACAGAAGAATATGTTCTTGAAGTCTGAGAACGGGTGAAAAAGTCCAAAATAAGAGGCGAACCTTTTCCTTCTATACCTAGAGGCACCCAAGTATGACCTACCAGTAAAGTATTATTTTTACTTATTTTCCTTGTTATATAATTGTCTGCAAAAAAGCTTTGGAAATAAGTATTTCCTTCAACATACCTTACAGGGCTGAACATGACTCTTACAAAAGTTTTGTCATCACGCATGTTTATGTTAAACCCTACATCGGCAAAATTTATGCCGTAGAAAGTATTTGTATAATTATCCCCTGTCCACACATTTGAAAATGAACCGTTATAATCAATCCATGGAACTATGCTTTTAATCGGACCCTCGTCAAATTTTACCGTCATTTTGTCTGCAAAAAGCCCTTTTGTGCTTATGGCTTTTACTTCCCCGTGAAGTGCTTCGTGTAAATTGTATTTAATCTTATCAGCGTCACTGAGTTCTTCAACTTTTATTTCTTCTTTATTGTCAAATTCAGGATCAAAAATAACCGCCTTTAAATCTATTTTAGACGTTTTTTCCGTTTTGGCACTGTCAATGGTTTCATCTGCATAAACCGAATTAATACAGATAAGAGAACAAAACAATATTAAAAGTTTTAATATATTATTTTTTTTCAAAAAATTATTTCCAGCTACCTGTTCAGTATTTAACATTATAATCAATTTGTTTGTATATAAAATACTTTTTTTGTAGTATCTTATTATTGGAAAAACTAAACTTTAGAAGGAATTTTGAATTGAATATACATGCCCGAAGCCGTTGTGAAACCAAAATTAAAGCACCTATAGTAGAAGCACTTGAGGCTGCGGTTAAAAATCCTACCTACCAGTTTCATATCCCCGGCCACACAAAAGGCAAGGGAACGTATCCTGAATTTAAAAAGTTAATCGGACAGAAGGCACTAAATATCGATACAACAGACGAGTTTGACAATTTAGGGACACTTCATCCTGCGACAGGTCCTATTAAAGAAGCCCAAGAACTTGCAGCTCAAGCCTTTGGAGCAAAGAAAACCTTTTTTCTTTTAAACGGCTCTACAGCGGGAAATCTTGCCATAGCAATGGGACTTACCAAAAAAGGGCAAAAAATTATTACCAACAGAAACTGCCATCGTTCGCTTTTGACCGGCATGATAATATCAGGCGCAGAGCCTTTATGGCTTATTCCTCAACGGCTTGACGAGTGGGGAATTTGGGGAAGTGTTTCGCCCGAATCGGTTGAAAATTTATTAAAAGAAAATCAAGATGTTTCACTTGTTTGGATTACAAACCCGACTTATGAGGGAGTTGTTTCTGATATAAAATCAATAAGTTTAATCTGCAAAAAATACAATGTGCCCTTAATCGTTGATGAAGCGCATGGAAGTTTGTGGAAATTCAATAAACATTTGCCCAGTTCCTCATTAGAAACAGGCGCAGATGTTGTAGTTCAGTCGCTTCACAAAACAGGCGGAAGCATGAGCCAAAGCTCAATGCTTCATATAGGAAAAAATTCTATAATAGATGATTCAAAAATAGAAAAAGCACTTAAACTTTTACACACAACAAGTCCTTCCCTGATACTTCTTGCAAGCCTTGATGCTGCAAGGGCTAACCTTCAAAGCCCTTTGGGCAAAAAACAAATCGCAAGAGCGGTAAATAACGCAAAATATTTAAGAACAAGAATAGACTCACTGCCAAATATACACCAGCTTAAATCGGATTTCGGATATAAAACCGATGTTACAAAGGTTTTTATAAAAGCAGACGGGCTTTCGGGAAAAAGGCTTGAATCAATCTTGGAAATAGATTTTAAAATTGAAGTAGAATCGGCATCTGACATAGGAATTTTAATTTTATCAAATATCGGAAACAAACGCTCTGATTTTGAATACCTTGCCGATTGTCTTGAAAAAATTTCAAATACAAATTACACAGATATTTGTTATATGGAAAATAAAAAACACATGCCCCTTACCACTCCTAAAATAAAAATGAGCATGCAAGAAGCTTTTTATTCTCAAAAAGAAACTGTAAGCCGTGAAAATTCTGTAGGAAGAATTTGTGCCGAAGTCATAGCAGAATGTCCTCCGGGCATTTCAATTTTGCTTCCGGGAGAATTAATCTCTGCCCAACATCTTGCTTACTTGGAAGATTATGATTTTATTGAAGTGGTAAAATAATTTTTACTTTTTTGAAAAACACCCGTCAATACGATCTCTATGCTCTTGCTCTGAGAACATTTTTGAAAATTGTTTTGTTCTTTGTCTAAAATATTCCTTGATTTTAAACCCTGCTTTTGTATATAAGCCTTCTTCTATGCAGAGTTTGTGAAAATTCGGGAAATATTTTTTCATATTTCTGCGCGATTTTAGCTCAATTTTAACATCGGTTTGTGTTACCGCCCTTAATATATTAATTTTTGGAATATTTATCATAATTTTGCCTTAAAAAATACACCTTTAAATATTCTAAAACAAAAGCCCAAAAAAAATTGCATAAAATTTAAAGAATCGGGTCATCCATGAAAAAGACCCCTTACGGAGTCTTTAAATGGTCGGGATGATAGGCTTACCCTTGGCGAACTTGTGAGCCTTAGGGAAGCGAATGCAACCAGCTGGTTTTTGGCGAAGAATGAGCCTAAAAAACCGCGTGTTGCCACGATGTAGCGCAAGCGAGCAGAGGCAAGCAAAATACTTTGTATTTTGCGGAGTTGAGCTCCGAAACGGAAACGATTAAGTTTTCGTTAAAGGAGCGAACGGAGCCGTTTAATGCGAGCGCAGCAAGAGGGGTCATCCATGAAAAAAGACCCCATTACGGAGTCTTTAAATGGTCGGGATGACACGATTTGAACGTGCGACCCCCTCGTCCCAAGCGAGGTGCGCTACCAAACTGCGCTACATCCCGATGTAATATTTAATTGTCATTTTGTTCAGCTTGGTAGGGCTTCGCGCTACCAAGAGCTCCCTTCAAGCGGCGAGCGAAAACAACATTTAGTTGCTTTCTTTTTGTGGCATTCTCCATTGGTCCTTGCCACATCCCGACAAGTTTGATATATTTGCCAGGCAACTACAAGTTTATATTTAAAATAATGCTTTGTCAAGCTTGCTATAACCTTTATTTGCAACACTGTAAGCGTTTGATGATTTTGAAATTTACACTTTGTTACTTTGCTTTGCTCACAGGTTTGTGTTAGCATTGAATAATAAATAAAATATCAGAGGAATTAGAAAATATGGATTTTGTAACTTTAACAATAGAAGCATTAAGGGCTTTATCAAATATAGTAGGAAATTACGGAATAGGAATTATCCTTTTAACAATTGTTGTAAGGCTTTTTATGTGGCCGCTGAGTGTTTCTCAGCAGCGTTCAATGAAGACTATGCAGACGCTTCAGCCAAAATTGAAAGCTATTCAAGACAGGTATAAAAGCGACCCGCAGACAATGCAGCGCAAAATGATGGAATTCTACAAAGAACATCAGTTTAATCCTATGTCGGGATGTTTTCCGCTCTTGCTTCAAATGCCTATATTCATTTTGCTCTATTCTGCATTGATGAGCCCGCAGTTTATACAGATAGCCGGCGACACGCAATTTTTGTTCATAAAACGGCTTGATGCTACACTCAAAACTTCTGCCGGAGTTTCTTTTGACGGAACAATGAACGTTTCAAAATACGATACATTTTATCTTGGCAAGACCGCCAAAGTTTATCTTCCAAAAGAAACTATCGAAAACGTAAAAATAGAAAAACCAAACAAAGCACTTGAAGTTCAAGGCGAAATAAATCCGGGTCAGCCTATAGATTTCAAAGTCAGCTTAGACAGTCTTGACTTAAAATTCAGCCAGCTTGATCAAATCCAAAAGGCGGAATTAACAATCACAAATGCACAAAACAGAGAAAGCGAAAAGGTTGAATTTGCCAGAAAAAACGGACTTCTTATTTACTCAATGCCTACAAAAGAGGTAAAAAGTTCTCTACATTATGATGTCTTGCTTTTGATTGTATTATTCGGACTTACAATGGTTGCAACCCAAAAAATCATGATGGCATCTGCCGGTTCACAAAATCAAGACCCTACTCAGCAAGCAATTCAAAAATCTATGGGTGCATTTATGCCCATTATGATTATGGCAACTTTTGTCTTTATTCCGATTCCTGCAGGTGTTTTGCTTTATCTCATCTCAAGCAACGTAATTCAGGTCATACAGACTGTTGTAATAAACAAACAGCTTGAGATTGAAGATGAAAAGAAAAAACAAAAAATCGACGACGATGCGGTAAAAACTGCCAAAAAAATTGAACCTAAAGAATAAAAAAATACACGTCATGCTGAGTGTCAGCGAAGCATCTCAGATTCTTCACCCTTAAGGGTTGTGACGCGAGAGGAAAGATATGTTAACCTCTGATTTTGATTATAATTTACCTGAAGAACTGATTGCGCAGCTTCCATGTGAAAAACGCTGTGAATCAAGGATGATGGTGCTTGAAAAAAATTCAAAAAAAATCGCCCACAAACATTTTTTTGATATTGTTGATTTTTTAGACGAAAATGATGTTTTAGTTTTAAATAATACAAAAGTTATCCCCGCAAGGCTTTTTGGACAAAAACTAACCGGTGCAAATGTCGAAGTTTTTTTGCTTAAGGATTTAGGAAACAATCATTGGGAAGCTCTGTTAAAACCTTCAAAAAGAATTAATGGGGGCAATATAATAAAAATTTCTCCTGAACTTGGAGTTAAAGCAATCAGGCTTATTGAAGGCGGAAAGTGGCTTATAGAATTTCTTTGCAAGGGACACGTAAGACAGATTTTGCAAAAAGTCGGAAACATTCCACTTCCGCCTTATATAGAAAGAAATTTGTCAAACGAAGATATAAAAAAACTTGACTTTGAGCGTTATCAAACGGTTTTTGCCCAAAAAGAAGGTTCTGTTGCAGCACCTACTGCGGGTTTACATTTTACAAAAGAAATTCTTGAAAAACTTGAAAAAAAAGGAGTTCAAATTGCCTATGTCACCCTTGACGTGGGGCTTGGAACTTTTAGACCCGTGAAGTGCGAAAACATTTTAGAACACAAGATGGAGACTGAAACCTTTGAAATAACAGAAGAAACCGCAAAAATTATAAATGAGGCAAAGAAAAATAAAAAAAATATTGTAGCGGTGGGCACGACTTCTGTCAGGACTTTGGAAACAGCTTTCCAAAAATACGGCGAGATAAAAGCATGCAAAGGCTTTTCAGAATTGTTCATTTACCCCCCTTATGAGTTTAAAGTAGTTGATAAACTTTTAACAAACTTTCACCTGCCAAAATCAACGCTTTTGATGCTTACAAGTGCTTTTGCGGAGCGTGAATTTGTTCTAGAAGCCTACAAAAACGCCATAACTGAAAAATACAGATTTTACAGCTACGGCGATTGTATGTTTATTTATTAAAAATTATTCGTCTTCTAAAATCCTGTGGCCGGACTTGCGGCATTGAAGGGTAACGCCTCTTTTGGAAGTTCTTACAAAATCAATCATTTTTTGGACATAAGGATTTATTTTTAACGTTTTTTCAATTTGTTCTATTGCCTGAGATGTGTTGTATTCGGGAGAAATCAACAACTTTAAAGCTTCATTTATGGCGGTTCTTTCTTCTTGTGCAACTCCGCGTCGTTTAAGCGCAATAGCGTTTATTCCCGCAGGATAAGGCGGCCTTCCTTCACCTTTTGAATAAGGCAAAATATCCTGACGAGCAGCTGAAAATCCGCTTATAATTGCCATTTCACCTATTCTTAAATTTTGGTGAAAAACACTCATGCCGCCGATAAACGCACCGAATCCGACATGAACATGTCCGCCAAGGGTGACTAAATTGGCAAGAATTACTTCATCTTCAAGCTTGCAGTTGTGGGCAACGTGAGAACCTACCATAAGTAAGCATTTATTCCCGACTGTTGTGGTCATATCCCCACAGTTTGCCGCGCGGTTTATTGTAACATTTTCTTTTATCAAGCAGTTTGCACCGACAATAACTTTTGTGGGTTCGTTTTTATAGCCTAAATCCTGAGGGGCTGTTCCTATGCTTGCAAAGGGATTGATTATAGTGCCTTCGCCTATTTCGCAGTGTTCCAAATAAGCGTTTGCAAGAATTTTAACTCCGCTTGCAAGCTTAACGTTTTCCCCGATTATTACGTTAGGGCCGATAAATACATCTTTTTCAATTTGTGCGGACTTGTGCATAACCGCGCTTTTGTCAATCATTTTTCCTTCTTTCTGTTTTTAGGTGATTAAGTGAATAGGTGAATAAGTAAAGAAGTACATTTATAATAAATTTAACTTTTCAGCTTTTCACCCTTTCAGCTTTTAAGCCTGTTTCATGCAAACCGTCATATCAGCTTCCACTGTTACTACTCCGTCAACAGAACCCACGGCATGACATTTCGCGATAGGACCTTTTATTTTCAACAATTGAATTTCCATTTCAAATTTATCACCGGGTCTTACAATGTTTTTAAACCTAACATTTTCCATTGATGCAAACAAAGGCAGCATACCCCTAAAATTATCCAAGCACAATAAAATAGGAGCAGAACATTGCGCCATGGCTTCAATTTGAAGAACTCCGGGCATAATAGGGTTTCCCGGAAAATGCCCCTGAAAAAACTCGTCGTTCATTGTAACGTTTTTGTATCCTTTGGAATATTCGCCGGGGACACATTCTGTAATTCTGTCAACAAGTAAAAACGGGTACCTGTGAGGAATCATCGCCATGATTTCCATTGTATCGAAACTTAAAATTTTGTCTGACATTATATATCTCCTTATTTTTACATTATCACAATTATTTTCTTTTTTTGTTTTTTTAATTTATTTTTAATATCTAAATTTTTATCAGCTTATTTTTAAGCATTTTTGCGGCTTTGATGTGAACTGCATGTCCTGCTTCTTTGACTATAATCTGAGCCTTTAAGTCTAAAGGATTAACTCCAGTCAAATATAAATCTCCGATTAAGTCAAGAATTTTATGCTTAACAGGTTCAAAACAGCTTCTTAATTTGGTTGTATAGCTTTCACCGTTTAAACCTACTGTGTTTTCCATTGTAACGCCTCTTGCAAAGCCGAAAAGCTGAAACTTTCTTAAATCCTTTAAATATCCGAAAGTCCTTGCGCTTATGATTTCATCTTCGCCCCTGCCGTTGAAAGAAACCCACGTATGGTCGAGTTCGGGGTGGTCATATTGGACGGAATACGTTATGTTAAGTTCTTTATCAGGAATAATCACAAGATGCGTTTTGCCGTTAAGGTAATAAACAGGCTCTTTTACACTGTAGCTGACTTTTTCGCTTTTTTCGTAACCTGCTTTTTTAAACAATTCAACCCATTCTTTAGCACTTCCGTCGAGAATCGGCATCTCCGGCTTTGAAATATGAACATCAAGCGAATCTATTCCTAAAAATGCGCAGGCAGCAGAAAAATGCTCTGTAAGCATAACTTTTGTTTTGCCGTTACCTAAAACAACGCAATGGTCAGTTGAAATTACGCTTTCAACGTCAAATATTATGGGCTCTTTCGATTCTTCCACAAAAAATCTTATTTTACCTTTTGAAGAAGGTAAAATCTGAACGCAACATTCACGATTTTTCATCAAGCCGTTGCCTTTTACCTCAATTTTTTTCAAAATAGTCGTCATTGTTAACCTTCGGGGGGCTTAAGCCTCTGCGTTTCCTTCTTCAAATGTTTTTAAAAGCGGCTCGTATTTTTTGAATTTTTTAATGAGTTCATCCGCATCTTTCATCGTTTTAAGCTGGCGTATAAATTCTTTTCTTGGCATTGCCGGATAGCCTATTACTATTGTTTTTTCCGGAAAGCTTTTTGAAACTCCTGATTTTGCGGCTATAATACAATCATTACCTATATTTATGTGATCCGCAATTCCTACCTGTCCTGCGATTACTACTCTATCTCCAATAACACAGCTTCCTGCAATGCCTACTTGAGAAATAATCATACAGCCTTTACCTATTCTGCAGTTGTGACCTATCATGACTTGATCATCAATT
>Ga0209098_1001219_pt1 | contig 25244 bp, 44 predicted proteins | sample AD_JPNHW1_MetaG_FD_184429 | JGI IMG/M metagenome (GOLD analysis project Ga0209098, IMG submission 184429) | Active sludge microbial communities of municipal wastewater-treating anaerobic digesters from Japan - AD_JPNHW1_MetaG (SPAdes) (version 2) | ecosystem: Engineered > Bioreactor > Anaerobic...
CACGTAGAAAGAGGGTTCAACCTTACTATTTATGTCACACTTTGAGAAATAACACGTCTTCAGGTAGCCCTCTTGATTCAATTATAGTCTTTTTGTTGTGATTGTCAACATCATTTTCACCACACTCCGTAACCTTTTCAATATTAAAACTTCCTATGTTCCTACCACCCCCAACCGTTACAATCCCGTTTACCTTGTGTAAATTGCCATTTTCTAGGTTTTCAACGTCTCTCGGATCACATAAAAAGTCAATTTCGCTAGACATCAGTTTAAAACGAACAACCGATAGCAAATCGCTATACGTTGGGTAGTCTTCCGTCTTCTTTTCTCCGCAAAACTTTGAACGTCCAACATCTGTAAAAGTAGTTAAATAAGCCATAATTTCTTCCCTCCTAATTGACTTGTGTCATTATTGTAAAACAACGCTAATCAGCAAGCAAGTGACAAAACGCATGAATAAATAGGGAACTTTTTGTGCAATTTGACAATAAAAAAGAACGTATATTTCAACGTTCTTTCGGCATACAGACTAGGATTCGAACCTAGATCGTTAGCTTATGTAGACTAACAGACTTCCATTTGTCTTATCTGCACGTAGAAAGAGGGTTCAACCTTACTATTTATGTCACACTTTGAGAAATAACACGTCTTCGGGTAACCCTCTTATTTCAATTATAGTCTTTTTGTTGTGATTGTCAACCGTTTTTGTCAAGTTTCTACAATTTGAAAATCGTCTTCAGAAAGTCCTAATAGCTCAATATATTCTTCCCCAACGCAAATAATGTGTCTAGCCGTGTATTCAGAATAGCCCAGCGCAAGGACAAACTGTCTAAAACCATTCATAAGCTCTTCGAAGCCTATTCCGTCTTGAAAGCTAGATTTTATAACAATTTCTTGCGCAGAACCATCAAATTCGTTGTCAAAACTTAACTTGTATGTGATCTGTTTCGGTTTTTCGTTATCAAAAACACCCATATTTTCCCTCCATTTATTTGCGCAAATTTAGGGTTTGCCAAATAAAATTGGCTTGTTCATACGCCCTCCTGTGCTTCAAGCAGTTCTTTGAGATCGATCGGGGTTTCTGTGATCCACTTAGATTCATAAAAGGCTTTAACGAAGGGCATTGACGCCTCAACGACATATGCCATCGCAAGACCGTTGCTTTTACTCAAGACATAATCGCACCCGCCCTTTGTCAGCGTTTCATATCCTCCGTCAACAAGCCACTTAACCGCCTTTAGTTCTTCGGGAGTGAGTTTGGGATAGCGAGATGGTTCGGAGTACTCGTCAAGCATATGAATCCAAAACAGCCACGAAGTCGCTTGACGGCAATCATCAATAAATGCAACCGCATCTGCTCCCTTCTCTGATTCGATAAGTTCAATCAAATGGTCAATGTTCCTCTTTGGCTTAATGGCGATTGCGTCGATTTCTGATTCGGAGAACCAGTTTGAACCGTAATCAGTACGAATTCTATACGAATACGTGGTAAAAGATTTGTCTACATCATCAATTTCCCCTAGCAATGTCATGTCTCCGAGTTTGTATTTCATAATTATTCCTCCTGCAGCTCAAATTCGTAAATGTTATATTCAATATAATAATAAGGGTTTTTTCCTTGCGTCCAATAAATAAGTTTGTCAGAGTAATTATACTGGCTTGTAAATTCTCTTTCTTTCCAACTTAACCCGCGAGACATAACTCCCGACTTTTCAGATATAATATAGTTTTTAGCGCCTTCTACACTAGAAAAAATACCATGATGATTAGGCGTTCCTACGTCTCCATCATATTCTTCAGATTCAACTAAATAAACTTTCACTCTTATTCCTCCTGTTTTTTTCTTAATTATATGCTTCTTATTCTACGCTTCAATTGACGAATTAAACAAAATTAAACGAAATAAGTTGTGCATTATAGCAATGACGTTTGGTTGTATTCGGTATTAACAAGTTCTTCTAGTTTCGGCTGTCTCATAAAATCTTCTAAACGTCGCTTACTTGCCGCGTAATAGTCGGGATCAAGTTCAAACCCTACCGCATCAAATCCCATATCATAACAGGCAATCAGAGAAGATGCAGAACCAACATGTGTATCAAGTATTTTGTCGTTTGGTTTGGCGTAGTTCTTCAATAGCCATTTGTACAGAGCAACGGGTTTTTGCGTGGGGTGAATTCGGGGATTTTCTTTCGTTCCTTGAGGCGCATATTCAAATATCTTCGAAGTGGTTCCTATTCCCTCTGAAATATATGCAAGTTCCGCCATCGACATTGTAAAGGCATCCGAAATGGTAAGTTTTTTCCATATTACAAAACCCTTATAATCAGGAAGTTGAAAATTATTTGCCCCCCATATGATTTGATTCTTTGAAACTCTGAACAATTCACCAAAATAGTTTTCGTTCGGCTTGTCTCCGAAATTGCTTAATGTTCCGTTTGCCCTCATGTCCTTTGTCGGTTGATTTTCGGATGCGTCACGGTACGGCGGATCAACAATAGCCAAATCAAAATACTTGTCGGGATATCGCGCCATGCCGACCATGCAGTCGCAATTTTCATAGATCATCTTTGACATTGTTTAACCTCACAAATTTTCCGTGGTATTCCTTGGCTGCTTGATTATATGCATGTGCTGCTTCCGATTCTGACCTAAACGAACCAAGATATTTCCTTTGATATGGCCTTATATTTATATAGGCCAACCATTTTCATGCGTTAGAAGACCAACAAACGCCCTTATATTGACTTGTACTGTTTTTCCTAGAAACGCTATTCCGCATATTTTCAGACCGGCAGCAAATTCTTAAATTCCGCTTCTGATTGTTGAGGCCGTTCATGTCAACGTGGTCAACATCTTTGCCGCCAGGCGCATTGATTAGTACCCTATGCAACCATGTGCGCTTGCCATTTATATAGGACTGCAAATACTTACCGCTTAAGGTCCATTTGTGTCGTTTAACAAATTGTTCGTCTTCTTTGTCTACAACAAAAACAACCCCATTTGTCGCCTTGCAATAAACAGCATCCTCGTTGAAATATTCAATCTTACTCATACAAACCTCTCTTTCATCACCACTCTATCACTCCGCACGCGAATGTCAACGGTTTATCGCGTTCACCACCACTCTTCATACCACTTAATTAAATCACAGGTATCTAACGCCCACTCCAAATCGACAACACGATCTTCTGGACACCCTACGCGAAAGTTGCTTAGTGTATTCCAATATTCGTATGGTGCAATTTCAATCTCCTCAGAAATATTCTCTAGCATCGTTTTAACCCGATTTAATTTGTTTGGAATAATTTTAATTTTATAAAAAACCATTTTACACACCTCCTATACATCCATTCTACCACCGCCCCGTACAATTGCAATATGTTTATCGGAATTTCCCGTTTGTTTTTGCCGGAATTTTGGGAAATGTCTTTTTGCCCGTATATAACCACTGATCTACGCCGATAAAAGACACGCCAATATGTTGTATAGCTTTTCCGATAAAAGACATTCGTCACACATATCTATAGTTTTGTTTTTTTCTATCATATTACCCTCCCGTTGCAGTCAACAAGAATATCTCCGTCTTCTAATTCGAACTTCTTCTCGCCAGTTTTTACATTCACAAAATAAGTAAACCTTCCGCCGAAAAACCAATAGTATTTATTCATGTTCTTCACGCCTCACAATCTTTCTCTAAAAGTGCCCTAACTTCAATTGGCTCTCCCGTGTCTTCTTCGGAATGCCTATAATTGCAAAAGCTAACGCTTAAGCTCAAAATGTTATAATCGAAAAAATCAAAACTAAATAAATCTTCTCCTTCTAAAATACTAAAAGGAACTTCGGACTTAGCGGAAATGGTTGCCCTACGCTTGGTCGGTTTCACAAGCTCATTAGTATATTCGTCTCTTTTCCACTCGGTACAATCTTGATAGTTAAATGATAAAATCGGGATCTCTCTACCGTTACATATAAGTTTCATAATTTATTTCTCCTTTGCGCTTATGTTGATTATTGCGGGATTTACAACGCCCGAACCGCTATAACCATATTTATTGTTGTGCCATGCCTTAAAGCGTTCTCCGTGCTCCCAACACCGAGATAAAATGCTAACCGCAGCGCCATACATAAATCCAGTAATTCCGTCTGTATCCGCCTTTTTAGAAGTCTCTTCGGCAATATCTTCCAGTTGCTCTCCGTTTTCAATGGCTTGCTCCATCAGATTTGCCCATCTCTCCGCATAACGAAAAATCCCTTTTCCATAACAATCTAGGTTGTTGTTTTTCCAGTTCTCGTAAGCCTCTAAATCTTTAGCTTTCATAATCTTCTTCCTCCTGATTAGTCTTTGTTTTATTGTAGCACTGCTAAGTTCGCACGTATATATACACATTGCACAAACTTATAAAGGCTTCTTTGTGAGAATTGCCCGTTTAATTCCTAGAGTTATATAAAAAAGACCCCGTTTCCGAAGTCTTAACCCTCTTCTCCTACACACGGCAGGCGAGTCCGCAGAACGCATCTTGCTACTACATGATATATGAGCCTGTTTTAAATGTCAATTATTTTTTTTGAAAACTATATAGAATCGCCCGTTTGATTTTTTGGGTTACTGAAGATGGAACCCTTGACACGTAAAACTTTATGTATGGTTTCCCCGTTTGTTTTTTTAGGTTGCAGAGACGGTTGAACACGTAGATCGGACGCTAAAATATAGGGTAGCCCGGGGGTATATAGTGCCGCCTGCCGCCTGTGACGCGCTGCAATGCCTCTAAACCGTTTTGGAGTTGATAGAGGCAAAGAATTACCATTTTAATGATCTAACGCGTTTTAGGGCCATTGTAGTGGCTTAGAATGGCATACGCGCACAGGCTAACGCGCAAAGACTAGCAAACAAGACACATAATTACAGCATCGAGCAACGTTTGAGCGTGTATATCCGGTTATCTAGGCATTAAGGTATAGAATTACGCTCCTGTATATGGATCATGCGTCAAATCGAATCCTGACGCGTTACAAAGGCATATATCAAAGGCGTGATCTTACTTTCGTTGTGCGCCTGCCTGCTGATTGTTGCCCGCCGTGTTTATGCGTTGTTTATGCAACAAAACATTAAATTAGAGATAAGATATATTTTGTTTAATTCAAATCGTGAATATCTATTCGTGTTTTTGCATATCTATTCAAGCAGTCAACCAGGCCGCGAATCACTGCTACCGCATATGCACTACTGTTTATCGTGTAATACATATAATCATTGTATCATTATCGCCGGAAAGCAGCGACGGAAAAGCGCGTTATTGTTTATCATTAATAGATTGACCGACGGGTCAACTTTTACTCACTTTCATTTTACAACCCCATTAGTTTAACTATATCTATATACATTGACTAACTATCTACATACATTTACAAACAGATAAACTAGTAGATAGCTATAATAATAAAAATAGACAAAACTACTAAATTATAGCAAGTCTATATGATTATGCGTGTGCGTTACGATCTGCGCGCGCGTGATTATAAATGATGTTGCTGGCGTATTCAATGGGCTGATTTTAGGCAACAAAAAAGCCCGGGGTGTTAAGCCGGGCAGACTAATTCACATTGTCATAAAAATAGGCCGTTATTCGCGGCCTACATGGTTTAAGCCATCAAGGGATATTTATTTACATATTTTGCGTTGTTATAATCTATCCACTGTATATCGTACCATTTAACGCCAAAATCTTCATACATCCCGCAATAAAAATTGTTATTTTTCATTATTTTCAAAACTGATTTATACATTGAACTAAAATCATTATAATTGTGAGATTGTATACCCTCGCGCGGATACTGATCCAAAGTGGTTATATCACCTTTATAATTTACGGTTAAAACACATAAATTATAGAATTTTCCTTCGCGTTTATAAATAGCGATAGCGGTTACTTTTTTCATAAGTTATTACCTTCTTTCTTTTTATACCCATATTGTTAGTCGTTATAATCCTCCGCGGTCATAAACTCGTTGCGGAGTTTTCGCAGCGCGTCAACGGACTTTTTAGCGATAAGCCGCCTGTGAGCATCTAGCTCGCTCGTATCCTCCGTATATGGGATAAACATATCATCGTGATATTTTATAATCTCTGTATTGATGATTGCGATTATTTCGTTCCTTGTGTAATTCTCTTTCATAATTCCGCGCCTCCTATGTGCCACTTATTGGTTGTTTTTGCGGATTCTCATCATTATTGATTTAGCCTCTGCCTCCGTTTTGGTGCCTGCACTTAGGTCCTTTTTTACCTGTATTAGCTCGATTACGTCAGGTGGCATGTTATACGGCTTATTACGCCTGTTCGGGCTGTTACTTATCCGAGGGTTTGCCTTTTTAAATGCGGTTAAACATAGGTCCGCAATTATTTTATCAATCCCGTGTATTGTTGACTGTATGTTGTCTTTCATTTTCTCGCGCCTCCTAGCGCTTCGGGGATTAGCCGCATATCTTATCTTCTTCCTGCGTGTCGATGATTCTCTGCCCTTTTTCGACTATCGCCGTAAGCGATTCTAAGTCATCAGAAACGACGGAATCTATCCATCGGTAAGAGTATACTGGCATACTGTGATTTCCTAAAATATTCGGTCTAGCGATTGTTTGCTTGCTTTGCAGTCTGTATCTCGCTCTCATTTTCTCGCGCCTCCTATGCGCTGTTTATATTGCTGCCCTGAAGAAAAACCACATTGATAATACACATATCGTTACAGGTAAAAAGACGATAGCTAAGATAATAATTGCGACGTTGACACAATGATTAAATTGGTCAAACGGTGTTTTATAAATCCTCCTCACAATTCACACCTCCGGCCTGTATTCAGTCTTTCGCGCCTCATTATAGCGCCTGCTAATGTAGTTCTGCGCTCCCTGCTCGTCCGTGTAAGCGGTAGGACCGTATATCATGCCGCACCACAGCCAACATTTATTAAAAGATCCGATTTTCCGTGCTGTCTCGGAGTCCGCTTCTTGTATCTTCCATGTTCTATTATAATACGGGATGTAGATTTTCATGCTGCCACCTCCTTATCGAAATCCCGGAAGAAGAATTCTTCTTCCGGTACGTATAACGTTTCGTAAAATCCGGTTGCTGCGTCAATCATGCTGTTACCTCCGCGATAAAGGCATCAATCAGATGCTCGCAATCCTCTTTTGCGTTTGCGTTATTGTCTCGGCGCATAATGATTTCGGCGGCCGTGTCATCATACTTTTTGACGATGTCATAACTAGGATGGATGTTCCCGAAAGGTGCGTATCCCGTGACAATGCACGTGTTGGCACTGATATGATAGATGTCCGCTCCCCATCCCTCGGCGCGTTCTGTATGTGCGCTAACCGATTCATAGTTTAACAGATGCTGAAGATCGCAATAACCCGTGTAAATAACGTTGCTATACCCGTTCATAACTGCTTTTTTAGTCGTTTTGTAATTCATTTTCGTACTCCTTTCAAATTTTCCCGATTTTAGCGACAGCCGCCGCAAGTCCTAAACAGATAAAAATCAACAAGATGTAACCGCTAATCATTGTATTCCGTCATTTCCTCCCGTTTGATGTTTGATGTCACAACCTTAGCATATCGTTATTTTGCCGCATATTGACAGATTCAACAACTTTTATGCCGTTCTTTTGTGCAATATGCTATTCGTGCGGCCTTATTATATTTCTATTATAGGCGTAAAATCCGGGGCGATCTTCTGGGAGGGCAAAAAATCCCGGTGTTTTAGGCGTTGTCCTGGTATTTTATGACGCGAAAGCGCTTGCAATTCTGTATGTTTTCGCGAGCCGGTCTATATACTAAACGCTTTTTGTGACCTAGAAAATGTAAAATTAAAAAAGGAATTGCGGTTAAGCAACTCCTTTATAAACGCAATCCGTGACCTACAAATTTATTTCGAAGACTTTTCTGCCAACTGTTCTTGAATCACTGTTTCTAAACGCTCTTGATAGCCTTGAATCTCTTTTTCAGAAGCCGTGATAACCGTTTGTGTGATGGTTTTATTCTGATAGCAAGTCGTGTGTCCGGAATTATTCATGAGCATGAAGATTGACATTGCGGGATTTCTTGCAGTACGTCCGTTTTCAATCCATTCTAGCTCCGAAATTTGCTCGAAGTATTGAAGGATATCAGCAAATTTTATCTTTCGAATTACTACGTTTCCGGTTATGCAAGCCGTATAAATATTCTTGTACTTTCTCGGATTATTATACGCCTCTAAACGCAATTCGTGACCTACTAAACGCTTTTTGTGACCTATATTTCCTTTTGAGACAAGTTTCTTATGGAATTTCCCGACAAATAAGCCACTACAATTCCGTATTTTTTCTCGCTCTTCTTCCGTAAAATGAGTCAAGTGTTTCTTTTCATAATTGTCAATCAAGAAGTCAATTGTAAGATGATCTAATAGCGGTATTCCTACTCCATGCTTAATGTTGTCTAAATCATCTTGATACACAATCGCTTGTGTTGCTATACACTCACCTAAATGGTCTTGAATCTCATAGTAGTAGTATTCTTTAGGGTCTTTTCTGCACTCTGCTATGATGCCCTTAGAGACGTTTAAGTAAGCCGCAATTGCCGCAAGTGAAGGCTGATAACCTGTCTTCTCTAGCCAATCTCCGAACCCCTCTAGCCCGTCTGAAAGGTCAAGCGGGTGCATGATTGCTTTCTTTTTCCCTACCAATATAGTCCTTGTAAAGTCGTTAAGCATTTCGCTTCGTGCTTTTTGTTTTTCAACTTCTCGCTCTATCTCATATTCTGCTTTTGCATCGTTTCTTGCCATAAATACCTCATTCATAAAAATAGAGCGCAAGGCGAGAGAAAAACCTTGCGCCCCTGTGAAGTTAGCGACAGGAGGAATCGCTTATCATATTGTAGCCCTTTTCCTGTGCTAAGTCAAATTGCTGTTAGTCAGTGCTGAATGAATTCAGGAATCTTTACGCCACTTGTTTTGCAATACGCTACAACCGCCCCGATATATCTGTTACACTCATCGTTGTATGCGCACTTTGCACTTTTAATTTTGTTTGATTCAAAGTTATAGCAAGTTGTTTCATTGTTGTTAATGTCAAAAGTGAATTTGCATTTGCCGTTTACAAGTTCTTCTGCAAGAAAGCACTTTGCCTTTATAATCTCTTCGTCTGTCCACTTGCGCTTCGGCGGTTCAACGATTTCGTATTCGTAATGTCTTGCATAATAGTAACCTCTGCAAGACTTATTGCTTTTGTGTTTCACACACGTTTTTCTAACTTCTATAACTTCCGCAACCGTTCCAACTTCATCACCGAAATCAAATGATGTTATCTTAATAAAATCTCCGACTTTTGCAATCTTCTTCGGTTCTTCTTTCGGTGTTTCAGACGGTTTTTCTTCGGGAGAATAGTTTTCAAGAACTACGTATTCGCAATGACTTGTATAAACGCTCTTGCCCCGTTTACCTTTAACCATAATTCCAATATCACCGTTATACAAAGACTCTACCTGAACAATATCTCCGTCAACATAATCTTCTTTTGTTGTTTGAGAATCATACCTTGCATCAACAATCTTAATCCATTCTCCGACCTTAGCAATGCGCTTTACCTCTTTGACTTCGGGTTCTTTGCACAGTTCAAGCAAGCTTGCATCAGTGTCATAACAATTGTGAAATTTGTCAATAAAACGAACTCTTCGGCTTGATTCGTAAACCCATGAAACTTCAAATTCTCCTAAGCTTGCGGCATCTGCCACTTGTTTTCTGTTTTCCCTAGTAAGTCCTTTGAAATATTCTTCTTTGTAAAACTCTTTCTTGAACCTAACATTATCTCCAACCTTAAACTTCTCGTGTGCAGATTCAGGCAACACTTCAATCTCGTTGGGATAAAAGTGATATTTACCGTGAACGACTTCAAATGCGTCGGGGTTTATTTTGTGCAAATCTCTTGCCGATATAGTATAAAGTCTACCCTCCTTTTCTGCATCAAATATTTTCCCGTTTATACTTTCTCCCACAGACCCACTGAATGTTGTGTTTATTACTCTAACCTTCATCTTAATCTTCCTCCAATTTGTGTTTTTGCTTAAAATCTTGTGTTAAAATCTCGAAACACTCTTCACAGTAATAGTCTCCGCTATACTTGTAGGCCGCAACATTGTCGCAAAACTCGCAACTCTTCTTGTGTGTCTCTCGGTATTTCTCCTCTTTTTCTTCTCTTCGATATTCATATTCTTTATCTCTTCTGTCTTCTCCCTCTTCTTCGGTTAAACGAAAACTCATGGTTTTTTCCTCTCTAAGTATGCGTTCTTCGCAAGATTGTTTTCTCTTCTCCATTCTCTTATTCGCCATCTATTGGTTTCAAATTTTTCTGCAAGTTCTCTGTCAGTTAATCCTTTTTTGTATGCCTTAAACAATTCTTCCTTTTCAAAACTGAACAACGGCGCGTCTTTTAGCTTTTCGAATCCTAAGTGATTTGCCATCATTAACGGTGTTACTCCGTTTAATTGCGCGATCTTTTCTATATTTCCTTGCGAGACGCCTCCCATTCGTCTCAATCTGTCATGTATTTCTGAATCTGTCATATAAATGTCCGCTTCTAGCGGAATTTCTTCACTCGTAATCATACTCACAGATCGAACGGCAAAGATGTATCGGAGTCGTCAACGGGGAAAAAACCGTTATCGGCCGAAACCGTAGGCGTTCCTTCGAGCTTACCATTATCCTTGAACGCTTGTTTCTCTAAGAATTCAATTTCATCAACAATTAACTCGGTAATAAAAACCTTCTTACCTTCCTTGTCTTCATAGTTCCGTGTCTGAATGTTTCCGACAATAAGAATCTTAGAGCCTTTGTGAAGGTTGTTTCCCATGATTTCGGCAAGTTTTCTCCACGCAACGCAAGGAATAAAGTCTGCCTTTTTCTCTCCGTTTTCGTCCTTGAACTTTCTGTCACAAGCGAATGTGAAGCTACATACCGCTATGCCGTTCTTTGTCACCTTTACTTCTGGGTCTTTAACAAGTCTTCCTGTTCCTATCCATCTGTTCATTTTGTTTCCTCCTAATAATTTATACTCTTATTTTACACCCGTTTGTGACCTTGTCAATCGTTTTTGAACAATTCTTTTTGCCAACCGTAAACTGATTTTGTTTTAGCGTCAACGTTATCATATCGTCGGCTTTCAATATTATACCGTAGCTTAATCTTTGCAGTCGTTCCTAAATCTCTGTTTTTAGCAATAGTGAGAATTGCATCTGCCCCCTCTCTTTGTCTTACGTTTCCTTCTAGTCTTTCGATTGAGAACACGTTAGAAGCAAGATTTGTAATGTCGGCTGAACCCGAAACCCCATTGTTGATATCGGTTATTTCAGACTTATTAGGGTGAGCCATCAATATTACATGCGCGTTATATTCATGAGATAATTCAAGTAAATCCTGTGCAAACATTGACTGCTTTCTGTAAAAGTCTCTCTCGTTCGTTTCCTTGAATCTTGCCGACATAAGGTTGTCTACAAAAAAGAGCTTGCAACCCTTTTCTTCGGCGGCATATGAGAAACGGTCAATGATAGTGTTATGCTCGCTAGACTTGCGCACGCTATTGTCATAAAGATAAAGCTTTCCTGTAAGCCACTCTCGTATTTTCCACTCGGCTTCTTCGCTTGCCTTGTATCGAGAAGCGCCGTTATGCCCGACATATTCCGTAAGATTCTTTTGCCCCGCTGCCTGACACAAAAGCCATTCAAGAAACATTTTCTTTGACAACTCGCCTGAATAGAAGCACACCGGAAACCCTGCATCAATTGAAGATAGTGCAATCTGTGAAGCTATTGTTGACTTCCCGTTACCCCTCTTCCCTGTAATGACGGTGTACATTCCCCCGCTGAATCCGTCTGTAAGCCTGTCAATCATTTCAAATCCACTAGGTATATAATAGCTTTCGTCTTCGTTAGGATAGTATTCAGCAATGTCAACGATACCCGTTTCGTCTTTGTTGCTCATGTTTGTTTTAAGAGCATTCACGGCGGTTTTAGCTATATACGTAGCGTCGCTCTCTCCGCTATATGCTTGCTCAATAGCTTTGTTCATTGTAGTGATAACTTTTCTTCGTTCGCTCTTTTCTTTGACAATTTCAATGTATTCGTCTGCGTTAGAAGAGATTGCTATGACGTCGCTTACTTGACAAATGTAAGCTGAACCTCCGATATCATCAATCTTTTTGTTTTTCTCTAATTCGTCAATGAGCGTCACAAGATCAACAGGTTCATTCCTTTTCCGTAGCGTAGTCATAGTCTCAAACATAATCTTGTTCTTAACATGATAAAAGTCGGTTGCGTCTATCTTTTTAAGTGCCGCATCAATTACCTTGTTGTTAGAAAGGCAAAGACTTAAAATTGCCTTCTCTGCCACCAGACTTTGAGGCGGTATCTTCACGTCACATTGACTCATATATTCCACCTGAACGGAAATCTTTCTTTGCGATAGTATAGCGTTCGATTGACGGTTTCTGTGCCTGTTCGCGTTCTTTTTTGTTGTTTTCCCACGTTCTAACGGCAGCCTTCCAGTCTTTCATTTTCTCTTTTCCGACTTTCCAACCTCTAGTTTCATAGAAGTCAACAAACGCTTGCGGGTTAATTCCGTTATCTCGCTCGTTGCAATATGCTTCGACCTCATCAACGGAAGGAACGGTAAAGACTTCTCGTTTGGCACGAGGCGGCTTATTTGCTTTTTCGCTTCTTTCGCTTAGTGTTGTGTACAAAACCTTGCACTGCCCCGCACTTAAAATAATTATTTTCTCGGTTCCATCAGAAAGCTTTTCTTCAAAATCTTTTAGCCATGCTTCACCTGCTGGCGTAATTTTATATAACTCCACTTTATTTTTCCTCCTTCATTACAACGTTGCCACGCAAGTATTCTAAGATATCGTCTTTCACAAACACATTGCGGATAAAAAGCTTCTTCGGTTGCGGAATTTTCTTTTCGTTGACTAATTTCGTCAAAGACCATTTGCTGATTTGTAAGAACTTACAGACTTCTTCGGTTGTCATGTATTTGCCGAACATGTTAATCCCCTTTCACAATCAATTCTAATGCCCCTGGCGTTCGTTTTAAGGCGCTCCAATGTTAAGGCAGTAAAAGTTATCATCTTGTGTCTATAAAACGTCATACCGTATGCTACACGCCTTCATGAAATATGCGTCAAGCGTATCCGAGTCAACTACGTATCTGTTTCCGATTTTAACCGAGCGAATTTGTCCCTCTCGTATAAGTCTATGAATCATGCTCGAATTAACGGAACTGTCTTCGTCTCGAAGTTTGCAGTATTTTACATATGCGGGTATTGTTCTGATTTTCATAAACACCTCAAAAAGGACTTGTATTGTATGTCTTTCCGGCTTCAATAAGAGTACATCGGCTTACAAATTCGTCTGGCATCTGATAAAACTCTTTTTCGTCAAAGTTTGTTGCCGATCTGTGTCCGAGTAAGATAACGGGATTGTACTTCAAAACGCTTTGAAACGCATCATAAACATCTTGCGTTCCTACATGCCCGAATCCTGAATTCACTCTACCTGCTATTACACCATCTTTTTCTTCATTAGCAAGACTCTTAGCTAGTCGTTCTGGCGTGTGATTCGCTTCAACAAAAATACAATCGAAAAGCATTCTGTGAGTGTCTGGAATTCTGCCTGTATCCATGCAATAAAGAAGCGTTTCATCTCCTGCAAACAAGGCAAAAGCGCAAGGTTCGGGGTCGTCATGATAGGTTTTAATCGCAACTGCGCAAAAATCTTGCATATTCTTTCTTGCTTCTCTAACGCATTTAAGTGCAACATGCGGCTGTAAATCATCAAGAACGGTTATTATCTCGCAATTTTCATCGTTCAATCCTAGCTTTTCTTGTGTTCCCTTAGAAAGAACAATCTTGCAACCGTATTTTTCTACGAACTCTTTTGCGTACCGAGAGTGATCTTTGTGCGAGTGAGTAACAAACACGCGCTTTCCTGTTTTCTTTTCTTTGATAAGTTTGGTGGAAATACCCGCGTCAAGAAACGCGGATACTCCATTTTCAAACTTTACAAGAGAGCAATTGCCCTTTGATGATGAGCCGTAAACAGTGATTTTCATTACTTTACTCCCAAAACATACATCAGTAAGAACACGAGATACGGAACGTAAACAAAGACTGAACCGAACCCAACCTTAAAGTCTTTCATGTCTTTTGCAGTAAATGAAGAAATAAATAGAATAACTATGAAAATTATAGTAAGAATAACAAGCAATTTAGCAAATATAATCATGTTCTCTCCTTATCCCTCAAACGGCGTTCCTTCAAGGCTTACATTATCAAGTTCTTTTTCAATTTCTTCTTCGGGCTTAGCTGCAAGCGTCGGATAATCAATCGGAATCTTCTCGCTAACTTCGCCCATGTCCTTTGTGATAGGCGTAAAGTCTTCATCGTCAAGGTCAGAAGGAATGTTAATCGCAAATCTCTTAATGTGCTTGCGCGTCGCTTTGGCAAGTCCCATTTCAACAGGCCACTTTGTCCACGCCGGAGAATCAGGAGCCTTGCTTGCCTTGCGTCTTGCTTCAATTTCTTCAAGCGTAGTAATCATTGCGTCGAAGTCTCCGTCTTCAAATACAATTACGGTCAAATATCCGATAACTTTCGCTGAATTGAACAGAATCGGCTTATAATGCCACGACTTGTTTTCTCCGTATTCAACATTAACAATGTCTCCTTCTCTAACGGCATACTTCTGAAAATCTTTAATAGGCCGAATCGAATACATCTTTGCAAGTTTTACAAGTCCATCGGCTGAAACGGGTGTAGTCAGGTCATACTTGCCCGTCTTAGGATTGCGGTAAGGTACAACATATGCCTCCTTGTTTGCGAAGTCTATACCTAATCCGATAAGCCTGAATATATCTGCTCCGAACTTCTTAATGTCAACATTGTTCCACGTTGCACCGGCTGAATTTTCAATAGCCGTATCAGCTGCAAGCACCGCCGAAAGAGTTAGCTGTTTAGCGAGTGCACTCGAAGTGCTAGACTTATCCGCGAAATACTTAACCGCCTCACCGAGAAAATAGTTGTTCAATGTAGAAAGTGCTGAAATCTTTGCCTTTTCTGAAATCTCTGTGCTCATGTTTAATGCCTCCCTGCAACTCTTGCATAATATCCGTGGTTGTTTACAAGATAATCCATTGCAGAACACTGTCCGAGCGTGAAAGTCCCGTCAACAATAATAAACTTCTTTTCTCCGAGTTTCGATCCTAGTCTTTTTAGAGCCGTTTCAATCGTCCATTTTTTCATTTCTTAATCCTCCTTAATTACTGTGAACTTTGTTTCGTCTTTGAACATTGCAAGAATCGTCTGACATTCAATTGATTTAAGCAGCCTCTTGTCGTATCTTTCCGCATCGTCAAACATAATAGGAGCTTCAATGTCAAGTTTTTCCTTTAAGAACTCGATAAGTTCAATACCTATGCGAAGTCTGTGTCCCGTGTTGATTGCCGAATACGGAACTCCGTGTTGCTTGATCTCGAATGTATCTACAACAGTACCGTTTTTCTGCTTCTCTGTCAAGCTGATTTTGATAGTTTTGAAACTTTTATTCACGGCATCTGCTACAATCTTTGTTCGAGCGTTAATGAAGTCAAGCGCTTCGTTTGTAAGATTTTCTGCGGTTTCGAGTTGACTTATAATCTGCAAGAGCAAGGCATTTGCGTTCTTCTTCTTTTCGATATTCTCCATAATCAAGTCCTTGCGTAAGAGAATTTTATTGACTTCTTCAAGTCTTTCTGCGAGAGTTTCTCTTTCCTTTACAAGCTCGTGAATGTCGATTGTTTTCGCGTCCTTGAATAACGCTTGTTCTTCTTTTGCCTTTTCGTATTCAGCAATTCGCTCCTTTTCAGCAGCGGTATAAGAAAACAAAGAGTCGGGGTCTGCAAGAGTCTTTTCAACTTCTTTAATCTTATAATTGACTTTCTTTCCGCTTTCTACAACAGTTTGCTTGCTCTTGCTAACTTCTTCCGTGAGCGCCGCTACTTCGGAAACAGAATAGTCTCTCTTACATGTAGGACACTTTGTATCAACGACATTCATTGACTTGTAAAGAGCCGCGAGTCTTGCATTTTCAGCCTTCAACGTTTGACGTTCCGATTCGAGTTGACGAATTGTGTTGTCTCGTCTCGATTCTGCTCCTAACTTAATCTGTTCAATTGCAAAATCACTATCGGAAATGACTCTTTTTGCCTTTGAAATTGCTTCGTTTTCGTCATTTGCTGAATCAATTCTCTGTTTGAATGATGCGATTTTCGCCTGAAGTTCTGTTCGCTCCTTCTCGCAAGACTCTAAGTCAGATGTATCATCAGAAATGTATGTATTCAGAAGTTTAATCTGACCCTCTGTTTCAGAACGCTTCTTTGTGAGCGTCTTTACAAGCTCCCGATTTGAAAGAATAATCTGTTCGGCGGTAAGCTTCTTGATTTTGCTCTTGAAGTCTTCAGAAAACTCGCCCGATGCAAAGATGATTTCATCTGAAGGTGTAGGGAAGAAGTTCATCAAAAGCTCTCGCTGATCTTTCCAATTCAAAGTAAAGAAATATAGAGGGTCAGTCAAGAGTTTGAATCGCTCTTCTGACTCTACTAACTTTCCGACAATCGCTGAATAATCGGATACTTTGTAGGGTACACCGTCGATAGAGCAAGACGCTAGAGAACCCTTTAGAACGCGCGAGAATGCCCTTAATTCGCCTTTGTCTTCAAGAGTAAGCAAAACGGATACGTCTTCCTCATTCACGATTACATTACCGTCTTCGTCTTCTTCTGTGTATCGAATGTCAAACTGTGTTTTATTTTCAGAATCTTTACCGAACAGAACCCACTTGATAGCGTCAAGTACGGTTGTTTTTCCTACTCCGTTTTCTCCGACAATGTAAGTGTGTTTCCCGAACTCGATATCAAGCGACTTGCACGCCTGAAAGTTTCTGATTTCAATCTGCTTAAAGTTCATTTTCTGCCTCCGTTGTTTCTTCTGTTTCTTTCTTTTCGATAACTTCATAACACGAATGCCGAATCGGATTGTCCTCGTCTCTTTCGTCAAAATAAGCGTTGTTAAAAGAGTAATAAACTGAATCGCATTCCTGTTCGTTTTTTGCGTTGAAATAACACGCGCTAAAGTATTCCGAACCTCCGTTTTCGTCAATAATCTGTTTGATTTCGTGCAACTTTTTAAGAATTTTAGCTTCAACTTCTCTCATTTTCTTATCTCCTTATTTAAATGATCCATAAACTGACTATACAATTTTTTTGCATAATCAGACTCAATTTCGTACACAGACTTATAATAATCTCTTTCTATTTCCATAAACCCAAAACGAAACCAGACAACACATAAAGCAATTGATAATACTATTATAACTGCAAGCAAAATTAATGATATCATTTTTCATTCCTCCCTATTCATGTCGAGTCCGTACTGTTCTAAGTCTTTGAATCCTGCATGATTTAAGTCTTCATATGTGTAAATTCCGAAATCGTCAACCGAACAATTACCTACGATATGGTCTTCACACCAAATCACCTTATAAGAATCAATAAATGGTTCGAATCCTCTGTCAATCCAGTGACCTAACCTAACAAGACATTCGTAATCTGTGCTCTCCTTTCTTTCTGCAAGATAATCAGTTGCTAGTTTTGTGAAATATTCCCTAGCGCATTCAGTATCAAGGGGAATGATTGATACTCTTCCGAAGTTAGGGCAATCTGCAATTCTTCCGTGTTCGTCAAGCAAATACGCCTTTTCGTATGCCGCGTCGTACGTGTAAGCATATCCTATTTCTTTCCCGCACTTCTTAATTTTCCACGCATAACCGTTATCACTCATTTTCTGCCTCCTAAGATTTATTTTTGATTTGATAGACTTATCTTATACCTACGACAAACAAACGTAAACTGACAGAATACACAAGAATTAAACAATTTTTGTCGCATTTTACACACAAAAAAGGACTGCTTATCGCAATCCTCTAAGTCAAGAGTACATTTTATTCACCTACATTTCTTTTAGTGTCACTTCTATTCTAGGATTTTTCTTATCCGTGAATACTTGATAGGTTGCAAGAGATACGTACTTGCGCGAATCATCTATTAAAGTTCCGTAATTTACTAACGCGTCAAGGATTATCTTTGCCGCCGCGCTAGTTATTCCGTCAAAGTCTCTACGTTCATCTTTTTCATAGCAATCAATAAACACTATAACTTTGTTCTCAAAACGCAACTTTCTAAAGGTTTCATCGGCAAGAATAGAATCCGTGACAATCTTCATTTGTTTCTTTTTAAGTCCGTTACCGCCGTAGTGATTATTGTTTGCCGCGCCGATTAGTTCGTTAAGGCTTATCAATCGCCCTTGAATCGTAAACGTTCCTTGCATATTCTCCTCTTCTTTTTTGAACTATTTCCAAAATGGAACAAGTTGCCTAATATTAAGAAGCCACGAAGGGCGAGTGTGTCACTGGATCAGATTTGATACAGCCTCTTCGAGCTTTTCGACGCGTTCGTCTATGGAAGGTGCCGGCTCTACTTCGACCGGGGTCGTGTCTATTTTCCACTGTGCGTATTCGGCGTACGTCATTTCTCGGACGGTTCCATTAATCAAAATGTTTGGTTTCATGCAGTGCGCCCCCATATCTCAATGATCGTTCCCGGGAAAAAATATGGCGTAGAAATCATGTACAAATAGATTTGAGTGATTTTATCGGCCTCGAAATTCGTTCCCGCGCACTGCAAATTTAGTGATCGCGTTGTTCCGTCCGTGTTGTATCCTAAACTGTTTGACACCCATCTACGACCGATTTTTTTTAGCGGCAACGAGACATCTGACAGCAAATTTCTGATTGCCAACGGAACTATCGACGAATATGCTTCTCCGGTGTTTCGGAAGTAATCAGACGCGCCTGACATGTTGTTCAGCCGCATTGCAATGTACGCTACCGCTCCGACTGCAAGGCTATTCGCCGGAACAAACACGCGAATTTCGGCTTCTTCGAGTGATAGCGCATTTCCGGCATCGTCTTGTGTCCACGTGATAGCAGACACGTTTTCTGCCGCGCCAATAGTGCGAGAAATCAGCTTTCGCATGATTTGATTGCGGATATCGCTATGCGCCGATGCGTCGGTGTTATGCGTCCCAATTGCTGTGTTAAGCTGTGTCATTGTGACTTCTCCGGGGACGCCCTGAATTCCCTGAATGCCTTGTATCCCCTGTGCTCCGGTTGCCCCCGTTGCTCCGGTGTCTCCTTTATCTCCTTTATCGCCCTTGATTCCCGGGATACCTTGCGGAACTCCAAAATTAAATATCTTCCCGTCTTCGCCTTCTGTAATACTTGCCGTCGCCAGTTCGCCCGGAGCCAGTGTTTCAGCTTGTGCGGTTGCTCCTATCCATTTCGCTGTTTCTTCGTTTGCCAATGCCGCCGCGTCGTTCGCGGTTTGTGCGGCGGTGTTGGCCGCCGTGGTTGCGAGTTGACAAGCAAGTACAACATTCGTATAAGTTGCTAAAGGAGTACCGCCTAAGATGTTTAGAGTTGCTTCTACTTCAAGTCCATAAGTAGGTGTTCTTAAAACTTTGTTTGAGTCAGCAAATGCGCCCATCAAAGAAAACTGAAGAGTTCCGCTTGTGTCTAATGCGTCTACGGGTATTTCGACTAAACCGTTTGTTACTGTTTGCGGTGTAAGGAGCCTATAACTAGGAGTTCTGAATACAATTGAAACGATGGCATTATCCCATTCTTCGGAGAATGTAAAAGACAAAGAGGTAACGTTGTTTTCTCCAACATTGCCGCCTTTTTTTAATAGGGCGCGAATCGGTTATAGTGTTTCCTACAACGGTGAAATGTCTTATGAAGTTTTCCATTTGCTACCCCTTTGTCTTTGGTGATTACTTGTTTTTTAGATATGCTTCAATCTTGCTTTCGAGATACATTCCTAGGTCGATTCCGCTTTTCTCAATATACTTGATAGATTCATCGGAAATGTTGTTCTTAGCAACGTCAACGGCTTTCATGATCGCATTAAACTTGTCTTCGTCTGTAAGTTTCCCGCCCGCTTTAATATCGTCAACAAAAATCTTCGCTACATAATCAGCAGAAGTAGCTACTGCATCACCGACTTCAGTAATAACCTTGTGCATCTTTTCATTCGTAGTCTTGCTTTTTAGCCACGGTACAATAATCGCTGTAATAACAAGTCCGATAATTGCTATAATAATTTCAGTCCAATCAATCATCTTATTTTCCTCCGAGTAGTTGATATGTTACGAATAAGTTTATCCCTAACATTATAATGCCAACGACAATTCCTACGATAACGCCTGATTTGACATTCCCCCACGGAACATCTTTCTTTTCTTTCTCTTTCTGTACCGAATCGCATCGTTCTTTACACGATTTGATTGACTGTTTGTTCATGAGGATTTCAGTTTCATGTGTAGCTACTTTAGAAGTAAGTTCAGGCAGGTCTTTAAGTCGTTCGTCCATCTTGTAAACAATTTCTGTGAGAGTGTCTAACTTGTCAGCAAGCCTGCTATACTCTGTTTCGCTCATTTCTGTATCCTCGATTTTTTCTTTTATTATACATTTTAACGTTGTAGTAATCAAATCTTACATAAACGGAACTCTTTCGGGATTATCAAGCTTAATAAAATACCCGCTAATCCAAAACCCCGCCGAATCGTGATACCACGTAGAGCCGTTGACAATCCTCTTTCCATTGACAAATAAGTCAGTATTAGCAACGGATTGTCCGACTTTTCTTGAAGTTTCAGTAGGCTGTTCGCGTCTGTTACACCAATTGCGGCAATTGACAATCTTTCCGAAACTTCCGTTCAAGTCTACTTTCTGTTCGCCAAAGTCAACAAGAATGATATCTCTGTCAACCGATCCTGTTCCGATTCCAGAAATAGTAGCCCTAGATGAATCCTGTCTAATCTCACAACGTCCGTTATAATCAAGTTTTCCGTGCCAATCAGCCGCCCACACGATTACATCATCAGGAATTTTAGACATATACATTTCATTTTTTAGCCAATCCACATCGGCATAAATTCCTGCAACGAATCCCGCTTTCTTAATTTCAGCAATAGCCGCAAGCGCTCTATTTGTCGTTTCTTCATTGTCAAGCAATCCTAAATGTTGCCCCTTAAAGTATTCTCCTCGATTCTCAAAGTCAATAAAGACGGGCAAGTCAAACTTCATTCCCTTAATCGTCCGCAAAAGATTCTTCGTCTCTAGCGCGGACTTTTCTTTATCGGCATAGTAGTAGAAAGCATACACACCGATTTTCATTCCTGCTTCTTTAGCCGCATTGTAGTGCTGAAAGAACTTATTATCAACCGAGTCTGTTCCGTGAGTTGCGCGGATAATGACGAAAGTGTATCCGTCTTCTTTCGCTTGTTTCATTTCGTTAGCCGTGATGTCCTGATGATGTGAAATGTCAAACCCTTTTTCATTCTTTTTCATTAAATTAACCCTCCGCAAGATAAGAATAATAGCCAAAATAATTATAATTAGCGACTGCACTATACATGTCTAATGCCCCGTCAGGAAGTACCCGAAGATATGACTCGCTTGGTGCGTTTTCCGCGCGCGTCTGGAAAAATACACCAACTCCGGGGCGGTATCCTGCTGGCAGAGTCTTTATGACGGTGACGCCTTCGGACACCGTAGTCCGGGCAAGACTAAATACGAAGACCCATACTACCCCGGCTACTTTTTTATATTTGATCGTTCCAGTCCATCCGCTCCCCGTTAGATCTAGGTATATCCACGACGGGTTCGGGTATACGGGATCAGAAGAAAACGTTTTAACCCCTGCTATTGTTTCGTTTCCCGTCTTGTGAACAACCGCTGAATCCGTTGCAAACAATGTTGTGTCGTTCCACGCGCCCATGTCTGTCCACGAAGAATTCGTCCACACATAAAGATGCTGTGGAGCAGAACCCGCCGCGTAAATATCTCCTTCTGTTCCCGTGGGGTGTGCCGTTTGCAATGCACCAAGAGTAGCGTAAACACCCTTGATAACGATTCCTCTTGCAAGATTTCTAAAGATACCGTTACCGAAACAACAATAGACTTCTTGCGTGTCCGTAGCTACCGCGAATTCACCCGCAACAAGGCTAGACAAGTCAAGTTGTGCCGCCGTTCCCGTTCTCATTAAAAGTCTTACGTCCGTTGTGCTAAGTAGTGTTTGCAGTGCTGTGATTAGTTCGTTCTGTGTTACTGCCATTTTCTTTCCTCCTTATTTCTTATACCCGACAACAACTAGGTGTGCCGTCAACTGTCCGCTATTGCGGAACCCTGTTGCGTTCCAGTCCCCTTCCGGCCAAGTCGGCTCAAGCGGAACGAAGATCAGTTTTCCTGCGCCGGATGTCAGTTGTGTTTTTATGTCTGCGCTGGCGTAGTTCGTTCCGATAGTTATCGCCGTTTCGGGAGGCGAGGAAGGTACAGACGGAGTAATTGACGTTACCCCAAAGCATGCGGATGTTATGTCTGATCCAATCCCGAGTTCAACGTCCTCGTCAATTGCGTAATAGTGAATGTGACATTTATTGCGCGGATCGGTTTGCTTATATACCTTGACTTGCCGGGGATATCCGTATTCCGTTATCGCGACCCCGTCAAACATTGCGCCATACGAATACTGCGGATATAGGCAAAGATACAAAATAGCGTTCTCGACAACGAAATTGCTCGGGATAAAATACTCCAGTGACGGTGTTCGAAGGTCGAACACGCTTTCCGCATAAAAAGCATTCCAGAACCCGATATCCGCGAAGTCCTCAGAGTTGAAAACAAGGGTGCTTCTGACTCCATTCCCACCAATAATTGATGTTCCGTCGGCCATTGTAATACCTGTTGTATCAAGTCGAATAACCTCTACATCAGAAGCATTCTTAACGCTTAAAACTCCGGGAACACCAGAACCGCCAACCTTGATTCTATCCGCTTCTACTTCTGCGTACTTCGCATATGCTATCGCTTCTTGTTTTGCCATTTCGATAGAAACGGAAGTAGAAACATTTGTGTTAGTAGTAGTAACGTGTGACTCTCCCACCGAACGAATCTCTTGTGACATAAGGTTACTAATATAAATTGAAGTCACAGGCAAAGAATACGCATTCCCTCTTCCGTCTGAAGCGATAACTATATCTCCTACTTCAATAGCAGGATTGCCTATGTACTTCAAAGTAATAGGAGTATATGTTGTTCCTAGAATCCGAAAAGACATTTCACTCAAAATCACGTCGTAGTTTGGGAAATGAAAGGTGCCAATATTAAAAGGGTCAAGCTCAAAAGGGTTGCCTTCGACTTTCGCAACATATCCCGTAGTACCGATTGTGTGAGAAACACCGTCTATATCAATCCACGTTAGCCCTGTAACGCTTACTTCGTAATCTGCGACTGTCATGTTGGCATTGATGTTAGAAGCTGGTAAAGAGCAAATAGGCGTTACTTCTTCATACCACTTAAAATATAATTTATCGTCTTTGCCTATGATTGCAAACGCGCCAATAGACTGTGCTAAGTATGAAACAACTTGCGCAAGACTCTTATTCGTAATTGAAGACGCATTCATAATCGTAGCTGGATAGTTCGGCATCTCGTCAGTAGTTGTACCTAATGTTACTCCCGCTTGCATACAAACCTCTTGACACATTTCAAATATAGTCTTAGTCGTATGAACCTTAATAATTGTCTTATTAAACAATAAACGTGAATCACTTATTGAAAGCCACAAGGTAGAATATGTCTTCTTGCAATCAATAACATAAAACGTTCCATAATCAATCCAGAATACAGAACCGTCTGTCTTTTCAACGCCTAAATATAAATGCCCGCTTGTTCCTCCGAAAGAAACGCTAGAATACAATCCTTCCGTGTCGATAGTTGTAAACGTAGAAACTCTTGAAATAAAGTCACCGAAAGTGAAACGATCGCCCGTAATAGACTTTTCCTCGTAATCAAATTGCTTAATCGACGAATCGTCTATCGTATAAGTGGTAGAACCGATTGTAGTTACGTATTTTACGTGAGTTTTTGTGTTGTAATTCGTATCAAACACGTGATTAAATGGCAAACCACCGAAAGACAAAACAGGCGACTGATTCCCGTCTTGAAACACTAAATCAGTCGTATCCGAAGAACCGTCTAACTGAATAGCGTTTGTAACAGGCTCATAATTGCTAACGGACGCTGTTCTGCGCTCTATTAGGTCTCTATATTCTTCTGTTTGCCAAATAGCGTTCATTCGTTCTCCTTATTGTTCAATAAAACTAACACTTAATTTGTATTCAGCCGTGTTGCCCTTGACTTGATACATTGTGCAAGTCACATCACCAGTATAGAATGTCTTGCTTATGTTCGTTGAGCTTGCGGGGTCAGGATACGATAAAGTTCCCCACACTCCCGATTTAACCCACGACATAAACTGTACCGTTGTCATGCCCGCGCCTTGATCGGGAACTGACCACCAGACCAAATCGAACGAGCGCTTTTGAGCAACGATATCTTTATACGCCGTACCATCTAATGAACGCCCCGTTTCCTCGCTTGACAAGTCCGAAAACTTCCACGTGTATTCACTAGGGGTTTTTAATATGTGTCCGTTCCAAATCCACGGTCTAGCCATATATTCTCCTTACGCCCTTACGGGTGATATTCCACTTGCGTCCGTTCTACCATTAACCCACGAGATTACCGCTTCCCCTACTTCACGTCCGTTAAGAATAATCGGGGCAACCGAGGGCTTAGTTTCCTTGTTAGCGTCTCTGACAGCCCTGTAAAGCATTTCGTAGGTAACACCGCTAGAATTACTTCCTGTTGAACGCAATGCGCTTAAAACGCCTTCTGCGACTCCGTAGCGTATGCCATCGATAATCTGTATATTGTTTGCTACTGCCGTTCTTCCATTATCAAACTTTCCTACAAGCTCATTGTGGTTTGCGGCAAATATTCCGTCTTCAGGGAAACCACCCGTGGCGAAGTGCGGCAACGTGATAACTTGTGAAGCCTTATACCCCGACCACGTAATTCCTAAATACTTCTGAACGGAACTAGGCATACCTTGAAAAGTCTCGAAAGAGTTTGTTACTGCTCTTTGCGAATAACTCATTAACCCTGTGAGGTAATCGGCAACCTTGTTAATCATGTTCCGATAATATTCAGAAGTAGCCGTTGTGGAAGAAGCT
>Ga0209098_1001220_pt1 | contig 25202 bp, 31 predicted proteins | sample AD_JPNHW1_MetaG_FD_184429 | JGI IMG/M metagenome (GOLD analysis project Ga0209098, IMG submission 184429) | Active sludge microbial communities of municipal wastewater-treating anaerobic digesters from Japan - AD_JPNHW1_MetaG (SPAdes) (version 2) | ecosystem: Engineered > Bioreactor > Anaerobic...
CATTTAAAGTATCACCTGAAAATGTAATTGTCATCCCACTACATATTGGATTTTTATCAGCATAAATATCTATTTCAGGGAGAAAAGTTCCTTCCACATCAACATCAATATAATTTGATATAGCAGTCGGTGTTGATAAACAGGCTGTTGAACCTGTTATAACACATCTAACTGTATGTCCACTTAGATTAATTATGGAACTATTGTAATATTTAGAATTTGGAGATCCTGAAATTTTACTAAAAGCCATAGGAACAACAGATAAAGCTTTTTGCCATTCATAAGTAGAAACAGATTCTGTTGTAGTTGCACTAAAAGATATATTACCGGCTGATGTACAAAATGGAGGTACTGGATAACAATCTATACTAACAGATGGTTCGTGTATTCCAGTGACAGTTAAATATATTGGCGAAGAGTTTGCATATTGTATTACCTGACATGTTGATAGAGTTTTTATTCTACATCTTACTGGTAGAGTATTTCCACTTTGACTTATCAAATAACTTATTCCTGTCGAATAATATCTAGAATTTGGAGACCCTGATATATCTAACCAATGAGCTCCTTGATATTTTTGCCAGTAATAATTTGTTACAACATCGCCAGTTGTCGTGGCTGTTAAAGATATATTACCACTAGGCGTACAAAAACTCGATGTAGGTGGATTTCCGTCTGCTTTTGGAATAGATTCAATTGAAACAGTTGGTAATGTGGTAGTAAGATATTTTACAGTTATCGTATTTGTGACACCGGATGAATAACAAGAAGCACTTGTTGTCAAAACACAATATACCACATCATCTTCGTTTAATTTTTCCGAATAATATGTACTGTAATAACTATAATAAACGTCGCTATTAATGTGCCAAGCATATGAAATGATACCGGGATATATTTCTTCAGTATCAGCGATAAACGTGACACCTGAATAAGGACATATATTAACATAACCACCAGCGGATGCTGGTTGAGAACTCAAAGAAGCAACTACTATTGTTTTTTGTGTGACGTCCATGGTTATGATATTCGATGTTCCAGATATAGTCACACACTGTAATGTTGAACCGCTAGACATAATACATTTTACTTTATCACCGGTTGCAAAATTACTCCTCGAATAATAATTTTGATTTTCATCAATGACGAGTTGAGTCACATCGTTTACGTACCAAGCATATTTGAATAAGTTGCTAGCAAAACCACCAGAATTTGTAGCTAGGAATGTGACTGTATCACCAGTGCATATAGTACAAGTTCCACCCGATGACAAAGGATTTGATTCCAATGATACACTAACAATTGTATTACCTGTTATAGTAATGAGTATTTGATTGGATTTCGCTGGATTATTTATTGTGCAACAATGTAAATTAGATGTCATATTACAATAAACGACATCTTGATCCATAAATGTATTTCCAGTATAAATATTACTATTTGTTCCAACATAATAAGTTGTTTCTGATCTAAATAAACACCATTGATATGTTGGAGATGACCCCCCGTTTGTAGGTGTAGCAGTAAAAGTTACAGTTGCGCCAGAACAAATAGTTCCCAATGGGGATTTAACTACACTGACATTGGCTTCTAGCGCCGTTAAGAAAATCATTTGTATTTTATTTGACTCTAAACCTTTTGAAAATAATTTTGAATATGCCATTACATAATATTTATAATTCTCTACAGTGTTTTTTGTCGTGTAAGTGCTATTAGTTTGTCCCTTTATAATATAATCCGTTCCATTAGTATTTTCATAATACCATTGATATGTGTAGTTACCATCAGGATCAGTAGTTGCAGTAAATGTTACCTCGTCCCCTACACATATGGGATTTACGTCAACAACAATCGAAACATCGAATCCCAATAAATAAATTAAATGGTTATTTAATGAAACAGTCTCTGGTTCCATCTCGATTTTTCTACCATCGGATCCTATTATATCGGTATTATATAAAATGAGTCTTCGCACGGTTTAATGTTATTTATTTCTATATATAAAAAAAATGTCGGGTCATTTTCAATGATTTTTATTTTTTTATATTAATATATAGTTTCATAAAAACAATTTTTAATTATGAAGATAAAAAGATTTAATGAAAATAAATCAGTGAATGAAAATTCTTTTAAATATATTGAAAAAGACGATGAAATTTGGATTTCTAAAAAATCACTTCAAATTTATTTCACTCGTGTTTTGAATGGATTAAAAGAATTAAAATCAGAAAATGTTAACGATACTTTTCTTAAAAATGGATTAATTATGTTTACAAAGGCGGTAAAAGAGAATGTCGACGATACTGGCGGAAATCCATTGAGGATCCTTGATCCTTATGGTGAAGAAGATTGGAACGAATAAAAAATAAATATAAATATGAAAGTAGTTGAATTAAAAGGAAAAGATATAATGATGGCATATGATGGTCACTATTTATCAAGAGATTTTGGATATTCTTGCGCGAATTTTAACACACGTGATAGATTCGCCACTATTGAGAATGATGAAGAAATGTTTCGATTTTATACTGAAAATAATAAAAATATTTCTTGTATAGTGGCGTATAATGATATTGATAAAATATCAGGAAGAAGAATGTTTTTCAAGGGTAAATCTCTAATAAATGATAAAGAATTTGAATATCCAATTAAACAAGGTAAAGAAGTAAAATACTTATACGGATATTATGGTAATAGATATAACGATACTTATTTATCTATAAATAGATTTTTTTCATCTAAATACGGTAAAGGATTAGTTTATATGGACAACGGGGTAATGAATAATGGTGTTATTGATGTAAATATTCCAAATTATTTTATAATGCAAGTAGAAAAGGCAGATTTTAATAAATATCCTCCTATTGATTTATTAAGTATTTGTCCAGATTTAAAAGCTTTAGCTAATTTTAGACCAAGACAATATGTTATTGATGTTTTAGAAAAAGATTTCAATAAAACGGATTTAAATTTTTATCAAGCATATAGGTATAGTCCAAATAAAAAAGGTGGAAATTTTAGCTATAAAACATGGGCAGATAATTATAGATTAATTGATAATATTGAAGAAGAAGATGATGAAGAAGAAGAAGAAGATTATCTTGACGTATGATAACATTTGATATTCAAACTACAAAATTAAAAATGAAATTTAATATATAGTATTATGTTAACAGATTTTTTTAAATTAGAACGATTAAAATAATAATAATATTATGGATATAGAAAAAATAAAAAAACTCAAGGATTTAACTGGAAAGTCGTTATCAGATTGTAATAATGCTCTTGAAAAAACTGACGGCGATATGGAAAGAGCTATTGAAATTTTAGAAGGAAAAAGGAAAAAAGAAAAGAAAATTTTTAAAGTTGGTGACGTTATCATATGTATAAAAACAGATAGGGGCAAATTATCGGATGATTGTTCTGAATTCTTGAAAACATATAAATATTTCAAAGTTTTGAACGTGAACGAAAGTTTAAACATAGATATTGGGTATGTTACACCAGATGGGAAAACTTTCTATTTTTCACCAAATAGATTTGAATTAAAAGATAAACCAAAAGAACCACCTAAAATTATCCAAAAGGATAATGATGATTCAATAAAAAAATATATTGATGTTACAAAATACAAATATAAACGAAAACAAGACTATTCAAATGATGATTGGTGGGACGAACCATTTAAACCATAAAAAAATTAATAAAATGGAAAAATATAAAAATTATAATAGAATTTACGAGGAATGTGGAACAAGTTCTAATGATGAAATAGATTCAGGATCCAGATTCAAGGATCCTTATTATGATTGGAAATATAAAAATCAAAAAAGTGATCTTTTGCCAAAAAAAGAAAAAAAGAAAGGTGATAAAAAAGTATTTAATATAGGTGATGTAGTGGTCTGTACTGAAATTAAATCAAAAAAATTACCACAGGAAGCTATTGAATTTTTAAGCACTTTTAAATATTTTAAAGTTATAGATGTTAATGATAATTATAATATTGATATTGGCTATGTGACAGCTGAAGGAACTAAATTCTATTTTAACCCAAATAGATTTGAATTGAAAGATAAACCCAAAAAGAAATTAGATCCTTATAAAGGAGATGAATGGGACGATAATGAATTTAGAGTTGTAGCTGATGAAAGGGGAGAATATAAAAAAATTACTGAATTAGAATGGCAAAGAATGCAATTAAATAAATAAATGATGAAAGAAAAAGAATTCATTCATGTTAAGAAAAAAAATTAAATAAATGGAAAAGTATGATAATTTCATAAAAGAAGCTATGAAATCGAAAATCAAAAAACCTTCTTTTGCTAAAGTTGGAGATTTTGTTCTTTGTAATGGAATTTTTAATGATATACAAGGAACAAGTGGTAAAATAGCAGAAATTACTAAAATAGACGATGAATCGCTGAAAAAAGGATATTACACAACAGCACCGGTTTATACTTTAAAATTCAACGAACCAGTTGAAGTTGCAGTGTATATAAATAAAAGAGGTTATTACGGCAATTGGGAACAAAAGAAAGAATGGGAAAAAACAGATACTCTTACTTTTCCATTGAACATGTTAAATGGTCTTTATGCAGGTCTTCCTGTTGTTGAAATTATTCCTGCAGAATATGTTGAAAGATTTAAAAGAGGCGAAATCACTAAATATAAATCCAGTGATTTGTTCACTTCATTATTAAAACAGATTAAATTTAATGTTAAAGAAGATTATTATGATGCTTCTTATTTTGATGTCGATAGAGAGAAAGAAGATCTATTTTCTTTTATTCCAATTACTAAAATAAAGGAATTGAAAAATATAATTAATGAAGATGAGATATATAGATCCAGATATCGTCAATCATCAAAAATAGGAAGAGTCTTTAAAAAATTAAATGACGAATTAACTGACGTTCAAATTGAAAATTTTGTAAATGAGTACAAGGCAGCTTGGAAGGCCAAAATGGAAGATTTAGAAAATAGATTAAGAGTTGTTACTGGAGACGATATAGTTTATTGGTATTTGAATACGAGATATGCTAAAGGTAATGGAACATTAAATGCATCATGTATGCAGGGACCGGGGGCTCAAAATCAGATAAAATTTTATGCTCAAAATCCAAATTGTATTGCATTGGCAATTTTATTAGATGATAATGATAAATTATTAGCCAGAGCTTTAATATGGAGATGCATTGAACCAGAAGGGGTTATATTTATGGATAGGATATATTCAGTCAATCCAGAACACGCAAAAATATTACATAATTTTGCAAAAGATAACGGTATAATGACAAAAGCTGATGGATATAATACCAAACATAAAATGAAAGTTAAAATAAAACCACCATCTAGTGGATCATGGCCTTATTTAGATACTTTCGTGTATAATTCTGGTGGAAAGGATAAAAATGTATTAGTTAGTGCATGATAGATTATAAAGAATTCATTAATGAAATGGCGACAAAATCCGATATGAAAGTCGGGGATTATGTCTATTGCGGTGGAAATTTTAAAAATGTTGAAACACCCACTAAAGGAAAATATGCTAAAATCATTGATAGAGAAATTAGACCTATCGCTTGGGATTATCCAACAGAATTTTTTACATTAGAGTTTGATGAACCGTTGATATCTATGACTATGAATAAAAATAAAGAATATTCTAAAAGAAAAGAATCTAATACTATTGAAATATCAGCTAGACAATTAAAATTGTTAAACGTTATTCCAAAGGAAGAATATGATAAATTTAAAAACAGTGGATTAATGTCATATGAAGCTACTAATATTTTTAAAAATATTTTGAAAACGATAGAATTCAAAGTAGAATCTAATTTCTTAGATATTTCATATTTTGATATAGATATAGAAAAAGATGATGTTGTTTCTTTTCTACCATCGAATAAATTGGAAAAATCTGTTGAATTAAAAGAAGATCCATATAAATCAAAATTTAGACAAGTATCTAAAATAGGCAGAATATTTAAAAAATTAAATGATGGTTTAACGGATTCTCAGATCGAAAATTTTGTCCATGAATACAAAGCTTTATGGTCCACGATTATGAAAAATTCAGAAAATAGACTACAAGTGGTTAATGGGGATAAAATTTCATATTGGTATGATGGAAAAAAATATTTACCCGGTAAAGGAACATTAAATAGATCTTGTATGAGATATGCGAGCATTGTGAAATTTTATGATAAACACCCGGATAAAATTGCAATGGCAATATTATTAAATAGTGATGATAAATTATTAGCTAGGGCTTTAATATGGAAATTGGATGAACCTAAAGGTGTTATTTATATGGATAGAATATATTCTGTAAAATCCATGTATGGTAAAATATTATTGAATTATGCACATAAAAATAATATGAAAACTAGAGCGGAAGGTTGGAATGTTAAAAACAGAATGGAAATTAAAATAAAACATAATGATTATCTTCCATATTTAGATTCTTTTAGATATGATTATAACAAAAAATTATTTATTAACAAATGATAAAATATTTAGATTTTATAAATGAAGTGATGTCATATGAAATGAGAATTGGTTATTACGTTTTTTTTAATAGCAATATTAGAAATAGTCAAACACCAACAAAAGGAAAATACGCGAAAATTATAAAAAACAGTCGCCCCGTTGATGGTATAAGAGAATTCACTTTAGAATTTGAAACACCTCTTATTGTCAAAATAAAGGATGATAATGGAAATATAATTGGTAATCAAGAAACTAATACTTTAAAAATAAATTCTAATCAAATAAAGACTTTGATAGTTATTCCACCAGAATTTATAGATTTACATAAAACCGGATTCAATATGAAATATACCACATCTTCTATATTCGGTGAAATAATGACAGATCTGAGATTTCCAATAAGAAACAATCAATATTTAGATGTATCGTATTTTGACATCGATCATGAAAAAGACGATTTTGTTACCTATCTACCATATAATAAGATTAAACAATCTCAAGATTCAAATGAAAATCCGTATGAATCTAAATACAGACAATCATCTAAAATAGGGAGAATATTTAAAAAGTTAAATGATAAATTAACTGATCAACAAATAGAAAATTTTGTTCATGAATATAAAGCAACATGGAAAATTATTAAAGGAGATGTTGGAGATAAATTAAAGATTGTATCCGGAAAAGAAATACCATATTGGTATCTAGTAGATAAGTATGTTCCAGGAAATGGCACTTTAAATAATTCTTGTATGAGATATCCTAGCACACAGGAGAGAGTCAATTTTTACTCTAGATTTCCTGAAAAAATATCAATGGCTATTCTACTGGATGATAATGATAAATTATTGGCCAGGGCATTAATATGGAAATTAGATGAACCGGAAGGAGTTATTTTCATGGATAGAATATATTTTGTTAAAATTTGTCATAGTAAAATTTTAGAAAACTACGCCCATAAAAATAATATAAAAACTAAAACTGAAGGTTGGAATTTGAGAAATAAAATGACTGTAAATTTATCATATAATACCGGTGAACCTATGCCATATTTAGATAGCTTTAGATGGGATCAATCAACAAATAAATTAGTTAATAAATGAAAACTAAATTTGAAGATTTTATAAACGAACAATATACACTCACCATAGAAGATTCTATGGATGATTTCGAAGTTCAAGATGTTAATTGGTTATTAGAGTATAATATTTCTGATATTTGGAAACAATATAAAGAAAATAAAAACACAAATGATTTTATTAAAAAATATAAAGATAGACTTTTGGATAAAAAAGATAAACTCATCGAAATAAGCAAGTCCTGTTGGAACGATTTGGTTAAAATTATTAATAATAAACCAGAAAATATATTATCTTATTTTGATAATATATACGACTGGGCAGATAAATATGGTGTAAAAATAAATACTAAAAAATGAATCATATAAAAAGTTTTCAATTATTCGAAAAACAATTTAATCCAATTAAAGATGATTATGTTATGATAACATATTCATTAACCGGAGAACCAGTTCCTGTTAAAATAAAAGAAGTTTTAAGAAACAATACTGGTTATATTGTTAGTTTTGATGTTGATGGGAGTACGGTTAAGGGGGCTCCCGATGTTAGAATATCAAATTCGGATATAATATCACCATATAAACCAATTAGAAGTCCTGTTGGAACCGGTTTCATATCAACTAACACTAACATGGTTAACTTTAATTCTAGACAACCATCCAATGACATGTATTTATGAACTACCACTAAACTAAAGATATAGTGGTTTCTGGAACTGGTTTCTGGAACACATTATCATTTAGTTCCATTTCTTTAAGCGTTTCATAGATTACGCCAGACGAATCTGGTCTTATTTGGTCTCCACACCCGTAATCAGTCGTTCCAACTGATATATTGTTAATTCTATATCCTTCGTTGAGGATATTAATTGATGCATTTAAATCTCTATCAAGAATAGTATTACAATTATGACAAGTCCATTCTCTATCATTCAATGTCAATGAATTGTTTATCCAACCGCATTTAGAACAAGTTTTACTTGAAGGAAAAAACCTATCTATATGAACTACAGATTTATCATTCAGCAATGATTTATATTCAAGAATATCAATGAACTTTGACCAACATACATCACTAATTGATTTTGATAACTTGTGATTTTTCATCATACCTTTAATATTCAAATCCTCTAAATAAATAGTATCAAATTCTCTAATAAGATTTAATGTTGTCTTATGAATCAAATCCATTCTTGAGTTGGTAATTTTTTCGTGTATTCTCGCCACTTTGAGTCTTTGTTTTTCATATCTCGCGGATCCCTTTGTTTTTCTTGATAGATGTTGTTGATTTAGTTTTAATGTCCTTTCGTGGTATTTACCAGTGGGGGTTTTTGTTATTGAACAATGTTTAATTGTTCCTTTTACTTTTCTTTCCATTATCATTTCTATACCACCATCATCTCTAAACTTTGGTATCATTAGTTTATTACCATCTATTGATACGAATTGAGGTATAGTAAATGTATTCTTTGATTTTTTTGATTTGAATCTTGGAAATTGAGTTCTCATATTAAAAAATCCTTGATATGCCATATCCAAACATTTAAGAGAATACTGTAGTGTCTGTGAGTTTATTTCCATCAACCATTCATTTACTTTCTTTATTTGTGTCAGTTCAGCAGCCTGGCCATATTGAGAAAATAATTATAAGTCCATCTGACTGAACCAAAATGTTTATTTAACAATATTTTATGGTTATATGTTGGGCTCAATCTGAACTTGTATGTGTATTTAATTATTTTCACTTATGAAAAAATTGTCTTTTTTGTATAAGTACATATTAAAATAATAAGGTCATATTTTATTATTTTTATTTTTTTATTTCAGAAACATATTGAAAATCAAAGATAATTTTGGGTCAAATTCAACAACTACACTAAAGATGTAGCTGTTGAATTTGACCATCTTTTATAAATTATCTTCTTTAATCCATAAACTCTTATTTGGATCATATTTATAAATTATCCTTGGTGTTCTTATTATTCCATCCTTTCTTCGAGACTCATGATATTCAAAATCCCTCAATCGAAAAGTTTCTTCGAAATTATTGCCTTCGACTAGGATATGTTCCCAAGCGTTTTTATTTATTTTCATGAATAACTTCAATCTATTAAATCCAGCCCATTCTTTTACTATTTTCCATTCAAAACTCACGTTTTCATCAATCTTAATGAGAAAATCCTCGCGTCTATCGCCTCTATTTGGTCCAGCGAAATATATACCATAAACTCCTCTCATCCATCTATCTGGATTTACATTATTGAATATTTCCAATAATCTCTCTATTCTTTCATTGTAATAATCTCTTATGGTTTGAGTTATTTCAGATTCATCTGGGTTATATATCCAATGTCCATCTTCTTTAAATTTAAGCGAGAATTCTCTATGAATAGATCGTTCATCCATATCCAATAATCTTTTAACTTCTAAATCTCTTGGGAAAATTTCACCATACCATTTTATGACTCTTTTTAAAGTTGATCTATCGGATATTTTACATTGTTCAGCCAACATTATATCCTTTGATTCACCATCGGCAGAAAGTATATCTCTTTCTTTATGTTCGTATTTTTTAACTTCTATTCTTTTTTCTGTTGGCATTCCTTCGTCTATAACAATATCGTATTTGAAAAAAGTTAATGGGTCGTCTTCAACACTAAAAATGTCATCGTCACTGGATTGCATGATATTTTTAATTAAACCATTTGATCTTATTAGAATATCATTTTTCATAATTTTCATTTTTATATCATGATGTCTTTCACCCCATCCATGTTTTCCAATTAATTGATGCTCGGCCCAATATCCACCTTCTTGTCTGGACTTTAATTTAACCATAGTACAATTTATGCCTTTTTTGATAACAAAATACCAATCATCATCCCCGTATTTTATTACTGTTGTTGGATCATCTTTATTCGGGGCACCCGTGTTATTTCTATCACCACACACTAAATGATAAAAATAATAATCGTTTTTATTATGAGAAATGTTTGCAACTTCATCATATGACAATTTTCTTCTGCCTTCTTCTGTTGTGTCTTTATAAGACGTTTTCCCTAGCATAGTAAATCTACAATCTCTAAATTTACCGCCAATGGTGCCTACTTCTGTTGGACCAACTAAAGATAATCCATAAAATACGTCATCATCAACGTAATAAGGATAGAAAATAGGAAATTTGTTACCACCCTTGATAAAATCTTTTCTTATTGTATCAGAAAAAAGAAGAAGACTTTTTTCAATATCAGTTCCAAATGTGTCGTCTATTTTAGATTCATTTAAAAAATTATAAAAATTTAATATTCTATTCATATAACTATATATATTAATTCCAATTCAAGATAATTTCTCTTCTTGAATTGATTTGATAATTTTTTAAACAAGATTCATCAATTCTACAATACTTTAAAGTATCCATATAAGGGTAATTTTCCTTACCTCCATAATTTATATTTTTTAAAGTGACTGATACTTTTTGAAAATCTTTCATTATATCATCATGCATTAAATGTATCCCTTTTTCTTCAGCATAAATATCAAATTTTATTTTATGGTAGTTATTTGTAGTATAAATTCTATCCATATAAAGACGACCATCGTCTAATTTCCAAATTAATGCCCTGGCTACTAATTTATCTTTTTTATCTAATAATATCAACAAAGATATTTTATCCGAATTATCAACATAAATATCTAATCTATCTTGATATTCATTTTCTTTATAAATTTACCAATTTTCATTTTTTGACGATATTTAGAAATGAAAGGATTTATTGTTGGCATGTCTTCATGCCAATCCGGAGATATTAATGAATATTTATCAAATGGTAAATAAGTTATGGTATCTATATCGTCTATTTCAATAAAAGATACATCTGTTTCTACAGATAATAATACACCTTTAAATATTTGAATACTAATATCTTGATTATATTCTAAAAAATCATTAAAAATCTTAGATATTATGACGTGTTTATATTTGCCTTTTGATTTTTCGAATAATTGTTCGTATGTTTTAAGCTTCATTATATATATAATAATTTTCACACCCTTCTGTTGAATTTGTCAAATAGTTATTTCCTTGAACTCCGTCTATACAAAAAACAGAAAACGTATCCATATATGGATTTCTTTCTGGATCACCGTAATCTTTTTTCAAATATATTATCATATTTTCAAAATCCGGTGTATCGTAATATTTCCATCTTCTCTTTATTGCAAAATCATAAAAAGCCAGTATGTCTTCTTGAAAAACTGTATAAGGTCTATCTAAATAAATACATTTTGGTTTATCTACTTTCCATATTAAAGCTCGACCTAATAACTTATTATTATCATCGTCAGTCATTATTAACATGTTAATTTTATCTTCATTTTCACAATAGATATTTAATCTATCCATACTATTTCTCATACAAGATCTATTCAGACTTCCAACTCCCCCATAATAATTTCTATAATCGTACCAGTATCTTATATCTTCACCCGACACAATTTTAAAATTATATTTATTTAAAATAACACTTTTATAAGCAGATTTATAAAGATCTATTTTTTTATCCATACTAAATTTATTTGTATTTGGATTTATCATCTGAATAAATCTACTTATCTTCATTTCTTGCCTTAATGTTGATGAATATATTTTTTCCAAGGTCTCTTCATCATCCTTCCAAACATTTAATCTTTTTAAACGTTCATTACTTATATATGATATAGTATCTTGCCTACTGGTAATGTCAATATAATTAATATCTTCTATATAAATAGGACATTCAACGTATTCTACATAATCAATAATTTTTTTAAAATTTTTAGAAAATTTTAAAATATTTTTATTTTCTTTAACTATTGGAATTTTTTTTAGTTTATTTGTTATTACCCAAGAACATCTATTTATATTTATTCTTCTATCTAAATCATTTAGAGCATTTGAAAAATAATTATCGAAAACAATACCGCATAAATTATAATATCCCCTATTTACAAAAGCAACTATTCCAGTTTGCCCATCTATGTCCAAATGAAATGAATTACCGTTTTCATCGTGTTTTTCTATTGAACCATAACAAATGATTCTGTCGCCTTCTTTAATTTGATACGAACTTAATGTTTCTTCGTTTAAAAATTTTTCGAAATTTAAAATCATAATATTATATATTAAATTTCGAAAATTATTTTTTAATATATAGATTTAATGAAGAAATATTTAGAATACATAAAAGAAAATATAAATTCAGAAGAAGGACAGTATGTTATATTCAAAGATATAATAGATGTAATTGGATATGATGCTTGTATTGATTTTTTGAATAAAAATGCTATAAATAAAAGAGTTTTTTTCATAAGTGAAAAATTCGGTGATGGTAGTTCTGACTATGAAATATATAAAAACAATTATACTCTTACTACGGATGGTTCATGGAAGGTCATTAAATATATAAAAAGCAATAATCCGATAAAAATACATGTTATAATGGACAATACTCAATCAGGAACCGCTATTGGTCTTATTTATTTAGATCCAATAAGTATCGATCTTAAAAAATATAAACGAATTCGTAAACCCGAAATTGATCCATATGACGAAGAAGATTGGGGTTATTCTGTACAAGAAACAAAGAAAAATGAAAACTTAAAAATATTAAATCTTAGAGGAATTGATGACTCATTTCAAACCAGTATATTAAATTTAATCACATTTCCTAAAATAGAACGCGAAAGAGATCTTATTATCAATTTAATAAATAGAAATGTCAAAGGCAAGAAAGTACTTTTTTATAATATTAGAGATGGTAAAAACACAAAAAAGGAAAGAATTTGTCTTGGTGGATATTGGGGGTATGATGAATACTTAAATCAATGGAATTTTTATATCGTTGGAACAAAAAAAGATTATCTTGTTGACATAAGACGACCCATTGGATATTACGCCGAACAAGAAGTTAAAACCGAAATTCTTAATGCTGAATTGGATCCTTATGGTGAGGAAGACTGGTTATAAAAGTTTTAAATTTCTATTAAATATTTCTTCAACAGTATTTTTATATTTTAAAGGGTATGATATTGAGTCGTGAACAGTAAACAATTTTATATTTGGTATTTTTTCATAAATTTCTTTAATAACTTTTCCGAATATAAAATCGCTTTCCATTCTTTGTAATGTATGTGCCAATATTCTATAGTTATTATTTAATTTTTTGAATTCTATTATATAATCGTATATTTTCGGAAATACATTTTGAAATATTTTATTTTCTATTGAATTTATTCCATTATGCCCAAATAAAACTTTATAAGTCAATAATTTAACATCACTTCTTTTTAAATTATTGAATTTATCTACAATGTAATCATAAAAAAGCCCTTGTTCTGCTAGCCATATAAAATTCTTTATTTCTTTATCGTCTTTATCTAATTCTTCTCTAAGAAGAATCGATAGGAACAAAGGTTGTGAATTTTTAATATCTATTTCTATTATATCTTCGCCGTCAATTTTTATAAAATTTTGTCTTATTTCTCTTTTAAGAATCGTGAAATTTGTATGAAATCTCCCATACTCATCGAATTTAAAAAATAGATAATTGTTTGCTATACTATCTAAACTCGTATAATTTTTATAATATTTGTTTAGTTCTATATTCCCATCTTTTTTCAATTGATTCAAATAATTTATTGAATTTTTATAATCCACTTGTACGTGATATAAATCTTCAACTAATCTTTTTCTTATTTTAGTATCTATTGGACTGTTATTATGATTTGTTATTGAATTTTCAATATATGTTCTTGTATTTTTTTTATTTAATATCGAATCGTTTATTCTAACTCTTTTTATAGTATTTAGATCAAAATAATTTATTTTATATGTTTTGGCCTTTTTATTAACATAATAATTAGAAACTAATGTTATAAATTCTTTTTCTACTAAATAATCTATGTATTTAGAATAATTCATTCCATATTTATTTCTAAGTATTATGCTCCATAGATTGAATTTTATATCATCTCCATTTTCAAAATCAACATATTTTTTATTCGCGAAATAATATTTGAGTATTATTTCATGTATTATATTTATGATATAAGCTGTTTTGAGATTATAATCTTTATATTCAATTTTTTTTGTTTTTGTTAGGTATTCAAATTCACTTGGAATAAATTGATACATATAATTCGTCGATGACATGAGTAGAAAATTTGGTTATATTTTTATTTTAATATAAATTATTTTGAATAAAGTTTTGTTAATTAAAAAATATTTTCTATCTTTGTAATAGAAAAACTATTATATCAAATTAAAATATATACAGATAAAAACATGAAAATTATATTTAAAATAATATTAGTTTTTATTAACATACTCATATTACTGTATTCTTTTAGTAAAACTATAGATAAATTACCTTTGAGTTTAAATGATTTTATAGTATCTATTTTTGCTATTGCCGGGGCTATATATTTAACAGATTTAATTGTCGAAAACATGTTCAATTTTATTCATTACATAAATAAAAAAATAAATAAGGATGAAAAATAAATTGATAAATGACTATTTGAAATATGAAAAGAAAATAAAAAATTTTAAAATAATTGATGTCCATTCTAATATGGAATTTGTTAAAGTTCATTACAGAATTGACAATCATTCAGATATGACAATTGAAATTAGTTTATTGGATTTAATTAATTTCACTTACGAACACACAAATAAAACATTTATAGTTGGTGAATAAATAAAAGAAAAGGAAAGATTATGAAAAATATTTATTTAAAAGAAAAGAAAATAACTTTTAATAAATTTTATTGTTTACGAATATTTTTTTCTAAAATCGAATATATTGCTCCATTAAAAAGTAGTATTAAACTTTTTAGCGATGACTATTATTTTAAATTTGGATTTTGTTTATTTGGCGACATCTTTAATTTCGTCACTTATTGGAATAGAAAAATGGATCACGCTGGATTCAATTTCGAAATAACCATTTTTGGATTATCTTTTTATTTTCATATTCACGATACACGACATTGGGATTTTAAAGAAAATAACTGGAAAAATACATATATTCAAGAATAATTTTAAAATATTAAAAAAACCGGTCAAATGACCGGTTTTTTTATGCCTTGTCAAAAAACGACTTTTTTTTATTAATATATAAGTAAAAAATAAGCTTTTTTATTAAAAAGAAAATTTTATAAATAAATAAAAAAATAAAAATAAAAATATGAAAAATTTAGAAAATTTGTTAAAATTTGATGATTTTGAAAAAAGTTGGAAATCCAAAGAACAAAAGAAAACTAAAAGAACAGAAACTGGTTTAGATATACTAGAAGAAAAAAGAAAATTTAGATCTCTACGTGAAAAAATTGATATCGAAAATGAAATCAATGATGAAGTAGACGACATTGACATCGAAAACGATATAGAAGATGTTGATTGGCAAGAACAATTGAAATCTTTAATAGATGAAATAATCGAAAATGGAGAAAATGCTCAAGAAGTATACGATTACATTGAAGATTATATGGAAGACGAATACGATATTGATGACGACGAAACCGAAGAAGACGAACTAGAAGAAGGCGAAATAGATGATTTCGATGACATCGATGATCAAGATCTCGAAGACGATGAAAATGAAGATGAAGAAGAATTAGGTTCAGAAGACGAAGAATTCGATGAAGAAGACGACGACGATGATGACGAAGAATGATTTCGGATAATTAAAAAAAAATTATTATAATATGTCAACTGTAATTACAACAGGTTTAACAATAACATCATCTTTCGGTAGTTGGTATGTAGGTGAACTACCACTAAGAGCAGATCAATTAACAGCAGATAGATGGTGCATAGAAAAAGGATATACATCAGGATGTACATATACTTCGGACGGTGGAGGTTTCTCGAACGACGGTGCTAGATATATGAATTATTATGGATTATCAGGTGAAGGATTAGTCACTGGAACTACATATCATTGGATTAACCTTTACGGATATGATGGTATTATTACATCAATAACTACACCATAACATAAAATAAGCATTATGATAAAAAAGCGTAACTTTTTTGTTACGCTTTTTTTATGTTATTTCATTAAAATAAATATCAATTTTGTCATTTTTGACATATTTTTATTAATATATAATAAAAAATAAATATCTTATATGAAAAAAAATAAAGCAGATTCAAACGAATTAAATGAACAGTGTGGTTTATTTGATGAAATTAATTTAAATAAATTTGATTACATACAATATAAAAAAGACATGGATATTTTAAAAGAGCTAACAGAGAGAATTATTAAAAACGATCCATTACGGTCAAACATTAAAAATGTTGAAAAATTCAACGATAAAGAAAAATTAATAAACGAATTATCTAAATATCATAACATTGGAAATGAATTGATTAATAATATTAATTTTGGTGAAGACGGCAAACCAGTTGTGATGAATAGAGAATATCATGAAAAAATATTTGAACAAAAAGTAAATGAAAAGAAAAAAGAAACATCTTTTCAAAAAGAAATAGATGAAATGTTGAATTTTAATGTAAATAAGATAAATACAAATGTTGTTGACGATGACATTGTTAAAATGATTAATAAAAAATGTAAGGAAAAGGATGTTGTTTTTAAACCATCTATTCTACAAGAGTTAGAAAAATTGAATATGTATAGAGTTTTTGCAATAGATGATGATAAATTCAGTTGTGCATATTTAGACTTTGAATTGGAAGAATCTGATTCGATGAATAATAAAAATAAAATTACTGAGGACGATTTGTGTGGTTTTAAATCTTTGGATTCAAACACACCTACCATAAATTGTAAATTATTTAGCGCTATGGGTAGATTAAAAGAAAATTATATAGATGTTATAGATAAAAATATAGATATATCTATAAAAGATTATATCAATGATGAATTCGTGAAAAAAGTTAAGGAACTATCTATTAAAAATCGTAATGTAGATAATGTTCCATCTAATATAAAATCGGATTTGGATTTAATAAATATGACAGAAAAGGAATTAAAAACAAAAATTCCAAATAAAATAAATATGATATCTTCTTATATAATTAATAAAACACTTATTAGCAGCGGAACAGATTTTGTTTTATCCTCAAAAAAGAATATCGATTTAATTTTAAAATCTTTCACTGGATATTATAACAAAAATAGTAAAACTTATATGTATAATAAATCAGTAGATAGTAAATTGAATTTTATAGTAAATGATGACTTAGGAAACACTGTTATAATAGGAAGAAATCCAAAAGATAATGAAGTTGGAATAAAACTAGTTGTTAATGTAAAAACATTAAATAATTATCTTTATTCAGATGACGATATAAAAGCGGTATTATTGAATTTCGGCTTTTTTGATTTCGGAAATCATCCGGAATATAATTATTTCAGTTTTGAAATGATTTCTTAAAATTTTATTTTTTATTTCATTGAATTATTTCTTATCTTTGTAAAAAATAAAATTTATTGTGATTAATACAATAATTGGAATTGGAATTGTCATGTTCATATATTCGATGAACTTGATATTTTTATTGTGGTGTTCTAGATGTAATGGTGTGAATCGTAGAAATATGATGAAAGCTGATTTAATTACATTTTATATGTTCACATACGGTCCATCCAATTTTATAATAACAATAATCGTCTTATTTTCATGGGGGTTTAATTCTTTAATTGATTATGTTGAAAAATTAATAAAGAAAAAGAAAGACATAAAAGAAAGAAATTTTAAAATAAAACTCGGTATAATAAGAATAAATTTAAACGATCCTTACGGTGAGGAAAATTGGAACGAATAAAAAAAACAATTTTATTATTGAATATATAGTATCGAACAAAAAAAATAAAGGTTAAATGTATAAAAAAGATTGTTATCATTGTATTTATATCAGACCTTACAAAAAAAATTTCTGTGTTGTTTTGAAAGAACAAATAACACAGATTAACAATTTTTGTTGCAATAATTTCAGAATCGATATTATCATGGAAAGACTGGAAGAAATTATTGATAATAAAGACGATGAAAGTAGTAAGCGGTATATTTTATTTAATTATTCATTAAGACCTATTTTTATATGAAAATTTGGTTTTATATTGATACTTCTTTTATTTAAAATATTTTTTAAAACTTTTTCTGTAAAAGATACTAAATTTTTATTTAATGATAAATGAAAAATGAAAGATATATTATCAGATTTAAAAAAAGAATTAGAGCCATTTAAAAATACATTGGTTATTGGAGATTTCTATAGAATTGTTAGATTAGTGGATGTAGTTGATGGTGAAGATGATTATTACTGGGTGTACGATACAATAAATGGTACTTGTTATTCAACATGTGTTGGTGGATGGATACCATTAAAAGGATTTATTGATAAAGATAAATACGATAGAATGGTTCACGTTTGGAATTTAAATAAACATAGAAAAAGCAATTTAACATAAAAATAAAAATATGAAAAATACAAATTTTATAGGGCAATTTAAAACCAAATCTAATGTTATTAGGGTAACAGATCCGTGTTATGAAAGAGGTACATGGTGTGCCGGTTGTATAGAAGACGCTAAAATTGGTACATGGGAAGTTAGAATCAACACATTTTCTGATAGAATTGCTGAATTACATGCTTATCATGTGGACATCAAAAATGACACCATTAAAAATTCATCATGGACAGAGCAAGATTTTGAAGTTGGTGTTGATAGTGGACAGTGCGGAATATTTGATGATGATATTTATCCGTTTGGCGAAACAGGAGAATATGGTGATGATAATACTTTCTATGGTAAATGTTGTAATTTATCCATGAATGGTGTTGGTGTAATGGATTTCGGTGTTGTTTCTTCAAGTGGTTACGGTGATGGTAGTTATGTGTGTTATACTTTGGAAGAAAAAGGACAAACTGTTGGAATTAAAGTAATATTTATTGAAAACGATTACGAAGACGACTATGATGAGCAAGATGATTACGAAGATGATTACGAAGATGATATAATTTGAAATTATGAACAAATCAGTTAAAATACTCATAGTCGGTTCTGCTGGAATGGTTGGTAGTGCTATTCTGCGAACACTAATCAGTCGTGGATATGATAACATTATCTGTACATATCACAAAAAAATCCCAGAAAAACAAAATGATGTGCGGTATTATCAAATCGATTTAATGGATTCAATTTCATGTAAAAGATTATTTGAAGAAGAATGTCCGGATCATGTATATTATGCTGCAGCTAAAGTTGGTGGAATTGTTGCAAATAACACATATAGGGCTCAGTTTCTTTACGAAAATATGGTCATTCAAAATAATATCATTCACACGTCTTGGTTATCCAATGTTAAAAAATTACTCTTTTTAGGAAGTTCTTGTATCTATCCAAAAAACGCTCCTCAACCAATTAAGGAGGAGTATTTACTCACCGGACCTTTGGAATATACTAACGAACCTTACGCAGTGGCTAAAATATCTGGATTGAAACTCTGTGAAAATTACAATCTACAATACGGTACTCATTATATATCTGTCATGCCAACCAATTTATACGGCCCGAACGATAATTACGATCTTCAAAATTCCCATGTTTTGCCAGCATTAATAAGAAAATTCCACGAAGCCAAGGTATCCGAATCACCAAACGTGACTATATGGGGTACCGGTTCCCCATTGAGAGAATTCATGCATGTAGATGATCTATCATCGGCTGTTGTCTATTTGATGGAAAATTACGATGGGAACAAAATAGTAAATATCGGATGGGGAAAGGATATTTCAATTAGATGTTTAGCAGAACTTATTCAAGACGTTGTTGGTTTTCAGGGTGAGATATTGTTCGATCATACTAAACCAGATGGTACTCAACGCAAACTCCTGGACGTATCTTTACTTCATTCATTGGGTTTCACTCCGACAATTCAATTGAGAGATGGAATTGTCAACACATATTCCGATTTTTTATTAAAATATTCATAAAAAATAAATATTACAAAAATAAATATAAATAAAAAATTGAAAATTATTCCAAAACAAAAAACCGACGTACAATTTGACGGATTTAAAAAATTAGATACAGATTGGGTTATTCCTTACTCTGCGATTATAAATAAGGAATTTTCTGAAAGATATGATAAATTAATAAAAGATTATGAACAACTTTCCAGTGAAATATATTGGAATAATTTAATATATAGTATAGAGATTAGATTTAAACCGGTAATTGGAAAAACGTATTATTTGTATTTAGAAGACGATAAATATTTTTTATCTCTCATATCTCCAAATGAATGGAAAAGAAATTTTATTGGAGAATTTAAATTTGATCATAACGGAAAATGGAACAAAATATAAAAATATTAAAAGACAAACAATTTGATATAGATGGATTTTTTAATCATATTGATAATTTAAATGAAGAGACATTCGATATATGTGAAATGTATAAAAAAATGATCGTAAGTCTCATTGATAATATTCAATATGAAAATGAATTCAAATTCGAATTGCCATTGAGCGATCAAAAAATCCATATTTTTTTAGAAAATAAAAAAAATATCTTAAAAGTTATAGATTATATTATTAAGCATCTATATACTTTTGAAATATATGAATGTATAAAAGATTTTATGGAAATTAAAAAATATTACGAAGAATGATATTCAAAGAATTAAAAGAATATAAAAATAAGTATTTTGATAATTGGATTGACTTAATTTTTCGTTTTGGTATACCAGACATAGATGCCAACATGGAATGTATGTATGGGAGGTTTTATTCTGTTCGTTTTATTTGGTTTTTTGACTGTTTGGATATTCTTATAAGATAAGAAAATATTACGGTGAATTATACGAAAAATATTAGTAATTCACCGTAATATTTAAATTTCAACAGATAAATTGAATTCAGTAATTATTTTTTTAAAATTTCCTTACTGGTCTGCTATAAGCCAATTGTGATGTTGATGTCACACCTGGTTTAAGTAAAGATTGTCTATTAAAAAATAAATCATAATAGGCACGTAATCCCTCAACTATAGTGCTAGACCAATGAACACCCTCAATATTAAATGGTCTTGGATAAACACTATTTTGCCAATAATAAGCCACTAATTCTCTAGCTTTAGATAATTCGTCTATACTTGGTAAGTACCAATCATCGTATGTTATGTCATTCACAGTGACTGTATATTTTTCACATTCTTTTTTACAATTACCCCATGTCATTGCTTTTAAAGATTTTTTAGCTATTATTTTACCATTTTGTCCGTCTTCTGTCAATTCAAACACATAACCTCCTTGATATTCATCACCAATTCTAGTTACAGGAATAGGTAATTTTCCTTCTACTCCTTCTTCAAAATCTCTAATGAGTCTAATTTTTTGTCGCACTGTTCCATTATATTTACGAATTTTCGCATTTTCAAAAATAAAACCATTGTATTCAAACTCATTCTCAGTTTTATCAATAGCTAAGTACTCAATATTTATATTTCCCCAAAAACTTTTCTCTTTCTTTGGAATGAGAACATTATTATCATATAATAATTTCCAATCATCAACAGTTGGTATTCTCCAATCATTATATCCAGCATATCGGCATTCTTTAATTGTACTAGTTATCGTTTTAATGTAAGATGTTGCACCATTTGGAAACGATATATAATCTTCTTGAGCAACTAAAATTCCAGTTTTTTTATCGGGATTTATAGATCCTACTATGCCTCCCATGTATTTTTCACCTATTTCCATAATTTTCTTTTTTATTGTATATATAAAAAATAAAATTAATATTTTTATTAATTATTTTATCATTCAATATAGACAACAGCATTTAAATAAATGTTTGTTGGTTTATTTGTCCAGTAATCTGAAGTTGTCATATATATTTCTAAATAATCACCAGCATTTACCGCTGTATTTAATGAGGTATTTGATACTATAACTGGCGTAGTAAATGTTGTAGTATTTTGTCCAATTCCAACTGAAGTTGAATCGTTTATGGATATTGTAAATGTTGTTCCAGAATGTGTACTAATTCCATTAGTGAAAGTTGCATATACATAACAAGCTTTTATTGTTCCAGCGTGAGGTATATAATTCCTTCTAACTCCTCTAGTTGTTGAAGGAGCTAATGTAAATTGGCTACCAAAGTAATAATTTGTAGATACATTTACAGTCGATAGAACAGCAGCATTAAACTGTAATGAATATCTATTAAACGTTGATGTATCTAATATTACATTTCCAGTTAAATTAGGGAATGTTATTGTTTTATTTGATGCTGAAGCAGCACCAGTTAATATAATTACTCTATCACTACCATTATTTAATCTTAAATCGCCATATGTTTCAATATCATCGCCAGTTATTAATTTATCATCGGTTTTTAATGTATCTGCTGCACTTCTATATAGGTTAGTATCAGTACCGAAAAGTAATCCACCCGCTGCTGTAGTACTAGCTGCAAAAGTTAATCTTGAATCTATACTTGATGCAGTACCAAGACCCAAATAACCGGAAGTACTAAAAGTAGCTACAACGCCACTCCCAAAAGTATTATTATTAACCGCAATTTGTACTCCTTTTGTTGCTCCTCCTTGTAACATAAGATAACTATTATAATACCCAATTTGGGCACGATTATTTGTACCATCAGATGATATTTGCATATAAGAATTTGTATTTGTGTTATCACCGATTCTTAAAGCAGCTCCATTAACGCCAACATGTAAAGGAGCATCGGGAGTGGTAGTTCCTATCCCCAACTTTCCACCACTTGTTAATCTCATTTTCTCAGCATTAGTGGTTGTGGTAGCTAGAGTAGTCCAAAATCCTATATAAGTTCCGTGTGCTGTGCTTGACCAATTTTCTTCGGCTGCCATTACCAAACTAGATGCATCAGTAGTCATCATGGATGTTCCATCATAACCTCTTGCATTTAATGTACATATTGAATTTTTAGCTAATAAAGCAGTAGGACTTGATATTGATGTGTTCCATCGTCTTCCTACTAATTTTCCTGGATTACCGACATTATCAAGGATCATTACAGTATTTTGAGTACCCCCAACAACATGAAAAGGAGATTCAGGAACTCCCCCAGATAATCCAGTAGTTCCTATCCCTACCCAACCATTAGCTGATATTCTCATTCTTTCAGTTAGAGTTGAACTAGATAGCGAAGTAGTTGAAAATTGCAGATTAGTACCCAAATGAGTAGAATTAATAAACTCTTCTTCAGCTACACAATTTATCCTAGCTTGAGCTCCTGATGCAAAAGTTCCTACTCCTGCTGCATTATATGCCCCATAAAAAGTAATTCTACCTAAAGCATCACCACTTGATAATTTTGTTGGTGAAGCCATAGTACCTCTAGCTCTGGAAAATCTATAATTCGGACATGTTCCAGCAGTATCAGAGTACATAGAATGATATAATATTGGATTAGAATTACTACTTAAAGTTAATATAGAAATATTGGCAACAGATGTACCTATAGCTAAACAAGTATCACCAGTTATAAGTACATTTCCTGAATTTAAATTCCAAATATCACCAGTTGTTGAACCACTCCATAATGCCATGCCAGAACTTCCTGATGTTCCAGTTTTTCCAGATGAACCAGAACTCCCTGATTTTCCTGAACTTCCCGATGAACCACTTTTTCCTGATGATCCTGATGATCCTGATGATCCAACACCAACTGTTGTTGATTTTACTAATCCATTAGTTGATGGATCAATATACAAATAACCTCCAGTGTTCAAATCATACAAGTATGTATTTCCAGATAAAAATAGATTATCTGTATATATTGTATTTGATACCGAATCAAAATATAATTCAGTATCCACTATAAAATCATTTGAACCTGAAGATCCTGATGTGCCAGATGACCCCATACCTCCAGATGAACCCGATTTACCTGTAGAACCCGAAATGCCTGATGTCCCGGACGATCCTAATTTACCTGATGTTCCTGAACTCCCTGATGTACCGGATGTGCCTGAATTCCCTGATGTTCCTGATGAACCTGATTTGCCTGTGGTTCCAGATGTACCTGATGTACCTGAATTCCCTGATGTTCCTGATGAACCTGATTTACCTGTAGTTCCAGATGTGCCTGTTGTGCCTGACGTTCCTGAAACACCAGTTGTGCCTGACGTTCCTGAAACACCAGTTGTACCGGATGTACCTGAATTCCCTGATGTTCCTGATGAACCTGATTTGCCTGTGGTTCCAGATGTACCTGATGTACCTGAATTCCCTGATGTTCCTGATGAACCTGATTTACCTGTAGTTCCAGATGTGCCTGTTGTGCCTGACGTTCCTGAAACACCAGTTGTGCCTGACGTTCCTGAAACACCAGTTGTACCGGATGTACCTGAATTCCCTGATGTTCCTGATGAACCTGATTTGCCTGTGGTTCCAGATGTACCTGATGTACCTGAATTCCCTGATGTACCGGATGTGCCTGAATTCCCTGATGTTCCTGATGAACCTGATTTGCCTGTGGTTCCAGATGTACCTGATGTACCTGAATTCCCTGATGTTCCTGATGAACCTGATTTACCTGTAGTTCCAGATGTGCCTGTTGTGC
>Ga0209098_1001222_pt1 | contig 25194 bp, 16 predicted proteins | sample AD_JPNHW1_MetaG_FD_184429 | JGI IMG/M metagenome (GOLD analysis project Ga0209098, IMG submission 184429) | Active sludge microbial communities of municipal wastewater-treating anaerobic digesters from Japan - AD_JPNHW1_MetaG (SPAdes) (version 2) | ecosystem: Engineered > Bioreactor > Anaerobic...
AAAAAGTGAGTCAACTCGTCCGGTTTTCAGGCGCAAAAAGCCTTCACGCTCAGTAACCGACCACAGACTATTGTCGGGGTTGTGGTTCCACTGCCAAACCAATGGCAGGGCTGGATCGCCTTTCTTTCGGCTAAATTCGTCGTTGTTTACAATTCCGGGGATTAAACCTTTGCTGGCAGGTAAATCGAGAATTTCCGGTACTTTGCCGTTGACACCAATCACAGGCCAGCCGTCTTCCCATTTCATCGGAACAAGAAACGGAATGCGGCCAACCGAGCCATGATCCTGAAACAAATACGCAAACCAGCGGCCATCAGGCGTGTCAATTATTCCTCCCTGTGCCACTCCCTGATCCTGAAACGCCATTTTTCCTTCCCACGGACCAAACAGATTATCGGCGCGATGTACCACCACCGTGCGCATTCCTCCGCGTGGCCAGGCAATATTGAAGAGGTAATATTTTCCGTTTACCTTAAACAGCTGCGAACCCTCACCAAGACCAACATTCGGCCCAAGAGGTGCATTGGCGTCTTCAATTAAAATCCGTTCGGTTCCTTCCTTTACTCCTGAAAGATCGTCCTTCAGCTCCACAATATGCAATTTACGCACTCCCGAAATCAGGTAAATCTTCCCGTCATCGTCGAACCACAAAGAAGCATCATGAATCCCCGGACTAAATGAAGTTGTTTCCCAGGGGCCTTTTTCAATGTCTTTCGTTTTATAAATATAGGTTTTGTCAGTGGTCTGGGCATAGGTCGAAATGTAATACATCCCGTTATGAAACCGGATACTACTTGCCCAAGAACCTCTGCCATAAGTACTTTTACCGTTGACGAGATTCATCGCATCCACATCATCCAGAATCTGGTAGGCATAACTTACCATTTCCCAGTTTACTAAGTCTTTCGATTTCATTACCGGAACTCCTGGTGCCATGTGCATCGTTGTGCTGCTCATGTAATACGTATCGCCCACGCGAATCATCGACAAGTCGGGCACGTCGGCATAAATCACGGGATTCTGAGCTTTAGGGTTTTGCGCCCACAGAGTTCCAACGAACAGCGTTAAAACGAGTGCAATCCCAATTTTAATCTTCTTCATGGTCTAAGGTTAAATTGTTATATCTTCTAAATAAATTTTACTGAATTGGGCTAACCCCTTTTGTTGTTTGAATGATTTTCTGAATAGTACCGTCTTCGTTGTAATACATGTAATCGACACAGACCGAACGGCGGTAATTACCACCGTTTGGCAGTGCACCATTGTGGTAAAAAAAGTAGGTTTTCCCTTTATAATCAATAATCCCGGCGTGAGTGGTGGTGCTGTTCGGAACCTGATCTTCGATCACTCCGCGATAAGTCCATGGGCCGGTTGGGCTTGCTGATGTACAGTACTCGATGGTCTCCGGAAATTTGGCGGCATATACCAGATAATACAAGCTATTCCTTTTATAAAGCCAAGGGCCTTCAGTATAGTTTTGCGGTTTTGGGATAATCACAACCGAACCATCCGTTTCAATCATGTTTTCTTTTAATTTCACATACCTGCAACTCAAATTTCCCCAGTACATATATGCCTGACCATCATCGTCAATAAATACCGTTGGATCGATGTCGTCCCAGCCATGTTTCACATCGGTGGTCATTTCGTTCACGATGAGGGCTTTGCCAATCGCATCTTTAAATGGTCCGGTTGGCCTGTCAGAAACGGCTACGCCAATCGCAAAACCGCCTTTGCTGTTTTCATCGGCTTTGTGACCAACAGCCACATACCAATAAAATTTACCGTTTCGCTCGATACACTGGGCAGCATAGGCATCTTCGCCTGCCCATGCAAATACCTTGGGCGATAAAGCTGCACCATGATCTTTCCAGTTTACCATGTCGGTAGTCGAGAAAACATGCCAGTCGCGCATTAAATAGTTAGGCGCTTTTTCAGGCGCGACATCATGCCCGGTGTAAAGAAACAGGGTATCGCGATACACCAATGGCGCCGGATCGGCTGTAAAAATGTGTTTGATGATTGGGTTTTGTGCGTTCAACTGAATTATAGTCAAAAATAACAGAACCAGGGTGATGTTATTGATTTTCATGTCGTTCAATTTGTTTAAAATGTAATCTTTCGGTACGCTTATTCAGGCACAGCATTGTTTGCGGCAGTTGCGTATAAGCCCAACAGGCAGCCTGTAAAACCACCGGCCACATCGGTTGAAAGAATATCGCCCGAAACGGTTTCGCCGAGGTTTACAAAGTCGGTTCCGTTGGTTGAATAGCTAAACTTGTAATCGTCGCCATTGGCTGTAAGCTGCAAACGAACCGGTTTGCTGAGGTCGATTTTGGCGCTGGCCACAATTTTCGATTCCACTTCGCGGCTTCTGAATTTTCCGGCAGTCCGTTCAAGCAAAATATAGTAGTCGGTCCCCTTTTTGGTAATGCCAAAAACATAGTTGTACCGTTCGCTTTGCAGCGCAACGATTCCGGCCAGTTCTTTTTCCGAAGCCGGTTTGTAATCAACGGTTGCCGAAAACGAGAATGTTTTGTGCATCTGCCTTAAGAACAACGTCGAAGTTGGTTTCACCTCTTTGATGTTCGTTTCAAAAGGTTTTATTTTCAATCCTTGTTTTGAAGTTGAGATAAAATCCTCGCGTGGGCCGCGGAGTCCAATCCAGCGGTAATCCAGCTTTCCGGCGCTAAAATCATCTTTAAACGTAAAGTTTCCGTTGGGAAAGAATCCATCCCGTCCTGCTTTGTTTTCAGTCACTCCTGAAGGCATTTTCAGTTTGGGTTCCATCGGTACCAGCCCGTTTTCGAATACCGGGAATTCGCCCGACCAATCAACCGGCAGAATAAAGGTTTCGCGGCCGGTGTTTACCCGTTGTTTATCGTTGGGGCGCACTGCCAGAAAAACGCCGTAATATTTTTTGTTGTCGGGACCCAAAACCAAATCGGCATGGCCAGCCCAGTCCACCTTATTAACGCGGTCTTTGGGAAAATGACGTTGTGTAAGAATCGGGTTGCTTGGTGCCGGAACATAAGGCCCTTTAGGGTTGTCGCTTTTAAAAATCACTTCGCTGTGCCAGCCGCCGGTTCCGCCTTCGGCACACATCAGGTAATATTTCCCGTTCTTTTTGTAAATGTGCGGAGCTTCAATCCAGATCGGTTTTTTAGCCAGGTCAACACCTCCATCCACGATGATTTTATCCGTTCCGGGAACGATTTTATCAGTAGTCACATCATATTCCCAGATTTTTATCACCCGGTGGCCATTATACAGTTCTTTCCCTTTGTCGGGCGCGTCGTTGTGCACCACGTATCCTTTGCCGTTATCGTCGAAAAAAAGCGACGGGTCGATGCCATTAAAATCAAGCTTTATCGGGTCGCTCCAGCCTTTCAGCGGGTCTTTGGTTTTCACCACAATGTTCCCGAAACCGCCCGAGAACTCGGTGGTAATCATGTAAAACGTGTCGTTATTTTTATTGTACAGAATCTGTGGAGCGTAAATCCCGGCGCTGATTCCGCAATCATGCACTTCGAGTTGCGAAACACGGTCGAGCACATGCCCAATTTGCTTCCAGTTGACCAAATCTTTCGAGTGAAAAATCGGCACACCCGGAAACATGGCAAAAGTGGAGGTAACCAGGTAATAGTCATCGCCTTTTCGTGTAATGCTCGGATCGGGGTAACAGCCCTGCAAAATCGGGTTGTAAAACTCTCCTGTTTTTAGCGGGTTGTCGGTATAAACCTTATCGTTGCCCTCGTACACAAAATTGGTAAATACAGGCGTAGTGGTTGCCTGACAAAATGCCGACATTGATAAAAGGACCGCAAAAACAGTCGTCAGCGTCATTCTTTTGATTTTCGTAAAATCGTTCATTTCTATCTGATTCTTTTGGTTTTATTACTTTTAATTTTTCATTTACCTTCTGACTAACCTGACATGATACACCGCTCCGGCAGTGCTGCCGGGCAAAGCCTGAAATTTCACCCGAACGTGGGTTTTCCCTTTCACCATTGCATCAGGAATTAAATACACCACATCTTTAAACATCGACTGGTTCCATCGTCCGGTATTGTCTTCGGTGACCAGTTTTTGGTCATCAATGAATAGTTCAAACTTCCGATCTCCCCATTCAGCTCCCCAATAGCGGACCATCAGGCTAAGTCCAGTTTCGGAATTGGTAGCCAAATCGTAACTAAAAAAGCCGCCATCGCGCGCTTCCCTGAAAAATTCATTCAGATTATTGCCTTTATTCGATTTTTCGAGCTGCATGGCATGATCGACTTCTGGTTGCTGTTCGCCTGCTGCAACCTGATCGACGGTGCGTTTTTCCAGGGCTAGTTTCTCTTTTTCGATGTTTGCCAACGAATCGGTATAAGCTTTATAGCCTGAATTTGACAGCGCCAGCCAGTACATCATGTAACGGGCATCGTGGATTTTATAAAATGGCTCAAGCGTAAGTTCTACCGGATTAGCCATTTTTACATTTAGTCTGAAATTTAAAGGTTTACCCTGAACAGGTACCAACTTATTTCCAATACTTTGAATGTCGTCTTCGATCAAAACAGGAGCTTTGTCAACCGGTAAATATTCTCCTCCGGCATATTGACTCCAGCGTCCATCGTCGGCTATCAGACCTTTCAAATCTTCGGTTCCTGTTTTGGCGCCCAGTAAAACCGGACCATGCATAATGGCAATGTATTCAGGAACATTGGGCAAATGCTCGATGGAATTGTGCATCGGCAACTTGATTTCAAGCACATCGCCTTTTTGCCATTTCCGGTCGATACCAATGTAGGATGATGGTTGCGCAGAATAAGAAACATCTTTCCCATTGACCGTAATTTTCAAAGCGCCCTTGCTTACCCAGGCCGGATAACGAACCATAAGTTTAAGACTGACTGAACCTTCAGTAACCGTCAGTTTCGTTTGCTCTTCTTCCGGGAAACGGGTTTCCTGTTTGATTTTCAAGCTCTTTTCTTTCCAATTCAGTTCCGAAGCAATAAATAGATTCAAGAACAACGAATCGTTTGAGTGCGTGTAAATGAACTGGTTGTATTTGCCGTGGTTTTCCATGCCTGTGCCCACGCAACACCACATGGCTTCGTTGGGAGCCGAGTAAACCCGGTAATGCCGCGGGCGTGCCGGAGTGAAATAAACGTATCCGCCATGTTCGGGATGCTGACTCGATAGGATGTGATTCAAAACTGTACGTTCGTAATAATCAGCATATTTGGCCGACGGGTGAACCCTAAACAGGTCTTCGGTCAGCTTGAGCATATTGTACGAATTGCAAGATTCAGGTCCGTCGTTGACGTTGATAAAATCGATACACGATTCTTTGGCCGGAAAATGTTCTCTTCGGCTGTTTCCACCAAAAGCCAGCGAACGATTGGTGGTAACTGTTTCCCAGAAAAAACTTCCGGCTTTGTCGTATTTTGCATCATGCCCAAGTTCGGCAATCCGCTCGAAACCAATAAATTTCGGAATCTGGGTGTTTGCATGCTTGTTATCCAGATTGTCAATTCCCTGCGACAACGGCTCAAGAAACACTTTGTGCGAATAGCGTTTGGCGGCGGTCAGGTATTTTTCGTTGCCAGTAATCTGGTAGGCATCGGCAAGCACTTCGTCCATTCCGCCGTGTTCGTTCACGAGCATTTCTTCCATTTGAGAATCGCTCAAACCAGCGGTAATGGCAATTGCCCAATCGCAAAAATTCAGGAAAACTTGCTTGGCATCGGTATTTCCTGCATATAACCAGGCATCCCGAAGTCCGGCAAACATTTTGTGAATATTGTAATAGGGCGCCCAGTATTTCCAGATTACGCCAACTTCTCCGGCCTTAATCTTTGGCCACAGCCCTGCACTGTTTGGTATTCCGCCGACATAACCAACGCCCCAATCCGGAGATTTCACCGCATTAGCTTTCTGACAGGCTTTGAGTTCCGAAATCATATACTCCATGCGTTTTTTGCATTCCGCATTTCCAGTTGCTGCATAATTCATCGCCATGACCGAAAGGTAATGACCGCCCACGTGACCGTCGAGGCCTTCCCAGTTCGAATAACTTTTGGCTTTTTCGGGCAATCCGGCCTCTTTTCGGTAAGGCGCCAGCAAACGATCGACATCGTATTTCAGAAGCGTTTGGATGTTCAGATCGCGGGCCTGTTTAAACGGACCATCGAGCAGTTTGACATCGTTCAAAGGGAATTCGTTGGGATATAATCTGTCCTGCGCTTTAATCTCCTGAACCTGCAGTACATTACAGATAATAATAGCAGCTAAAAACCCTTTTATTTTAGTGAGGTTGATTGACATTATTCTATTCTTACATTTCAGAAATTAACCATTGCTCCTCTTAAAACAACAGGTTGCTGATTTCCAGTACCTCTTCCCGACCGGGCTGGTGTTTTTGGTTCGATGGTGACCCGCACATCGTTGTTTTGTTCCGAAAACTTACATACAATAGTCTCTGAACCAAGAGTTTCTTCAACAAACCGACCAGTAATCTCCAGCGTTTTTTCATCGGTCCAGGCATATTGGGCAGCCACTTTGATTACCGGTTTCAAGATAGAATAACTGGCGTCAACCGATTTGGAAAAACTAGTGCGAGGTGGAGCTAAAAGCGATGCTGACAACGTGTTTGACACCAACCACTCTTTGTTTCCAGCTTTGATTGACGAAACGGCATTGTCTCTTTTAATAGCAAACGAACAATCGTCGTTTTTGAACGAGAAAAAGACTGATTGAATTTTATTCTCGTTCTCAGAAAGAATAAATTCTTTTCCTGAAACCGTTTTTTCCAAACCCGATGCCACCGATTTCTCAAATCCGGGATTAATGCCTAAAGCTGATGCCTTTTTAACCATTTCCTCCTGAAGTGCAGGAGCCGGAGCCAAGGCTTTGTCCGATTTAATGGATGGAATCAGGTATTTATGTATCAGGTCGAGCTGCTTTTGGGTGTTGGTATTGTTGGCGGTGAACACCACTATAGCATCTTTATCAGGGATGAGAACCACAAATTGGCCACCCATTCCATCGAGCCGTACCGTGTTGTTTTTACCGTGCCACATCTGATAGGCATAACCCTGTCCCCAGTCGCTCAAACTTCTTTTTTCTTCAGGTTCATCCGAGTTTTTGATGTGAAAAGCTGTTGCTTCTTTAATCCATTCCTTCGGAATCAATTGTTTGCCATTCCAAACTCCGCCATTCGAAAGCAACTGACCGAATTTTGCCAGATCTTCTGTGCGAAGTCGCAAGCCAATCATTCCCATCGAAATTCCCTGCGGATTCAGGTCCCAGTCAATTCCACGAATTCCAAGCGGTTTGAAAATCCGGGGCATGAGGTAATTAAAAACTGTTTCGCCGGTAACCTGCTGAACGATGGCCGAAAGCATAAAAGTGGCCATATTGTTGTATTTAAAAACGGTGCCGGGTTTAAATTTTGGCGCTGTCGATAAAAACAGTGTCATCCAATCGCCGTTTGCGCTCCATGCACTTGGTTCCGGGTCCTGCCCTGCCGACATGGTCAACAAGTCCTTTACCGTCATTCCTTTCATGTATTCGCTGATGGAGTCGGGCAACGAATACGGGAAGAAACTGATGATTTTATCGGTTACTTTCAGCCTGTTCTCCGAAACAGCAAGCCCGACTGCTGTGGCGGTAAATGTTTTACTGGCCGAAAACATGACATGCTTATAATCAGGTCTGTAGGGTTTCCACCAGCCTTCGGCAATTACTTTTCCATGCCGAAGCATCATAAAACTATGATTTTCGAGGCCACTTGTATCAGCAGCATTGATAAAATCAATAATTCCGGCAGACGAAACGCCTTCCAGTTCGGGTGTGCTTCGCGGAAGTTTACTGACTTCCTGTGCTAAAGCAACCGGCTGCAAGCGCGTCAAGCAAGCAATTACCAGTGCAATTAGAAATAGTTTTTTCATGGTGATTTGGTTTTGTTGGATATTAGGTTTATGTCAATAAAAATGATTGTTCGTTCAAAATTTAAATAGCTGACATCGTGACTACTCTATTGATCTACAGTAGTTTATAAACTCCGATAATCACATAGGGTTCTTCACCGGGTTTTAGCTGAGGAATTGTAAGCGTTCCCAGGAAAATGGCATGGTTCAGATAGTTGTATTTGCTGTCGTTTGGAGCTTCCAGATCGATAACCGATTTCACATAAAAACCACCTTCCTCATCCTTGGCAGGAACATGCATCAATGCCTGATTAATTACCTGAATTACAATACCATCATCGGTTTTCAACAAGTAGCGTGCATTCAGCTCAGTATCACCATCGGGACGAACCAATTGCCAATCTTCACCGCCGGGTAATACCTCGCCCTTGATTTTCGGACCGCTAAATGTTCCTCCGGTAATTGGGATAACTCTTCTGACTCCGCGCTTGCTTTCGCCTACGTTGATCGTGTTCGCAATTTTTACCTTTGCTTCCCACATCAACTCGGTTTTGAAATCCTTGTATTGTCCCGCCACTTTTTCGGAATTTGCATTTTGGGCTGAAGCACCAAAAGAAGCAAAAGCCATTGCCACCAAAAGAACAGCCGATATCCAGTATCTAGTCTTCATTTTTTTGAAGTGAATTTGTACAGTAATACGTCGTTTCTATTTGGCCCAGGCTTCACCTTCCGGCGAACGTCTCCATTCGAAATATTTATCCAGAACTTTCAGCGATTCGGCGCTTGGCACTGGTCCTACGAAAGGTTTCTGGCTGAAATACATCACTTTCGGATTAGCTTGGCTGAAAGCTGGCCACTCAGGAACTCCATTCCCGTTTGGATTGCCAAACTTGGCGAAGTTGGTCCAATAGGTTGACATGGCTTCAGAAATCTCCAGATCAGACTTCGTCGTTTCCGGATTTTTGGTGTCTAAATGCTGAAAAACGTACGAAACATCCTGCGCATGAGGTGAACCATAACCATACTTTGGCGAATCTTTCGGATAGTCGGGGTGCTGATCGAAATAATAATAATACACTTTCGATTTTCCGGTTTTCGACTGAAGATTTGCCCAAGCCCAGGTTTGCCAGCCAAAGGCGGCGTCGCGGGCCAGGTCGCGTGCAGTTTTCGGAACCGAGTTTGTACCAGCCGGATAAGCCTTAATCAACTCGTCGGCGAACTTTCCGTAGCGCGCTTTTACACCGGCCATGTACTCTTCAGGAGTTTTCTCGCGCGAAAAACTGGCGCCTTCGTCGGAGTTGTAGCCAATAAGAACCGCCACATCGTTGTATTTGCCTGCTTCATAAAGCCGGTGCTGATCGTCGGGAATCACGTATCCATCGGTGATTGGCCAGCCACCGGGCATCCCAAAACCGGAAGGTAATTTTTCTGCTTCAATTTTACGTAGCTCGGCAATCGACGAAACGCCTGCTTTTTGCACATACGTTTTGCCGCTTTCTTCGGCCTGTTTCAGCGTTTTCATGTTCTCGCCCGGGAAAGTTGTTGGGCGGGTAGGCCCGAACGAGCCGCCACTTTGCGAAATAGCACCGCTGAATAAACCTTTTGCCAGCGGCGAAGCGCACAACATGCTCACCGAAATGGCTCCGGCAGACTCGCCGAAAATGGTTACCTTGGATGGGTCGCCACCAAAAGCCGCAATGTTCTTTTGTATCCATTTCAGGGCGGCTATCTGGTCGAGGATTCCGTAATTTCCTGAAACGTGATTGGGACTTTCGGCGCTTAATTCAGGATGTGCCAAAAATCCGAACTGATTGACACGATAGGCAATACTTACCAGTACAACTCCTTTCTTAGCCAACTTCTCGCCGCTGATCCAAGATTCGGAAGTACTTCCGCCGGCAAACCCTCCGCCATAAATATATACCATGACCGGAATTTTGTCTTTCGCCGATTTTGCCGGAGTCCAGATATTCAGGTACAAACAATCTTCGCTTTTCCCTGAAGGAGGATTTCCACCCTGCATGGCAGCCGGGGCAAATTTAGTTGCCTGCCGCACGCCTTTCCATTTAGCCGGAGCTTGTGGAGCTTTCCAACGCAAATCGCCTATCGGCGCTGCTGCAAAAGGAATTCCTTTAAAAACGGTCAACCCGTCTTCAAAAGTTCCTTGTACCAAACCTTTCTGAACTTTTACTGGCGAAAGCTGCTGCGCAAAACTTTGCAAAGCAACAAACCAAGCAAATACTGCAATTAAAAATGTTATCCTTTTCATAGCCTTTCTTTATTTTACTCACCCCAAGCCCGATAAATCGGTATTCCCCCCTCTCTTCGTAAAGAGAGGGGGCAGAACACCGAAGGTGTGTTGGGGGTGAGTCCAGATTTAAATTAAATCAATTCATTCTTATTTAAATAACCGTTGTGTAAACTCATTAAGATCTCTGCGCCAGGTCAGCCATTCGTGAGCAGTTTCCGGAGACTCGTAATAAACGTATTTAATTCCCTGCTTATCCATCATTTTGCGGAAAGCGCCTACCGAACCGGGGAATGGCTTGGGTTCTTTGGTTCCCAAACCGAGCCAGAAAACTTTTAGCTGTTTATTAAGCGCGGCACCATCTTTAAATTTTCCGTCGAGAAATGTTGCCGGATCAATTTCGTCGGAACTTGGATAATTGGACGTTCCGCTAAAACCACCATACGAAGCGAACTTGTCGAGGTTGTTCATGATGATCCGCATGGTTTGGTTAGCACCCATCGACAAACCGGCAATAGCGCGATGCTCGCGATCGGCAACGGTTCTGAATTTCGCATCGATCATCGGGATAATTTCGTTGATCATCACTTCTTCAAAAGCTGAAGCAGGACGTGCGTTTGGTTCACCGGATTGTGGTTTGTATGCGTAGCCATTGTCCATCACAATAATCATCGGTACAGCTTTTCCGGCAGCAATCAGGTTATCCAATATCAGGTTTGCTTTTCCCTGCGACGCCCATCCTGTTTCATCTTCAAAACTTCCATGCTGAAGATAAAGCACAGGGTAGCGGGTTTTGGCATCCTTTTCATAGCCTGCCGGGGTGTACACAAAACACCTCCGGAATGAACCCGTGATTTTAGAGTAATAGGTATTCTCGCTCACCAGGCCGTGAGGAACATCTTTCAATGCAAAAAACTCCTGATCTACGGCCGGAATTTCGATACCACTACCCCATCGGCCTGCGCCGTAAAAATATTTGGTTCCCGGATCGGGCACCGAAGCGCCATCAACATTCAACTGGTAATAATGAAATCCTTCGTCCTGCGGAGCCGATTCGCCGGTCCACACGCCTTTATCATCCTTCACCATGTCGTATTTTACGCCGCCAAGATCGAGCTGAACTTTGTGGGCTTCAGGAGCAGAAATACTGGCACGAACCCGGCGCTCAGAGTTAACCTGCGGGAACAATTTGCCTGGCTGGTTGACGGATGAAGACTTGAAGTCCTCAACTGCTTTGGCCGGATTTGACTGAGCCATGCAGATTCCTTGTGAAAGCAAGGCTATTAGTGAAATCAGTAAAATTCTTTTCTTCATTGGATTTTCGGTTAATCTTTAAACAGAAGCGGGGCCAGTTCTTTCAGGCTACGGCGCCAGGTCAAAAATTCATGAGCTGTATTCTCTGACACATACGACACGGCATTAAAACCGGCTGCTTTCATATCTTCAATCGATTTCTTCACGCCATCCGGATTTTCGCGGCTTCCGCAGCTTGTGAAAATCAGTTTCACTTTCGACTTGTCTTTAATTTCTTCTGGTTTATAAATTCCACCGCTTAAAAGCGCGTAATGCGAGAAAACTTCAGGCTTGTTCAGTGTAATGGTGTGGGTTTCCATGCCGCCCATTGAAAGCCCTGCCATGGCGCGGTGAGGCTGATCGGCTATTGTATTGAAATGAGTATCAACATAAGGAATCAACTCATCGCACAAAACAGTCTGGAAAGGAGTGATATCGAAACTCCTGATTCCGCCCCACTTAATTTCGTTGGTCATTCCGTAGGTCATCACGATGATGAATGGCTTGATTTTTCCTTCAGCAATCAGGTTGTCCATAATCAGATTGGCGTGGCCCTGGTTGCTCCAGGCAGTTTCATCTTCGCCCCAGCCGTGTTGCAGGTAGAGCACCGGATAACGTTTGCCTTTGTCGCTGCCATAACCCGGAGGTGTGTAAACAAAAGCCCTGCGCGAAGTTTTGGTGCTTGGCGACGGAAACAAAATTTGCTGCACATTGCCGTGAGGAACGTCCTTCAACGCATAGAAATCCTGATCGTGTGCAGGTATTTCGATTCCGCTTTCCCAACGAACAGAGCCATAATAATTACATGCTCCCGGATCGTTAAAAACACCGCCATCGATGGTTACATGGTAGTAATGAAATCCTTCGTCCATTGGGCCTGCGGTAGTACCTGTCCAAAAACCATCGTCACCTTTGGTGAGTGGAGTACCGCCTTTGGCACCGCCCAATCCCAAACTCACCACCACACTTTGTGCCTGTGGCGCTTCAATTTTAAAACGAGCATAACCTTGTGAGTTTACCTGTGGATACTCTTTACCCGGTTGATTCAGGGTTGAAGGTTTGAAATCTTCTATTACGGTTGGCTGGCTTGTTTGTGCAAAGCACTGCAAACCTAAAATGCTCAAGAATAAGAGCAGAATTATTGAATATTTTTTCATGTTTATGATTTTAAGCCCCCTCCAAACCTCCACCAAAAGGGGAGGCTTAAAAAGGAAATGTTTAGTATTTTATTTATTGAATAAAAGTGGTGCAAATTGGTATAAACTGCGTCTCCAGCTTTGCCATTCGTGAGCTGTTTGCGGAGAAACATAGAAATGGGTATTCAGTCCTGCTTCTTTTAATTTATCCTGATTTTCTTTTGGATTTCCGCCAAAGCCAGCTCTTGGATTCTCCAATTCGCGGCTTCCGTAGCTAACAAAAACAAGTTTGTTCTTTTCTTTAAATGCAGGAGCATTTGCCAGGTCTTCCATGGTGATGCTGCCACCGCTGAAAATGCCAACGTGCGAGAATACTTCAGGATGCGCAAGGGTAATCACTCGGGTTTGCATGCCGCCCATCGAAAGTCCAGCCATGGCACGGTGCGGCTGATCGGCAATTGTACGGTAATTGGCATCGATCATCGGAATGATGTCTTCAAGCAAGGTTTTCATAAAGCCATCGGCCCATCCTTTGGGTGGCCAGGTACCGGCACTGCGATCAGCAGGACGAGGGCCAGTCATCGCCCAAGTACCATTGTCCATCACAATAATAAAAGATTTGGCTTTTCCTTCGGCAATCAGGTTATCCATAATGAGGTTGGCGTGACCCTGACTCGACCAACCGGTTTCGTTTTCGCCACCGCCATGTTGCAGGTATAAAACCGGGTAGCGCTTGTTGGTATCTTTGTCGTAACCGGGAGGCGTGTAAATGAAACAGCGACGCATGGCATTGTTGGTTTTCGAGAAATAAGGCAACTCGATGACCTGTCCGTGCGGAACATTTTTCACCGCATAGAAATCCTGATCTTTCGCCGGAATTTCGATACCACTTCCCCAGCGACTGGCTCCATAAAAATACAGGCTGCCGGGATCGGGAACTGCTGCTCCGTCAACCCAAAGCTGATAATAGTGAAAACCTTCGTCCTGAGGAGCAGATTCTCCGGTCCAAACGCCCTTTTCATCTTTTACCAGATCGTATTTCACCGCACTGATGTCGAGCTGAACTTTGTGCGCTTCAGGAGCCGAAATCTGCACCCGAACACGGCCTTCAGAATTAACCTGAGGAAATTCTTTCCCCGGCTGATTAACCGACGAAGGCTTAAAATCTTCAACAACTTTTGCCGGAGACTGTGCCAAACAGTACCCTCCGCTCATCGCCACTACAAACAAGAAGGCAGCAATATTTTTTCTAATTTTCATAATTCAAGATTTATTTAGGTTAATGTTTTAGTTAAGGATTATATCTTTTTCCCAACACCAGCTTATCGCCTGAATCGTCCACTTCCCAAAGCTGTGGTTTGCGGGGTCCGTCGCCTTCGGCATGATGGATGCTCAGCAAAAGTTTTCCATCAAATGTGCGGAAAAGCATTCCGTGTCCGGTGTTGTCGTCAATAAATGGCTTTTCTTCCTGAATCCAGGGGCCGTCGATGGTGCCCGACTGCGAGTAAGCCACACATTCGAGATAACGTTTGGCGCCCCACGAAGCCCACAACATTCCCAGTTTTCCGGTTTTGGTGCGGAACAACTGAGGACCATCGGTTACCCAGCCCGGAATTTTAAGGCCGTAAGTCATTTCGCCATTGCCAACCATTTCGAGCGGACAGGGTGATTCGGTTGCCCGGAAAAGCATCACCGGCTCGCTGATCGTTTTAGTCAAATCAGGCGAAAGTTTCACATATTCGATGGTGCCGTCGAAAGTTTGCATCCATTCATTCACAAAAACCATATAGGGCTGACCATTTTCAACATAAATCGTCCCGTCAATAATATCCAGGTGATGAGGCAGGTAATCGTAATTTGGATCTGGATTCTTCAATTTGAAAGGTCCTTCAGCTTTATCCGATTCCAAAATCATGGTTTGATGATGGTAAACATTGTACCGGCGCGGAACAACATCAACAAGCTCTTTCCGGTCGCCAAAAGTTGCCGCGTAATAGTACTTGCCGTTTACCTTGTGGATTTCAGCAGCGGCTACGAAGTTGATTCCTTCCATCCAGGTTCCGCGGGTATCGTAGGCACCATAAGGTCCCGTCCAGTTTTTCAGGTCAGTACTTTTATAAATGCAGCCACCACTGCTGGTCAGGTAATAGGTTTTTGTAGCGTCGTCGGCCAGAATATACGGATCGCTCATGCTCAACTCATCCAATGTTTGGGTTGTAATCTCGCGCTGTTCGGTTACACTTGCGCTTACCCTGGGAATCATCGGCGGCGGTGTAGTTGCGCCCTGTTTGGCGGGTTGAGGCATCCCAAATCCTTTCGATCCGGGAGGTGCCGGAATGGTCACTGTGGGAACAAGAGCTTTTTTTACTGAAGTTTGAGCATTCGCATTAAATGCCTGCATTCCCCCAACCGCAATTAAGGTAACGATTATTGAAAATCGAATCTTTATTTTCATAATGATTTAGACTATATTAAGTTGAATGAGTTTATTCTTTAGCAGAGATTTTATACCCCAACAGCGAAAGCATCTTTTCGGCATATCGTTTTCCTAATTCTCGATAACCGGCAGCACTGAAATGCAGATTATCAGGACCATCGACACAACCTGCCGAAGAAATGACATACGAATTTGGAAGCGTTTGCGGAAGTGTGGCAATAATGGTGTTCATGCCAGCACAAACGCCTTGCTGATCAGCATTCACCGTTTCTCCCGCAAGTAGCGGCACATTTTTGGGGTCGAGGTTTAAGTCTTTCATCAGGTTATCGTAAACGCCCTTTACTTTTCGGGTCCACAAACTGTCGTTCGGGTTCGATTCACCCTGATGCAGCAAAATACCTTTGATAACACCATCTTTTTGAGCCAGTTTAGCCATTTCAACCAGGCGACCGTACGGATTTCCGTCATATTCCTTAATCATGCCTTTCATCCAAGCCGGTGCAGTTTCGGTGTACGAAGCGTAATTATCTTTATCGAAAAGTTCAATCTTGCAGCCACCAATGGCCACCACAATCACCCCCACTTTTACTTTCTCCGGAAGATTGGCGACCATCGTTCTGCCAAAATAGTCGGTAGGACCCAGATTGGTTTTGCAACGGCACAAGGGCGGTATTGCCGGATACCAACTGCCCATTTTACGGCCAAGGTTTTCGCAATTAACAGCTTCCATAACCTGAAAGCGCGGATTGACGGTTGAATCCTGAAGTTCGGCACGTGTAGCGCCTTCCATGTTCGACTGACCAATACAGAGATAAATCTGAAAATTGGGATCTTGAGAAAATGCATTGATAGATAGCAAAAGCAGTATAACGATAAAAAATATTCCTGATTTTGATTTCATTTGCTGAGTTAAAGTTTACCAATTATCTAATTAAATGATAGTTAAAAGACTGTAATCTTCTTCATTTTTAAATCCTTCGCATCCGAACTGGTTCCGTAAAACACTTCGTATTCGCCCGGCAATACGGCCATTTTGTGCTGACTGCGATCGTAGAATTCGAATGAAGATGGAGCCAGTTCAATGGTAACCGGAGTGGTTTTACCAGCCTTTACATCCACACGTTTAAAGCCGCGCAGGGTTTTGCTCGGACCATCGGTATCGTTCACTTTTTTGACATACACCTGAAGAATTTCGGTTCCATCGCGCTTACCGGTATTCGAAACCGGAATCGTCAGTTCAACCGTTTCGTTATTCCTGATTTCAGTTTTGCAAGGCTGTGCATCGCCAATCGCAAAAGTTGTATAGCTCAGTCCAAAACCGAATGGGAAAAGTGCATCGTTCATAAACCGGTACGTACGGCCTTTCATCGAGTAGTCTTCAAAATCTTTCAGTTGGTCAGAATTTTTGTAGAAAGTGATGGGCAATTTTCCGGATGGATTATAATCGCCGAAAAGTACATCAGCAACCGCCAGACCGCCCGATTCGCCGGGATACCAGGCTTGCAGAATAGCATCACAGGTTTCGGTTTCAGGAGTAAAAGCAATGGCTGAGCCGGAACAATTCACAAAAATTACCTTTTTGCCAGCTTGTTTCAAAGCTTTCAGGCAATTGCGCTGAACGGCAGGTAATTCAATATTGGTGCGGTCGCCACCTTTAAACCCGGGATAATTAACCGGCATTTCTTCGCCTTCGAGTACGGTTGAAAGTCCGCCTGCAAACACCACCACATCTGTGCCTTTCAGCTTACTGATCAAATCGGTGTAGTCAACATTCACTTCCTTGCCAAAATTGAATTCGATGTTAGCTTCCCAGTTGTTCAGTTGTGCGAAACGCATTTCGAATTTGTACTTTTTACCGGCCTCAACTTTATAAGGAATCCGCGAAATCAGCACTCTCCAGTTATTAAATTTCCGCACCGACTCTCCATTTACAAAAAGTTCAAAGTATCCGGCAGCTCCGCATTTAAAAACAATTTCTTCGGTTCTCGGCGCTTCAAATTCGGTTTCGTATTTTGCTGAAAAACCTTCAAGCTTTACTCCTGAAGCAAACTCGTGTTGGCCAGCAGTGGTTAGTTTGATAGGGTCAGTAATTTGTGTTGTGGCAACCACGTTTCCGGTAAAATCAGGCGTGTTCCAGTAGGTAGCTTTGAATCCCTTTTGGCCCTCCACCGAACAATTGGCGAAATAGCTTTGGGTCACTTTGTCCTCGACCAAATCGCAGCCTTTGTCATATATTACGTTTTTAGCCGAAAGCTTGGAAGTTATGCCATCGAGAATAGTGATGGTACTGAACGGCGTTCCATTGTAGTTTCCCCAAAGCATTGGTTTATTATCGGCATTTGGGCCAACAACCGCAATTTTGCCCGATTTCTTCAGCGGCAAAACATTGTTTTTATTCTGAAGCAGCGTCATCGATTCGCGCGCCATATCCAACGCCAGTTTCCGGTGTTCTTCATTATTCACCACCGAAATCGGAATTTGAGCGTAGGGTACAAGGACATCGTCGTCCATTTCACCCAATTCGAAGCGGCCTTCCATTACGCGCAACACATGGCGGTCGATTTCGGCTTCGGTAATCAAGCCTTTTTCAACCGCTTCGGGTAGTTTCCTGTAATTGTGATTAATCCACTGGCATTCAACATCGGTTCCGGCCCAAACACCTTTCGAAGCCGCGTGAACCGCATCCGACGAAACTTTGTGGCTGGTATAAAAATCACCAATCGCTCCGCAATCGGAAACTACCAGATATTTAAATCCCCACTCGTCGCGAAGAATCCGCTGCAAAAGCTGCGAATTGCCACAACACGGTTCGTCGTCCAAACGCTGGTAAGCGCACATTACTTCGCGCACATCAGCATCCTGAACCAGTGATTTAAAAGCCGGAAGATACGTTTCATTCAAATCGCGCGGATCGACATTATTCAGGTTAAGCTGGTGGCGGCTCCATTCCGGACCCGAATGAACCGCGTAATGTTTGGCACAGGCCAGCAATTTGCGGTATTTCGCGTCGGCCGGGCCTTGCAGACCTTTCACCACCTGAACACCCATGCGCGAAGTCAGGTACGGATCTTCGCCGTAGGTTTCCTGCCCACGTCCCCACCGCGGATCGCGAAAAATATTGACATTGGGCGTCCAAACCGACAGACTCAAAAACCGCTTGTTTTCCTGCCCTTTCTGGCACGCTTCGTTATATTTGGCACGGGTTTCGTCGGACACTGCATCGAAAATACGGTAAAGCATCGCATCGTCGAACGAAGCAGCCATTCCAACAGGTTCAGGAAAAACGGTGACATTTCCATTATTAGCCAAACCATGCAGGGCTTCGCTCCACCAATTGAATTTTTTGATACCCAAGCGCGGAATGGCATCCGAAATGTCACACATCAGGATAGCTTTTTCCTCCAGTGTCAGGCGCGATATCAAGTCCTTCGCCCGTTCTTCTGAACTCAGTTTTGGGTTTTGATAAGGATATTGCTGCGCCCAAAGGCTGACTGTTACGAAGACAGCCGCAATAAACAGCGTATATTTTTTCATCTGTGAATAATTTGTTTTTTAATGGTCAAATGGAATAGCCATGTACGAAACGATATTCCTATTTCCGGTTGGCATTTCCCAAATAATGGCTATTTCATTCTTTATTAGGTTATTTGATTTCTATAAATTCAGGTTCATAAGGTGATAACTTGAATTTGCCCGAATAATCCTTGTCAAAAAGAATACTTCGGGAGCTTCCCTTCACTGAAATCTCTTTTGGCTCACCACTGACATTCAGGTACAGAAAATGATTTTTATCTATTTGCCTGGCCAAAACTCCGGAAGGCACTTCAGGTCCTTTTTTGATGCCCAGCTCTTCGATCAATTCATCAAGCAAAGGATTCAGCACTTCGCCCTTTGCCGGAAGACCAACATAAATTGCCCTGCCTTTGCCATACTTATTCAAGGTCATGATTGGGTAATCCTTGTCAAGGCTGGTTAAACTGCCAATAACTTCAGCGCCTTTCGGCTCAACAATATCAAATCTTGTAGATTCAGTTTCGATGGATTTTCCTTTATAAGTAAATTCCAGCTTTTTGCCTTTGTATGATTTCCGCGACACTTCATTCATCATTTCCGTTTCCTCATAACTTCCAACGCGAATGCCAAAAACATCGCTTAAACGACCGGGTCGCGTGCTGGCAAAGACCTGCCCCGATTCGTCAACGATGGCCGAATTGCTGGTCATGATTACCGTTCCGCCGTTTTTTACAAAATCGCGGATTTTTACAGCTGTGGTTTCGTCCATAACTGCTACTCCTGGAACGAAAAGGATTTTGTAATTCAATACGCTTCTGCTTATTTCAACGATCCGGGCATCCATGTTTCGGTAATAGAACAGATCGAAGCAGGCCTGCAACTGATTGTCGTGCTGTTCAGGAAAATAGCTGCTGGCAATCTGGCTGGGGAACGAGAAGGCCAGACCAACTTCAGCCTGAAGCTGATACGGAAAGAATTTTTCAATCTTTTTAAATTCAGAGGCTATCTTCTTGTACTCGTCGTATTTGCGATTTGGAATGCCGTCCCAATCCAGCAGGCCTTCCAGATATTGTTCTTCTCCGGAATGCATACTTTGCCAGGTCCAGCCGCAAACCATCTGGTTTCCATAGAATAAAGTTGAATAAGCCTGTTTCCGGATGGCATTTGGAACAGCGGTCATGGTGGTAAATTCGCTGCACCAGAAAGGATTGGTGCTCTCGAACTGAATCCGCGAAATTCCAAACAAGGCATTCATCACCCCCCAGTTGGTGGTTAGCGTTGTGCCGGGATAGAAGCCGCAACCTTCGCGGGTCATCTTTCCGGAGTAGGCAATTTGCGAATAATCGAAATACTTCAGCGCGCTGTAATACCAGGCATTGGTATTGGTCAAGGCTTTTGGCGCATTGATGTTCACTTTGTCGATCACTTTCAGGAGAAAATGGTTCACCTCATCCGAAACAAAACGACGAAAATCGAGCATCCGTTCGGGCACATCGGTCGCATGGGTAGCTACCGGAAATCCAACTTCTTCGAACTGATTCAGTTTTCGCGACCAGCGTTGAGTTGCCCAGGCTTTATTCAGGTTTTCGAGGCTGGAATATTTTGCTTTTAACCATGCGATGAACCGCTGACGCGCCGTTTCGGAATACGAAATCCGGCCATCACCCGACTCGTTGTCAATTCCAAAAGCCAGCAATGCAGGATGATTGGCATATCGTTTTGAAATCGCGTCGGTAAACCGCAGGGCATAGTTCTGGTAATTGGGGTCGCCAATATCTTCCATATAGCGGTGGTTGGGATATTGAACATCTCCATTCGAATCAACAATGTCGATCGACGGAAATTTATGGTGCAGCCAGATGGGCGCCGGACGAATGGCAATATCGAGAATGACCTTGATTCCTGCCTGGTTCATTTCGTCCATAACCTTGTCGAACCATTCAAAGTCGAACTTTCCCTCCGATGGTTCGTAGCTGTCCCACGCCAAATGCCCAAGCCGAACACAGGTAAATCCGGCAGCTTTCATCAAAGCAATATCTTTTGCAATCTTCTCCGGATTTTTATCGTCATGCGGATGGTAGTTGGCACCAACATACAGCACCTGTGAATTCCCATTCAAACCCGATAGAAGCACAAAGATTAGGCTGAGCGATATATATAGCAGTCTTTTACTCATTTTAATTCGATAATGCTTGTACCTTTGGTAATGCCATTTTCATTGAAGGCATCGATCGTGAAATAATATTTCTGTTGAGCATTCAAACTGCGGATAGTTACTTGCTCAGTTCCGAGCACCTGGTAATTCTGGTACAATTTATCTTTGCTGGCTCCATAACGGATGTTGTAACCCACAGCTCCCGGAATTTTAAGCCAGTTTACGTCCACCACACAGCGATCGGTTTCCGAACGTTTCAGACTTAAACTTTTCACTTCGGAAGGAGCTTTTCCGCCGCCATTTCCGAAAACACGAAGACCGGCCAGTGCAAATGTGCCATCGGCCATGTGGACATTCGTCAATTTGATGTAGCGTGCTTTTACAGGTTTGGCCAACTCAATGTAATCGTGCGGAACATCGGTTTTGTTTTGCGTTTTATTGGCCAGCGTTTTCCATATTTTGCCATCGGTGGAATATTCCAGAAGATACTGGTAGTAGATGTTTGGCTGGCGGCCCATAATTTTCGTTTCATTCTCGGCATAGTTAATCTGGATGGCATTCACTGTGCATTCCTTCTGCAAATCCATGCTGATCCACTCGCCTTTATTGCAGGTTTTCGCGCTCCAGAATGTGCGGATTTCCTCGTCGGCAGCGTACTTTTTAGGATGATCGGCTAACTCCGAAGAAACCTCAACCGGTTTGTTGTACGAAAGCAACATCCAGTTTGGGAATAATTCATCCGGACCAGAAATTTTCTTTGTTGGCATTTTAAACGGGAAATCGCCAAATCCGGTGTAAGCATACATTTCGCCATCTTTATCAAAGAAAGTCAGGAATAAACCCAAACGGCGCTCGAACATGTGTTTCACCGAAATGCTCATGGTGCCAATGTGCCAGTAGTTTCCGTATTTATCCTGAAAAGTGCTACTGTGACCTGCGCCTGCGATAAAACCTTCGGGTTTATACGAAAATGGGTTGTGTGCAGCCAGCTTGAACGGCCCAAGCGGCTTGTCGGAAACATAAACGCCGTCGCCATAGCTTTTGTATTCGGTTCCGGGGCCGGCATATTGCAGGTAGTATTTGCCATCGTGTTTGGTCATCCAGGCACCTTCAATCCAAGGATCGTTACCCACTTCGTTGTAATTGCCCGATCGTTCCCAACCATGATTTTTTTTGTCGCCAAAAATCACAGCCACCGGTTTCCCAATCGGGTTCAGCGTTTTGGTATCCAGTTCAACTACCTGAATCGGATTTACGTTGGAACAGCCGTAATAAAAGTACAAACGTCCGTCATCGTCAACAAACAAATCGGGGTCGGTCATGCCAATCGGGAAGGCAGCGTTCACCACTTCCCATTTTCCTGATTTCGGGTCGGCAGTTTTATAAATGGTCAGCGGCGGATCGTTTTTCGAAGCCATAAAATACAACTCGCCGTTCATTTCAACAGCGGTTGGGGCATAATCTTCAATCGGCAAATCTTTAGTTGTAATCAAGTCCCAGTTTATCAGGTCGGTAGAATGAAAATAACCACCTGATTTGGACGCAAAAAGGTAATATTCACCCTTAAACGTAACCATGGTTGGGTCGGCAGCCTCACGCCGCGACGGAGCATCGAGGCAAAACCGGTAACTCATGTTTATGGGGTTGCAAATGGTGGTTTGAGTTTGCTTGCTCTGAGAATTTACTCCAAGAGTGCAAGTCATCAGGATAAGGCTAAATAGTGTTTTGGTTAGGTGTTTCATTTATATTTTTTTGAGCCCCTTCCAAACCTCCCCCACCTTCGATAAACTCAGGCATCGGGGGAGGCTTAAAAAAGAACGGTTCGAATTCGTCTATTTAAATAGCAGTTGGGCAAAATTGTACAGGTTGTTCCTCCATACCGGCCAGGTGTGGCCACCGGGATATTCGCTGTATTTATAATTGATTTTCATCTCGTCGAACTTTGCCAGCATTATCTGGCAATTGGGCCAGGCAATATCTTCCCTGCCTCCCTGTGAAATCCAAAATTGCTTCAAATTGCTGTTAATCTTTTCTGAATTGGTTTTCATGAATTCGTATTCCGGACCTGAAAGTACCGGTTGGTTGGCCCACCAGCCCGAACTGAATACACCGAGGTAAGCAAACAGTTCGGTATTTTTAACCCCGGCATGAAGCGTTTGCAAGCCGCCCATCGATAAACCAGCCAATGCGCGATTTCCGGCATCTGTTTTTACCCTGAAGTTTTTTTCGACAAACGGAATGACACAATCTTTCAGCTCTTTTTCGAACAAATTCAGGGCCTCTTCGCCAAAACCTTTGGAAGGCATATTTCCATCGACCATAACGACAATCATCGGAACGGATTTTTTCTGAGCAATCAGGTTATCCAGAATCACATCGGTTTTACCTTGTGTGGCCCAGCCCCGCTGATCTTCGCCACCACCATGCAAAATATAAAGCACCGGGTATTTTTCGGCTGAATTCTGATCATATCCAGGAGGCGTGTACATGTAAAAAGTACGCCAGATATTCAAAACCTCAGAATAATAGCGCTTGATGCGTATATCGCCATGAGAAACATTTTTGATGGTATAATAATCGTCGCCTTTAAACGGAACTTCGAAACCACTGGCCATTCGGCTCATTCCGTAAAACGATTCGCTGGCAGGATCGGCAACCGCCACTCCGTCGATAATCAGCGAGTAATAATGAAAACCTTCCGTCAGCGAATCTGTTGTTACTTCCCAAACGCCATCAATATTTTTCGCCATATCGTATTTCTTGCCCAAATCGAGTTGTACTTTTTGCGCTTCAGGAGCTTCTATGCTGAAAAAGGCGCGTCCGTCAGGCAATAGTTGTGGATATTTTGCCGAGCGAACGTTGGTTTCGGCAGAGCGACCGGTATTGCTTATTTCGGCGAATTTGTTTGTATCAACCGGTTTAAAAATAAGCTGCGAAAACATGAACAGGCTATTTTTCCATACCTCAAAATCATGGTAGCCATGATCGACAAAATAAATATGCGGAACGTTGTTTGCCTTCAGGTAGTCGTGTGTACGCCGGCTGAACGAGATCAGTCCATCTTTATCGCCGCACGAGATCCAGAGTAGTTTCAGCAGTTCTTTTGCTTTTGCCGGATCGGGAACCAGCTCTTCGGGTTTCTTTGTATTTGGAGCAGATGAGAATCCACCCACCCAGGCAAACTTATCGAGGTTGCCCAATCCGAAATTCAACGACTGCCCTCCGCCCATCGACAAACCGGCAATGGCGCGGTGTTCGCGGTCTTTTATCGTAGGAAAATTCTTTTCGATGAATGGAATCAAGTCGGTAATCAAATCCTTCTCGAACGCAGCAAAAGCCTGAACCTTGTCTGGCGCCATGATGTTTCCAACGGCCCGGTCGTCTTTCATTGCACGACCGTTTGGAAGTACTACAATCATGGGTTCCAGTTTATCTTCGGCATACAGATTATCCAAAATCACTTCAGGATGGCCATTTTTGAACCACTCCTTTTCGTCGCCACCAATACCGTGTAATAAGTATAAAACCGGGTATTTTTTATCCTTCGAATAGCCCGGTGGTGTGTATATTAATGCTCGCCGGTCGGCACCCACGGTTCTCGATTTGTAAGTAATTGTATCAATTTTTCCATGCGGAATGTCACCGCGAAGAACGTCAAATCCAGTTACCGCAGGAGTTACTTGTATTTGAGAATTGGCACAAAATCCAAGTACCAGAAAAACAACAATTAAGGCAATATTTTTTCTCATTGGATATATCGGTTAATTATTTGTATTAAGTAAATAGCAGAAAATTAGTTATTAATGAGGTGCAATTTCTTGCGGATTAGGAATATTCGTGAGATATAAATTGATCATTTCCAGTACAGAAACGATAAAGGATACGTAAGTTAGAAATAATATTATCATCCGGTTCAGTTGGTTTATAAATCGTTGTTAAAATAGTATTTCACAAAGGCAAAAATTAAATGATCTGGTTACTGCCAGGTACATTTGGATAAAAGGTTATGGTACATTCTCAATTGCCAAACGGCATCTTTGGATGCCGTTCTGTTCCGTTCTGTTGTAAGCAGAAAAAACGCAGAAACTCGGGGCTGATTTAAATGAATCTTCGATATTTTTCCAGAAACATATAATATAACCGAATTAAGAAACCTGACCCCAAACCCCGTCAATATAAGTAAAAACAGCATTCTCATTGAATTTCGAGTTTGTTAGCAAATCGACAGAAGTAAAAGTATGAAGAGCCCCAGAGGTAACCTTTCAATATTAGCTTTTCGATTTTCAAAATTAGATAAAATACCATCCATTGCGTTCACAAACGATCTTTTGTCACAGATATATGCTATATTAGTCACTCTTCAAGTGTCACGAACATGATTTTCCCAAATATACAATTGCTGTATCCGCTATCTGATATGGCTTACAACACTTTTAAAATTCATTTTTAGGTCACAACAAAATTTGGATTTAACAGCTGTTGCAAATTGGAGG
>Ga0209098_1001225_pt1 | contig 25149 bp, 22 predicted proteins | sample AD_JPNHW1_MetaG_FD_184429 | JGI IMG/M metagenome (GOLD analysis project Ga0209098, IMG submission 184429) | Active sludge microbial communities of municipal wastewater-treating anaerobic digesters from Japan - AD_JPNHW1_MetaG (SPAdes) (version 2) | ecosystem: Engineered > Bioreactor > Anaerobic...
CAAGAAAGTACAGTTATTGCACCGTCACCTAAAGTGGTTGAGAATCGCGTAAATGATAGTAGCATAGAACGTATAATCATTTTTTACAAGGATAAGAGCTTTAAAGAGTACGTTCCAGAAGAGTAAAATATACTTGATAGTTTTTTCAGATTGTAGTAGTTTTGCAAAAACTTAATATGTACGAAAAACTACTTCGACCAATTCTATTTCTTCTCTCTCCTGAAAAAATTCATTCGCTTGTAATTTCTTTTATTAAAATTGGATTTAAAATACCTGGAGTGAAATGGATAATAAAAAAAAGATTATCTGTTGATCATCCATCTTTACATAGGAGTATTTTAGGCCTAGAATTTAAAAATCCTATCGGTTTTGCAGCTGGTTTTGACAAGAATGCAGAAGTTTATGAAGATTTTAGCTCTTTTGGATTTTCATTTATCGAAATAGGAACTGTAACTCCAAAGCCTCAATCCGGGAATCCAAAACCTCGCTCATTCAGACTTAAAAAAGATAAAGCTTTAATTAATAGAATGGGATTTAACAATAAAGGGGTTGTATATGCAACTAAAAAGCTTAAAAATAGGAGTGGCAATATAATTATCGGTGGAAATATCGGGAAAAATACACTTACACCTAACGAGCAGGCTATTGATGACTACTTATTCTGCTTTAAGGAAATATACGATCATGTCGATTATATCGTAGTTAATATTAGTTGCCCTAATGTTGCTAATCTTCGGCATTTACAGGATAGTGAGAACTTGAGTAAAATACTGAACACCTTTATGGCTGAGCGGAAACAACGTAGTACTTATAAACCCATTCTTCTAAAAGTATCACCCGATCTCACCTATGAACAGCTTGATGAAACAATTACAGCATCAGTTGAAGTCGGAATCGATGGATTTATTGCAACAAATACAACTACCTCTCGCGATAATCTTACAACTAGTAGTGAAAAGGTAACCTCTATTGGTAACGGTGGATTAAGTGGCGCACCATTAACAAAACGCTCGACAGAAGTTATTCGATATATCCATGAAAAAACATTAGGTAAAAAGCCTATTATTGGTGTTGGAGGAATTATGACTACTGAAGATGCGATCGAGAAATTAAACGCAGGAGCTTCTTTAATTCAAATATATACGGGTTTTATCTATTCTGGCCCAATGTTCGTTAAAAGAATAAATAAAGAGTTAATAAAACAGTATAAATAGTTTGTAAATCAATATATTATGAAATACGTTAACTGTAAGGGCCTTTTATGTCCTATGCCTCTTATTGAAACCAAAAAGGCTATTAAGGAGAGTGTGATTGGTGACGAAATTCAAGTTGATGTTGATAATGAGACCTCCTTTAATAATGTTTCCCATTTTTTAAACGATAACGGTTTCGTTTTCAAATTTACGAAAGAAGCATTAGTATATCATATCAATTTTGTAGTTAACAATTTAAGAACCAATACTGAAGGTTTAAAAATTAATGAAGAACCCAAATCGAACTTAGGTAACTATATTATCGTTTTAGATAGTGATGAAATGGGATCTGGTGACAATGACCTAGGAAAATTGCTTCTTAAAGGCTTTATCAATACAATAGAACAACTTGATACTTTGCCAAAAGAAATTATCTGTTATAATAGTGGTATTACATTGGCAATAAAAGGTTCTGATACAGCTAATTCTTTAAAAAAAATTGAAACTAAAGGTGTAAAAATCATGCTTTGTGGTACTTGTCTTGATTTTTATAGCTTAAAAGACAATATTGAGGTTGGATCTATAACAAATATGCTCTATATAGCAGAAAAACTATCGAGTGATTTAAAAATAGTAAAACCATAGCTTGATAAAGTGCTGAAAATGAATCTTTACTTTGACAATGCAAGTACGAGTTTTCCAAAACCGCCTGAGGTTGGAGAATATATTAATAAGTATTTGAGTCAAGGTGGAACATATGGTAGGGCTGCTTATCCTCGAGTATTTGACGCATCAAAAATGGTTGAAGAAACAAGAGAACTTATCTCTACTAAAATTGGTACATCATTAATATCTAATATTTTATTTACATATAACTCAACTTATGCTTTAAATACGATTATTCAGGGTTTTAGATATAAACAAAAACAGATTTTAGTTTCCCCATTAGAGCATAATGCAGTTGGAAGACCTATAGAATATTTAAAGCAAAATGCTGGTGTGATTTTTCACATAATGCCTCATTTTAGTGATGGGTTAATAAACATCGATGAACTTAAAAGAGTAAATCTTTCAAATATAGATTTGGTTATTGTTAACCATGTAAGTAACGTGAATGGCTTAATCCAACCGTTAAAGGAGATTAAACAGGTAATTAGAGGCATACCCTTACTTGTAGATGCAAGTCAATCATTGGGTAAAGTTGAAGTAAATGTTGATGAGTGGGGTATTGATATGCTTGCATTTACAGGACATAAAGGTTTATTAGGACCAACTGGAATTGGTGGATTTTTCATTAAAGAACCTGATCTTATTAGCCCATTTGTATATGGAGGAACAGGATCAAACTCAGATAAATTGATAATGCCAGATTATTGTCCCGATAAATTTGAAGCAGGAACACAGAACATATTAGGAATTTATGGTCTTTATGGTGCACTAAAACACCAACCTAAATTATCATACAATATTGATGCTTATAAAGAATTACTTCGAAAGTTAACTCAAATAAATACTCTCAAGCTTCTAATCGCTAATAACATAGACAATCAATCAGATGTATTTTCAATAGTTCCGCTAAAGACATCAGTATCGAATTTCACAAAACAATTATATGATATTTATAAAATTGAGGTGAGAGGTGGTTTGCATTGTTCTCCAATAGCACATCAGACTTTAAAATCTTATCCTCAAGGAGCTTTAAGGGTCTCATTGTCGAACTATCATACCGATAAGGAGTTGTATTATCTGTTAAATTGTATTTTAGATGTTAATGAAAGAACTAAAAATGGATGATAATTGTTTGATACTTTTTAAAAGTGTTCATGATGTAATCAGATCCGAGAAACTAATAAATAGCAATGGATTTAGCTATCAAATTATTCCTGTTCCTTCTAATATTAGCTCTGAATGTGGAATGTGTATTAAAATTTTGAAAATAAATTCTGTTGAAATTGATAATATATTAAATATCAACAATATAAATTGCAAAATTTACAATAAATAGTTATGTCCTTTGATTTACTAACTACAGTTGAAAATGGGGGCTGTTCAGCTAAAATCCCAGCTGCCATCCTTGAAAAAACTTTACTTAATCTTATAAGAGTAAAAGATCCCAATATTCTTGTAGATATTGATACCCATGATGATGCTGGTGTCTATAAGATAAATAGTGATTTAGCCTTAATTTTTACAACAGATTTTTTTCCACCAATATGTTCTGATTCATATGAGTTTGGAGAAATTGCTGCAGCTAACTCATTAAGTGATGTTTATGCAATGGGAGGAGAGCCGTTTCTTGCTCTTAACATCGCAATGTTTCCAGCTACAACTATTCCACTTGAAGCTTATACACAAATTCTTGAAGGAGCAGCAAGTATTGCTCAAAAGGCAAATACAATAATAATTGGTGGGCATACAATAGACGACAATCCTCCAAAATTTGGTTTGGCCGTAATTGGAAAAGTTCACCCTGAAAGGGTTATAACTAATGCAGGATTAAAGCCTGGAGACAAACTTATCCTTACCAAACCTTTAGGAACAGGGGTAATAATTGCAGGAAAGAAGTTAAACCTTGTAAGTCAAGTTGCTTATAATGAAGCGCTAAAATGGATGAAAACTTTAAATAAAGAAGGCGCTTCTATTATGCAAGAGAATAATGTGACAGGAGCAACTGATATTACCGGGTTTGGATTGCTTGGACATACTTTAAAAATGGCAAAAGCCAGCAAGGTTGATATTGTAATTAACTCCAAAGATATTCCAATAATAAATGAGGCTTATCAACTCGTTGATAATGGTTGTATTCCATGTGCTGCATTTAAAAACTTGGAATACATACAAAGTTCTGTTGACTTCAATAGTTGTGATTATAACTTTAAAATGATTCTAACTGACGCTCAAACTTCAGGGGGATTATTAATGGGAGTTAAAGAAAAAAATGTTAGTAATGTGGTTAATTCGTTAATTAGAAGTGGTTTTTCTTATTCAAAGGTGATAGGAGAGGTCATTGCGGGAGAGGGTCATATACATGTAAAATAAGGTCTTTTATATGAAATTTGAGAAGGGTTCATGGTATTCATTTACCATTTCAGGTTTAACAAATATTCCTGAAAAAGGAGATTGTTATGTGCTTTCTCATGAATCGGGAAGAAAAATGCTCCTGAAATCAAGCTTCTATACCAAATACAATTTTGTTCTAGGTCAAAATATTGAATGTAGGATTGATAAAGTTAACTGTTCAGGCCAAATATTCTTAGAACCAAAGCATCCAATCTACGCTGAGGGTAATTTGTATTCATTTCCATTGATTAAAGTTAACAAGGAAGAAAAATCGTTGTTTAACGCGACTGTTAAAGATGTATTTGATAATGAAATAGATGTTTTTATTCCTCAAATTAAAAGATATAAAATCAATGATAGTATTTTGTTAAAAGTAGTTCAGGTTAAAAAGGGAGCTGCCGTTTTACAGCAAGATAAACCCGAGGTAATTACTACATTAGAAAAGCAAATCGGCAAAAAAATGAAACTAAGAATTACCAATATAACGAAATATAATTCAGAAGATTACTATATACTTACTGAGGAAAATATTGATAAGGCTAAACTTAAAGTTAAGCATTTCAAAAAATATGGTTTTGCTATTGGAGATGAGATTAGTTGCCAAGTAACAGGATTTGATTTAAACAATTCAATAGTTGTGGAACCCGTTAATCCATGGTATGTAGTAGGTAAATCTTATTTATTTAAAGTTGATAGTATAGTTGAATATGTTGATTTAGAGGGAAATATATCATATAATGTTATTGTTCTTGATATAGTTAAAAATAAATGCGGAGTAAAAGTTGATGATCATGCTGTAACGCGTATTTCAAAAATGAATAAAATAAAATGTAAAGTTAAAGGATTTAGAAAGGGTCGACCTCAGTTAGAAATCGACCCCATATATTGTTAATCATCACTATATTCTTCGGACGGTTCATCGGCTACTTCATCAGGAAATGAATCTTCATTTGTTCCAATATCATCATTTTCAGAGAAGAAATCCTTTTCATCATCTTCATCCTTTATTTTAGTATCTATCTTTACATTTACCTTAATTAAGTAGCTTGCATCATCAGTATCTAACGTAATAGCATAGAAAAAATCATTATTTGGCTTTGAAACTTTAATAACGCTATTTAAATAACCATATGGATACTTTTTTTTAACTAGATCCAACAGCTCGGGGGTCAACTTGTTATAACTGATAACCATTTTTTTCTTTTCCATAAAACAAGATTATTTTTTTCTTGCAATTATACATTAAAAATTGAAATTACTTCATGCTACAAGAAATTTTTATAATATGATTTATAATGTTTTTTCAACAGAAATAAATTCAATTTAATGTCTTATAATTAACATTATGTTAAATAATATATTTAAAAATAAACCCTAGTGCTACCTAGGGCTTAATATTTTACTTTAAATTTTGAAGTTTTTCGTTATATTCCTGATATTTTTTGTTCATATCATCACTCTCATTCCTATATCTGAAATAAATGTTCTTTAATGTTTCAACAGTTGTTCTATCTTGTGGCATTATTTGATGAGCATTTTCAAAAACAGGAATTGATTTTCTAAACTCGCCATTAGCTTTTGCAACTAATTCGTCATACTTTTCAATTTCTTTTGCTGGTAATTTATTTGCTTCCTCAAGGTACTTAACTCCTTTATTATATATTAATACACCTAAATTGAAATATGAATCAAAGAATTTAGGGTCACATTCGATAGATTTCTGGTATGCTTCTACTGCTTTATCATACTCATTTAATTTATCAAAAAGAGTTGCTTTCGCATTATACAATGAAGGGTTTTTAGGATCGCCTTCAATTGCTTTATCAATATAATTTAGAACTTTGCTTGGATCTTCATTCTTGCTTATATAATAGTTGATTAATGCAATTAGAATTTGAGCGTTTTTAGGATTTTTCACAAATCCTTCCTCTAAATACTGTAAACCTGATTCTTTATCTCCTAGTGCTTTAAATGCTTGATCAATATTACAATAAGCATTACCATCTGAGGTATAGTTGAATTGAATAGCTTTCTTGTATAAGTCAATTGCTTCTTGGTTTTTACCTGCGTACTGAGCAGCTAAGGCAGTAAAATAGTATATTGCAGTATCTTTTTGGTTTAATTGTGGTAATTCACCAATTGTAATAACCTTGTTAAAATTATCGTAAGAACAATTATAATTCTTTAAACCATAACAATTTGAACCTTCAGATACATACAATCCTTTTAGTTTAGTATATAATTCGTTTACTTTTTTGATTTTCTTTCCTGCAACATCAATCTCTTGTACTTTTTTAAGGCTTTCAAAGGCAATATCAAGCGGTTTTTCAACAACAGGATTTAGTATCTCCCATTTTTCTAATGTTTTATTTACAAAGTAAAAAACTGCTCTATCCATTATGAATTTTTCTACTATATTACCATCAACCTCTTCCTGAACACGATTTTTAGGTTGACCAGCAACCAAAATAAATTCTTGGTCAGTCATATTTGCTCTAGAGTTTAATAGTTGAGATTCATAAATCTCCATCATTAACTCTGCCCTATCAATCCAAGTTCCTTCTTTAATATTCTTTTTGGGATTTTCGATATCGGCATTACTTTTTTCAACCTTCTTTTTAAGTTGATCAAAATTAATTTGAACTCCGGTTTGAGAAAACGCATAGTTTATTCCGAAGACAAACAACAAAACAATTGTAAGTTTTTTCATTTTATTAGTAAATTTAAGTTCCTGTTTAATTTTCGGCAAAAATATTGATATTTAGTAAATTATTCAAATTCTGGATTGTTATTTTCGGAAGGTATTTCATTCTCTGTATTTTCCTTATCTTCAGATGAATCTACATATGCTACCGCTGCAATTGCATCATTATTTTTAAGGTTTATAAGCTTAACTCCTTGAGTTGCTCTTCCCGTGATCCGCATAGCTGAAACTGAAAGTCTAATTGTTATACCACTTTTATTGATTATCATAAGGTCATTACTGTCTGTAACAGCCTTAATTGCAATCAGTTTTCCCGTTTTAGGTGTAATATTTAGGGTTTTAACACCTTTTCCTCCTCTATTAGTTATTCGGTAATCATCAAGTTTTGATCTTTTTCCATAACCCATTTCGGATACAACGAGAATTTCTTTCGGTTCATTCTCATTTACACAAACCATGCCAATTACTTCATCGGTTTGCTTGATGGATATTCCCCTTACACCGCTACCAGTCCTTCCAATTGGCCTTACAAGATTCTCGGGGAATCGAATTGCTTTCCCTTCTTTTGCAGCAATAATTACATGGTTTGTTCCATTTGTCAAGCAAGCTTCAAGAAGTTGATCACCCTCTTTGATAGTTATTGCAAATACGCCATTCTGCCTTGGTCTACTATATGCTTCTAATGATGTTTTTTTAATAACTCCTTTTTTAGTACAAAGTATAATGTAGTTATTTTTAATGTAATCAACATCAGTTAATTTCTTTACATTGAGGTATGCTTTAACGTTATCATCACTTTCAATGTTTAAAAGATTTTGAATAGCTCTTCCTTTGGAAGTTTTGCTTCCTTCTGGAATATCATATACCTTAAGCCAAAAACACTTACCCTTCTCGGTAAAGAAAAGCATTGTATTATGCATACTAGCAATATACAAATGCTCAATAAAATCTTCATCCCGTGTATTGCTTCCCTTTGTTCCAACGCCTCCCCTTGCTTGAGTTCTATATTCAGTGAGTGGAGTTCGTTTAATATATCCTAATCTTGATATAGTGATAACGACTTCCTCATCAGCATAAAAATCTTCTGGGTTAAACTCCTCTGCATTAGGAACTATCTCAGTTCTACGATCATCGCCATATTTCTCTTTAATGTAAATCATCTCATCTTTTATGATTTTCATTTGTATGGAATGATCGCTTAAAACTTGTTTAAAGTATTCAATTTGTTTCTGTAATTCATTATACTCTTCTTTAACCTTATCACGTTCAAGGCCTGTAAGACTGCGTAAACGCATATCAATAATTGCACGCGACTGAATATCAGATAGACCAAAACGGCTCATTAAGTTTTCGCGGGCCTGATCAGGAGTTTCAGCAGCACGAATAATTGCAATAACCTCATCAATATGATCGATTGCTATCAATAAACCCTCGAGGATATGAGCTCTTTTTTCAGCCTGATCGAGTTCAAATTGTGTTCTTCTTAAAATGACATTATGTCTATGCTTAATGAATGAATTTATTAAATCTTTTATATTCAGTATTTTAGGACGTCCATCTACAAGAGCAATATTATTTATCGCAAAAGAAGATTGAAGCTGAGTATATTTATAAAGGTTATTTAGAACAACGTTTGCAACGGCTTCCTTCTTGAGTATGATTACTACTCTAGTTCCCTGCCTATCTGATTCGTCATTGATATAGCTGATTCCTTCTAACTTTTTCTCATTAATTAAATCGGCAATTTTCTTAATCATTTCGGCTTTATTTACCATATAAGGGATTTCCGAAACGATAATCTTGGCACGACCTGATTCTGTTTGTTCAATTTCAGTTTTTGACCTAATAACTACTCTCCCCTTACCGGTATGGTAGGCTTCTTTAACTCCTTGATAACCATAAATAATTGCTCCAGTAGGGAAATCAGGTCCTTTTATATACTTTAGCAAATCATCAATAGAAATTTCAGGATTATCGATGGTTGCACATATAGCATCAACAACCTCTTTTAAATTGTGTGGAGCCATATTTGTTGCCATGCCAACTGCAATACCAGATGATCCGTTTACTAGCAGTGTTGGTATTTTAGTAGGTAAAACGGTTGGTTCTTCGAGAGAATCATCAAAATTTAATCTAAAATCAACAGTATTTTTATCGAGATCGGCAAGCGTTTCCTCTGCAATTTTGGTTAATCGAGCCTCAGTGTAACGCATTGCTGCTGGACTATCACCATCAACAGAACCAAAGTTTCCCTGCCCGTCTACTAAAGTATACCTCATTGACCAATCTTGAGCCATTCTAACCATAGCATCGTAAACAGAAGTATCACCGTGTGGATGGTACTTTCCAAGCACCTCTCCTACAATACGAGCAGATTTTTTAAAGGGTTTTCCTGATAAAACTCCTAATTCAGACATTCCAAATAGAACTCTTCGATGAACTGGTTTCAATCCATCTCTAACATCAGGTAATGCTCTAGATACAATAACCGACATTGAATAATCAATGTAGGCCGATTTCATCTCTTCCTCTATATTGATCTGAATAATTCTTTCTCCTTCAGCCATAATCTTCTAAATAGGTTATTAATTAAAATCCATTTACTTTTTTGAACCCGCTAAATTACTCAAATATCCCAATTCTCAAGCAAAATATTTTAGCGATTTATTAACATATCCCGTCATTTTTTTACTGTTAAAACTGATTAGCTTTTCGTTTAAAAGTATATTAAACTTTCTGCTTGTTTTTATGTTATTCTGTATTACTTTAGTATTCGAATTTTAAACCCAATATTTACTATGGATTCAAAGTTTTCACAAAAAATAAAAGACGTTTTATCTTACAGTCGTGAAGAAGCTATTAGGTTAGGAAATTCTTCTATCAGTCCCGATCATCTTTTCTTAGGAATTCTTAGAGATGGTGATAGTCATGCTATCAATGTGTTGGTATCATTAGGCGTTGATTTATCAGAGCTTAAAAAGTTAGTTGAGAAAAGGATTATTAACACTAATAATCTATTTTCAACCAATGATTCTGAAGAGATAACTCTTCAAAAAACTGCTGAGCGTGCATTAAAATTGGTTTATCTCGAAGCAAGATCACTTAAAACTGAAACTATAGATACGGCTCATCTTTTACTTGCAATTTTAAAAGATGAGAATAACTATATAACTCAATTGTTGTCCGAAAGAAAGATTGATTATTCTATAGTTAGATCAGAACTTGAACTAGATCAGATTAAGTCAAAAGCTGACTTCTCAGATGAAGACGAGGAGCATGGCCAATTTGGTTCTCCCCGGAATCCTCAACAATCTCAGGGAAAACCCGCGTCAGACACTCCTGTACTCGATAATTTTGGAATTGATTTAACAAAAGCGGCAGAAGAAGGTCGACTAGATCCTATTGTTGGACGAGAACGCGAGATAGAACGTATTGCTCAGATATTAAGTAGAAGAAAAAAGAATAATCCAATTCTAATTGGTGAACCTGGTGTTGGAAAGTCTGCTATAGCTGAGGGGTTGGCGCTTCGTATTATCAAGAAAAAAGTATCAAGGGTACTTTTCAATAAAAGGGTAGTAACATTAGATTTAGCATCTATTGTTGCCGGCACTAAATATCGTGGCCAGTTTGAGGAAAGGATGAAAGCAATATTAAACGAGCTTTCAAAAACAAACGATATCATTCTTTTCATAGATGAAATACACACTATTGTTGGTGCCGGTGGAGCAACAGGTTCACTGGATGCCGCAAATATGCTTAAACCAGCGTTAGCAAGAGGAGAACTTCAGTGTATTGGAGCAACAACACTTGATGAATACCGTGAGCATATTGAAAAGGATGGCGCTCTCGAGCGAAGATTTCAGAAAGTTATGGTCGACCCTACCTCCCCGGAGGAAACTATGGAGATTTTGAATAATATCAAGGAAAGATACGAAGAACACCATAATGTTAATTATACCCCTGACGCTATTGAAGCTTGTGTTAAACTTACTATGCGCTATATCTCTGATAGGCACCTTCCAGATAAAGCAATAGATGCATTAGATGAATCGGGTTCACGAGTACATATCTCAAACATTAGGGTTCCCGAAAAAATTATTATGCTTGAAAAGCAGATTGAAGAAGCCAAACGAGAAAAGATAAAATCCGTTAAAAATCAAGACTTTGAATCGGCTGCAAGTTACAGGGACAAAGAAAAACAGTTTATTGAACTGCTGGATCAAGAGCAGAAACGTTGGGAACGTGAACTTGCAAAACATCGCGAAACTGTAGATGCTGAGAAAGTTGCAGAAGTTGTTGCAATGATGACAGGTGTTCCTGTTCAAAGAATTGCACAGGCCGAGGGTGCTCGTTTAATTAAAATGGCTGAGGAACTTAAAGGATCAGTAATTGGTCAAGATGATGCTATTAGTAAAGTTGTAAAAGCAATTCAACGCAATAGAGCTGGTTTAAAAGATCCAAATAAACCTATTGGAACATTTATTTTCTTGGGTCCAACGGGTGTAGGGAAAACACAATTGGCCAAAGTATTGGCAAGATATCTATTTGACTCGTATGATAACCTTGTTCGTATTGATATGAGTGAGTATATGGAAAAATTCTCCGTTTCGAGATTAGTTGGAGCTCCTCCAGGGTATATTGGTTACGAGGAAGGTGGGCAATTAACTGAGAAAGTTCGGAGAAAGCCTTATTCAGTAGTTCTTCTTGATGAGGTTGAAAAAGCACATCCTGATGTTTTTCATATTCTACTCCAAGTACTTGATGAAGGGCTCTTAACGGATAGCCTTGGTAGAAGGGTTGATTTTAAGAATACCATCGTTATAATGACATCTAATATTGGTAGTAGAGAATTAAAAGATTTTGGCAAAGGTGTTGGATTTAATACTGCTGCGCGAGAGGCTTCGGCAAATGAATACTCTCGAGATGTTTTACAGAAAGCATTAAAAAAAGCATTTGCACCTGAATTCCTTAATAGAATAGATGATATAGTAATTTTCAACACTCTAACTAAACCTGATATTCATAAGATTATTGATATTGAATTAAAAGGATTATATGATAGAATATTTAGCTTAGGGTATACTATAAAAATATCAAGTGCAGCAAAAGATTATATTACCGAAAAAGGTTATGATATTCAGTATGGTGCACGCCCATTAAAACGGGCAATACAAAAGTATCTTGAAGATCCAATGGCTGAAGCAATTATTAAAAATCCAATGAAAGCTGGTGATGTAATCTCCATTGGGCTTAATAAGAAGAAAGATGAGATTATTATTAAAATTCTCTCAAAAGGTGATGATATAGCAGCAATTGAGGAAACTTCATCAGATGAATAGCTTGACTTCTTTGAACTTTAGTCGAAAAATATTGTTATTCAATAAAATCAAAAAATAAAAACATGGAAAATAGAAAAGTAATATTTGGTGGAAACCCAGTCATTTTATCTGGCAACGAAATAAAAGTTGGAGATAAAGCACCTGAATTTACAGCAATTGATAATAGTCTTAAGCCTATCAACCTTTCCGATTTAAAAGGAAAAGTTAAACTAATCTCAGTATTTCCATCAATTGATACTAGCGTATGTTCAATACAAAATCATAAATTCAATAACGAAGCTGGTTCATATGGTGATAAGGTTGCATTTTTAGCCATATCATTAGACCTTCCATTTGCGCTTAAACGATTCTGTGGTGCTGAAGGCATAAACAACCTTAAAACATTATCCGATCATAGAGAAGCAGAGTTTGGTAATAAGTATGGATTTCTAATTAAGGATTTAAGGCTATTAGCTAGAGGTGTTGTAATTATTGATAATAATGATATTATTCGCTATGTAGAGGTTGTTCCCGAAGTTGGACACGAACCGAACTACGAAAATGCTTTAAAGGCTCTTAAAGCACTAATATAACAAACAAAAAGGCTGCAAAATGCAGCCTTTTCTTATTTATACAATTTCCCCAATCAAATCGTAATCGTCACACGAAGTGATTTTAACCTTAATAAAATCACCAAGGTTGACGTTATGCCCTTTTGTTTTACTCACCAGGACTTCTTGATCTACCTCTGGTGAATCAAATTCAGTTCTACCAACAATATACTGATCCTCAAATCTATCAACAATTATTTTATAAGTTTTACCAACTTCTATCTGATTATTAGTTAGAGAAATTTCCCTTTGTAATTCCATCAAAGTATCAAGTCTATCATTTTTAACTTTGGGTGAAATATTATCTGGAAATGCTTTAGCAGCATAAGTTCCTTCTTCTTCAGAATAGGCGAACACTCCTACTCTATCAAATTTTGACTTTTTAACAAACTCAACCAATTCATCGAAATCATTCTCTAACTCACAAGGATGACCTACTAAAAATGTTGTACGTATTGCAATATCAGGGATCTCTTTTCTTAAGTTGTTAACGAGTTCCACCGTCTCTTTTTTAGTTGTTCCCCTACGCATTACTTTCAGCATGTTATCGCTAATATGCTGGAATGGAATATCAATATACTTGCAAATCTTTGGATTTTTCTTGATAGTTTGGATTAACTCAAGAGGGAAAGCGCTAGGGTAAGCGTAATGTATTCTAATCCATTCAATACCATTAATTTCACTTAATTTATCTAACAGCTCAGGAAGCATTCTTTTCCCATATAAATCTAGCCCATAATATGTAGTATCTTGGGCAATTACTAGCAATTCCTTAACTCCCTCATTTGCTAAATGGCTTGCTTCATCAATAAGTGAATCAATACTGCGAGAAATATGCTTTCCTCTAATTAATGGTATCGCACAATAGGCGCACCCCCAATTACACCCCTCTGAGATTTTAAGGTACGCGTAATGTTTTGGAGTTGTTAATAATCTTGATGTTTCAACCTCTTTACTATAATTCGTTTTTAGATCTTTTAATATTATGGGTAAATCAGTAACGCCATAAAAACCATCAACTTCGGGTATTTCATCGGATAATTCAACCTTGTACCTTTGTGACAAACACCCCATTACATATACTCTATCAATAATCCCCTGATTTTTTGCCTCTACAAATCGAAGGATTGTGTCGGTTGATTCCTCTTTAGCATCAGCAATAAAGCCGCATGTGTTAATTACTACTACTTTAGCAGATGTATCATTTGAATCATGAACAACCTCCCACCCATCAAAATCGAGTTGTTTCATTAAGAATTCAGAATCAACCACATTCTTTGAACAACCCAATGTAACTATGTTTATTTTCCTTTTTGCTTTCATCTTAATACATGAAAACCCGAGTTTATTTCTCGGGTTGTAATTCAAGTAAAAATTAATTAATTAAAGAGAGAATCAACAAATTCGAATCTATCAAATATCTGTAGATCAGTAATTTTCTCACCTACCCCGATAAATTTTACAGGTATTTTAAATTGATCAGAGATTCCAATAACCACACCACCCTTAGCTGTACCATCAAGCTTTGTAAGCGCCAAGGCGGTTACCTCCGTAGATTTGGTAAACTGTTTCGCCTGCTCAAATGCGTTTTGACCTACAGAACCATCCAGAACGAGCAATACTTCGTGTGGTGCATCAGGGATAACCTTTTGCATTACTTTTTTAATCTTTGAAAGTTCGTTCATCAGGTTGATTTTATTATGAAGTCTCCCTGCAGTATCGATGATAACTACATCAGCCTTGTTGGCTTTTGCAGAGGTTAAAGTATCAAAAGCAACTGAAGCAGGGTCTGCTCCCATTTGTTGCTTAACAATTGGCACTCCAACCCTATCCGCCCAAATGGTAATTTGGTCAACTGCAGCAGCTCTGAATGTATCCGCAGCCCCAATTATAACAGATTTCCCCATGTTTTTATAAAGATGCGCAAGTTTTCCAATGGTTGTAGTTTTTCCAACACCATTCACACCAACTACCATTATAACATAAGGATTACCATCCTTAATTTCAGGTACAAGTTCAGATTCAATGGATTTGTTCTCTGCTAGTAATTCTGCAATTTCTTCTTTAAGTAGCTTATTTAACTCGGCGGTACCAATATATTTTTCCTTTGATGCTCTTTTTTGGATTCTATCAATAATTCGTAGGGTTGTTTCTACTCCTACATCAGAAGATATAAGAACCTCTTCAAGGTTATCAAGAACCTCATCATCAACGCTTGATTTTCCAACAACTGCTCTTGATATTTTTTTTAATAGACTTTCCTTTGTTTTCTCAAGCCCTTTATTCAAGGTCTCTTTATTCTCTTTTGAGAAGAAGCCTAAAACACCCATAAGATATAATTATTTATAAACTTCAAATATATGAAAAAAGAAAAGCTTTCTTTTCAGAAAGCTTTATCAAATATGTCTAATGCCAAAACTATTTTGCTTTAAAAAAGTCTTGAATTTCAGCATTGTTAACCATTTCTTCTTTAAACATGTAAGCTCCGGTTTTAGGAGATCTTACCATTTTGATGCATTTGGTTCGTACCCTTCCGGCACCCTTTTGCATCGAAGCAACTACTTTCTTTGCCATTTTTTAAAATTATTTAATTTCACGATGAAGGGTAACCCTCTTTAATACAGGGTTGTACTTACGAAACTCAAGTCTTTCTGGGGTGTTCTTTTTGTTTTTGGTTGTTATATACCTAGATGTACCTGGCATACCAGTTTCTTTATGCTCAGTACACTCTAGAATAACTTGCACCCTGTTACCTTTCTTAGCCATTGTTAACTCAATTAATAAATATTAATCAACCCTTTTTCTTCTGATTCTTTAAGAACTGCTTGCAGTCCTTTTTTGTTGATGGTACGTATACCAGCTGCAGTAACCTTTAAAGTCACCCAGCGATTTTCTTCTTCTAAGAAAAATCTTTTGGTAATAAGATTTGGATAAAACCTTCTCTTGGTTCTCCTCTTTGAATGGGAAACGTTATTCCCAACCATCATTTTTTTACCGGTAATCTGACAAATTCTCGACATCTTCTTATAATGTTTTTCAAACAGGTTTTTCAAAACAGGACGCAAAATACGCTATAAATATTTAAATATTCAAATTTTTATTCAAAAATATTTCTTTTAAATTAAAGATTTTCATCAATTAACATTAACCTTAACATATTCAGTGCTGTAACTGACGCTCTAATTATGTTTCTTGTCCTATCAGAACTTAGTTTTAGCTCTAAACTGGATAGTGATTTATCCGTTGCAATTGCAATCCAAACGGTCCCAACTGGTTTATTCAGAGTTCCACCATCGGGACCTGCTATTCCTGATACTGCAATTGCATAGTTTGTATTCAGATTTGACTTTACCCCTTTTGCCATTGCTTCTACTAACTGCTTACTAACAGCACCATAGTTTTTGATTAACTCAGAATCAACTCCAAGTATCTTTTCTTTTACCTCATTTGAATATGCAACTATACTTCCTTTGAAATATGCAGATGATCCGGGTATTTGAGTAATCAAATGAGCAATTGTTCCACCTGTACAGCTTTCAGCTGTTGATAGTGTAGCGTTCTTGGTTTTTAGTAACAGCCCAACAACTTCCTGTATGGTAACTTCTCCTTCACCAAAGATATATTCTGGGATTACTTTATAAAGCTTAGAAATTTCATTCTGAATGATCTTCTCCAATTGCAAATCTTTACTACCATATGCTGATAAACGAAGCCTAATTGATGAAGGGCTTGGTAAATAAGCAAGTTTTACAAAACTGGGTAATTGATTTTCCCAATCCGTCAATTTTTCAGCAAGAAATGATTCTGGAAGCCCAAAAGTTTGAATTGTTCTATGAACAACAATTTGATTCGTCGATATTTTAGACAATCTAGGCAAAACCTCGTTTTCCATTAGACCAATCATTTCAAAAGGAACACCCGGCAAAGATACTAGGATTTTACCATCTTTCTCAAACCACATTCCAGGAGCAGTTCCTAATTGATTTTTGAGAACAATACAACAATCTGGCACTTCAGCTTGCTGTCGATTTAGCTCAGTCAATTCCATTCCCCTTTTTTTGAAGATGCTACCAATATGCTCCAAAGTTGGTTCATGAATTATATATTGACCGTTAAAGTACTCTTTCAACGTAGATTTTGTAATGTCATCGTTTGTAGGCCCAAGACCACCAGTTATTATAATAATACTACAATTTATAAACGCTTCATCTATTGTTTTTTGTATAACTTCTCTTGAATCGGGTATTGAAATAATTTTATCAACTTTAACCCCAATCAAATTCAGTTTTTCAGCAATCCAAGCAGAGTTGGTATCAACAACTTGACCAATTAAGATTTCATCGCCTATTGTAATAAGTAGTGCATCCATATTAGTAAATTATAAGAGCAGCCTCTGGCGGCTGCTCCATGAGCCTCTCACGGGATTTGAACCCGCGACCTGCGGTTTACGAAACCGCCGCTCTAACCAGCTGAGCTAAAGAGGCAATTTTGCTGCAAAAATAGCTTTTTATAGATTGATACCAAATCTTTATTCATGGGCGTTTGATGATTCTACATTCTTTGAATCTATCATCAATGCTCTAATTCTATTATATATAGGTGGATGAGAATAGTTTACTAGTACATAGAATGGATGTGGAGTTAGGTTTGAGTAATTAATTGATGCAAGTTTTTTCAAAGCACTTACTAAACTATTTGCCATTCCCTTTGAACTTGCAAATTTATCTGCTGAATACTCCATTTTTCTGCTTAGGAAATTCATTAGTATACCAAGTATTGTTTGAATTGGATTGATTAGTAAAACAAAACAAATAGCATTTAGGTAGAATATAGATATATTTCCACCAACTCCCATAACCTCTGTTAATGTTGAACTTTGAGAGAATATACCAAAAAGATATAGAAAAAGGGCGGATTGAACCATTCCTATACCTAAATTTATCCATATATGGTTCTTTTTATAATGTCCAAGTTCATGAGCAAGCACTGCTAAAATCTCATCATCGGTAAGTTTATTAGTAAGTGTATCATAAAGAAAAATCCTTTTTTTTCTTCCAAAACCAGTAAAGAAAGCGTTTGCTTTGGAAGATCTCTTAGACCCATCAATTAAATAAATGTTGTTAATTGAAAACCCAATGTTTTGAGCAAAGTTTATCACTTTGTCTTTTAGTTCTCCTTCAGATAAAAGTGTTTTTTTATTAAAAAGGGGTAAAATCACAGTTGAATATAACGCATTCATCAACAACGAAAAAACAAGAATAACAATAAGTGCTGTAATCCAAAAGATACTTGGGTTAAATAGATACAGCCAAGAAATAATACCTAAAATTACTCCACCAAGAATTGAAGTTAAAAGAACACCTTTAAGGGTATCAATCCAAAACAATTTTTTAGTTGACTTATTAAAACCATACGCCTCCTCTATAATAAACTTATCATAATAACTAAAAGGGAGTGAAAATATTAGAGAGCAAAATGAAAGTATTCCAAAATAAATTAAAGTTTGAAGTATTTGATTTTGTGTAATATTAGAGACTATGACTTGTAATGTTCCAAATCCTTTTAAACTAAATAAAACAATAATCAATATCGAACTTACTGACATTTCAATTATTGATAGCTTCGATTTTTCTACCTCATAAAGCTGTTGTTTATGATAATCTTCTTTATCATAAATATCAGATATTATCTCTGGAAGATGAATTGGTTTATTCTTAAGGTTTATCTTTTCAAGAAAAAAAGAAAATAAATAGTTAAAAAAAAGTATCGCTATAATAGCGTAGAAAATTGACGAAGTCATTATAAATATTATTTATTTGAGTTAGATAATCTATCACTAAGGATTTGCCAATATTTACCAATCTCAGGTAAAGGATAGAGTTTTTTCGCATCTTTAAGCCAATCCAAAGCGATATCAAACTTACCGTTCATCTCATTAGCTAACGCCAAATTAAAAGCGGCTCTAGCACTTAATTTCCCTTTTTTAAGGGCGTATATTCGTTGCCATATCATGGCTGCTTCAATCCACTCACCCTTAACTGCATAAATTGCTGCATTTTCCATTTCAGATGAGCCTAAATAGTAAAGATTCCTTTTATCATTTACCCATGATGGAGAGATTTTAATTGCATACTTTTCGCCACATTCATTTCCTGCATATGCAGCGACAGAGAAATATCCAGGTAATTGGTTGCCAACTGATATTGGAGTCCAGTCCTTTGAATCCCAAAACAAAGTATCGCGATAAAGGTAACCATTTGCTATTTGCTTTTTTGACAAATCATAAATACGCCAGTAGCAGTAAATTGGAGCAGAAATGTAACCATAGTAATATTCAATATCATTTTCTTGAGTTCTATAAGAATCGGATTTTTCAGATACTTTGATGTATTCCAAGGAGATAACTAGATCAACAGAGTCCCCTTTAACAATATTACTTAAAGAACTCCAAGGTAACGGTTTAATATACTTTGAACTATCCTTACGAGTATACCTCTCTATTGGTATATCTAAATCATGGAACCAAGGAGAATTTAATAGGTTTTCTTTTAATGATGCTGCTGCTTCCTCTGCAGATACACTATCAATTGCAAATTGAATTTTCTTGCTCTTATCACTCCCCTTATTTTCATAATAATTTATCAAAACAAGAGGTTTATTAAAATCATTTGGGATATTAATCTCAGGCTTATTAAGATATTGTATATCAATTTCTTTATATGGAATACATGAAGTAAATCCTAAAATTATAAATATTGATATTAAAAAGTATGTTTTCATAAATTGGATTGAAATCAAAACAAAAACCATCCAGTTGGATGGTTTATTGTTTTGAATAACAATTAATATTGATTAGGTGTTCATTGCACCACAAACATTAATAACCTGACCGCTAACATATGATGATAGTTCTGATCCAAGGAAGATACAAACATTAGCAACATCATCAGGAGTTCCACCTCTATGTAAAGGAATTTTATTAATCCATTCTTCTCTTACTTCATCAGGGAGTTTGTGAGTCATTTCGGTAATAATAAATCCTGGAGCAATGGCATTACATCTAATATTTCTTGAACCCAGTTCTCTTGCAACCGATTTTGTAAAACCTATAATACCGGCTTTAGAAGCAGAGTAGTTTGCTTGACCAGCGTTTCCAGATACACCTACCACAGAACTCATATTAATAATTGAACCATTCTTCTGCTTTAGCATGTATTTTTGAACAGCTTTAGTTAGATTAAAAACGGACTTTAAATTTACCCGAATTACTAAATCCCATTGCTCTTCTGTCATTCTCATCAATAACGTATCTCTTGTAATACCTGCATTATTTATAAGAATATCAATTTTGCCAAATTCAGTAGCGATATCATCAACCATTTTTTGAGAAGACTCAAAATTACTAGCGTCAGAAACGTATCCTTTAGCTTTAACGCCCATTGCATTAAGTTCTTTTTCTAAACTTTTAAAGTTTTCGTCTTCAGCCATATCTGTAAAAGCGACATTAGCTCCTTCTTTTGCATAAGCAATAGCGATTGCCCTACCAATACCGCGGGCTGCACCAGTAATAAGGCCTGTTTTTCCTTCAAGAAGTTTCATAATCTTTTATTTGATTTAACATGACAAATGTAAAAAAAACAAAAGAAATTGAAAGAAAAATAAAATACATCCTCGACTACCACTTAAGAATACAGTAAATTCTATATAAACGAAATTGAGATTTTATTTTGTGTTACCCAAAATATATCTTATTTTCACCTAGCTATACATTACTCTTTCATTAATTCTATTGCAATGAAAATCAGAATGAAAATTCGAAGCAAATTGCTTCTTTCGGTAATCATTATTGCATCAGTAGTATTTATTGCATCAATTGGGTATCTCACTAAAACGTTAAAAACAAAATCGTTAAATGATGCTTTTAAATTAGCCGATGCGATTGCAAAAGAAAACGCTAACAACATCAGGTCTTCCCTTAACATTCAAATGGGCATGGCAAAATCATTTGCTAATAGTTTTCATAATTTTAGGAACATTTCATCCAAGGAGATTGAAAACTTTTCTAAGCTTACATTAAATGGTATTGCTGTAGAAAACCCTGATTTTTTATCAGTTTGGATAAGTTGGGAAAAAAATTCAATTGATAAGAGTTGGATCAAACCATATGGTAGAGATCGCTTTACCTATTATAGAGAGAACGGTGAGCTCAAATATAAATTTGATATAAAGAATTATGAAGGAGATGATTTGAGTAGTAGTTATTACCAGATTAAAACTGCAAAGAAGGAAAGTGTTATTGATCCTTATTGGTTCACCTATACTAACAGTAGTAAACCAGTTTTAGAGACAAGTGTATGCGTTCCTTTACTTGAAGGCGAAAGATTTGCAGGACTTTTTGGGTTTGATTTCGACCTTTCTTGGTATGGTGATCTAGTTGATAATCTAAAACCATTTGATGGCAGTATTGCTATGCTATTATCGCAGAATGGAACTATTGTAGGACATACAAATAAAGAATACATTGGATTAACCGTAGATAGTTTGTACCCAAATGAAAACAAAAAGTTCGAAATCTTAAATAAAGTTCAACAGGGTAAAAGTTTCTCATTTACAATGCTAAATGGAAAATCTAAAACTGAATATTATGCTACTTTTGCTACTATTCAGATTGGTAAATCTGATAACACATGGTCTTTAGCAATATTCGTCCCTACTAAATCTCTTACATCTGATGTTCAACGTGTCTCGAAGATATCTTTATATGTAATTCTTCTCGGTTTATTTATACTACTTGTGGTTAACTGGATAATGGCATACAATATTACTAACCCACTAAAAAGAACTACCCAGGTTCTTAGAGATCTTGCTCAAGGCAGAATTGATACTAACAACAAATTAACTTTAAAAACTGGTGATGAGATAGAGGATATCGGAAACTCTGTAAATACATTGATTGATGGGTTATCCAAAACTGTAAACTTTGCAAACGAAATTGGCAAAGGAAATCTTAATGTTCAATACAGTAAACTTAGTGATGACGATAAACTTGGTGATGCTTTACTAAACATGCGCAAAAGCCTTGATTATGCGAAGCAACAAGAGAATAAACGAAAAGAAGATGATGAAAAAATGAAATGGGCAACTGAAGGTATCGCCAAGTTTGCCGAAATTCTTCGTAAAAACTCGGATAACATGAACGAGTTTTCATACCAAATTATCAGTAATCTAGTGAAATATGTGGATGCCAATGTTGGTGGTTTGTTCCTTATTAATAATGACAATAAAAACGATATATACTTTGAGCTTGCTTCATGCTACGCGTATGAAAAGCGAAAATTTTTACAAAAAAGGATCAATCTCGGTGAAGGATTAGTTGGTAGATGTGCAAAAGAAGGTGAGACAATCTATTTAACCGAAATACCAAAAGACTATATTCAAATTGTTTCGGGTTTGGGTGACGAAACTCCCTCTTGCCTACTAATTGTTCCCTTAAAATTAAATGATGAGGTTTATGGAGTGGTTGAAATAGCTTCATTTAATATTATTGAAAAGCATATTGTTGAATTTATTGAGAAAATTGGAGAGAGCATTGCTGCTACTGTCTCAAATGTTAAGGTAAATATTAGAACAATAAAACTTCTTGAGGAATCAAGAGTTAAATCAGAAGAACTTGCATCACAAGAAGAAGAAATGAGGCAGAATATGGAAGAATTGCAGGCAACTCAAGAGGAAGCTGCTAGAAAAGCAATTGAAACTGATAGTCTTGTTAACGCCCTTAATGCTTCTAGTTATGTTATTGAGTATGATGTAAATGGTAAAGTTATTTCTGTAAATGATGCATACCTTGAGCTTACCGGGCAAAAAGCGAAAGATATTATTGGTTCACACCATAGCGATAATATGGAAATGACGGATAAGCAAAAGAAAGATTATCAAAACTTTTGGAAAGAACTTAAAAATGGGAATATCCGCAAAGAAACCAATAAGGTAAACCTATCTGGAAAAACCTATACTTTTATTGAAACCTACTCACCCATTTTTAATGAGAACCACGAGGTTATAAAGATTCTCAAAATTGCTCATAACATTACAGACTTTATTGCCGAAAAGAAAGGGAAATAAATTGCAACAAAAAAGCCCAGATATTCTGGGCTTTTCTATTCAATATAAAAAGCATTTTATCTGAAGTTTATTCCTACGCCTGCATTATATAGAGCGTATTTTCCAACTGTATAATCGAAATGGAATGCTATAACCGATAATTTAACCCTTAAACCAGCATTAAAACTTACTCCAGAATCATTAAAATTCATTGATAATGGGTTTACAATATCACTATTATCAGCAACCTTAATAGTACCCGCATCATCAGCTAAGCCAAAAGGATAATTACCTTTTAAATCGATATCAGTTTTTGACTTACTATAGCCAACGCCTGCATACACAGTTAATATAGGAATTGATTTACCGATAAGTAATCTTGCTGTATAACCCTTAGCATTGAGATCAAGTTTTTGATTTTTATAAGCAGTAGAATTTTTTCCTGCTACTGTATATACATCAGGCTTATATGATACATCAAACTCAGAAGTTAGCTTTGTATAGCCAAATAGGAATGATACATTAAAAGGTAATCTTTTAAAACCTGGAATAAACTCTTTAAACTCGTTTTTAATACCAAAACCCCACATCCCAAACTTTCCAACTTTAGGAATATCAACCGTTGGAAAAAAGCGGCCAATTAATTCTGTATGATACGGAAGACCGATGCTTGCTTGAATCATTGGCATAGGTGTTAATGATATTCCGGCACCCTTAGGGAGGTTAAACTGCGTAGTAAAATCTGTTCCATTAACATTTTGCGTATAGGTCATTGCAGGCCCTGTTGTTTTAGATCCAGCAATACTTTGAGAATTGACTTTTGCAGGGTCAACTGGAGACAATGAAGTAAGTCCTAACTTTGTTACATCAAACGTTTTATCGCTTGAAGGTGCCATTGCCATTGTAAAATTAAATGTTACATCAAACCCGAATAGGCCATGGGGTTTTGCAGAAGTGTACCACCCACCATTTAGGCTATTTCCAAACATATTTCCAAAGGGTTTCATATAGGCAGTAGCAAGTTTTTCAGCATCACCAATATTTCCTCTTAGATAAATTGCTATTTGTTCTTGAGCAATTACTTTACCTCCAATCAGCAATAAAGAAATTATCGCCACAAGAATGAACGGATTCTTTTTGATTTTCATGGTGTTGTTATTTAAGGTTAGACTTTGCTTATTAAACACTAAATATAAACAATTGCAAAACAATTGATATAAAAAAATGTTGATATTGTTGGTATCTTAACGCAAATTTACCAAATACCATTAGTTAAAATACCTATTTTTGCTAAAAATTAGTAATTAGATGACTAGTATTCCCTTAGCCGAAAGAATGCGTCCCAGATCTCTAGATGAGTATATTGGACAGAAGCATCTTGTAGGCGAAAAAAGCATTCTTAGGGAAATGATAAACTCAGGGAACCTCTCATCGTTTATCCTTTGGGGGCCTCCTGGAGTAGGTAAAACAACTTTGGCCAAAATCATTGCTAATCAGTTAAAAAGGCCATTTCATATCTTAAGCGCTATTAACTCAGGCGTAAAAGATGTTAGAGAGGTTATTGAAAAAGCAAAATCGCAGAAGTTTTTTGATACACCTGCCCCTATACTTTTCATTGATGAGATTCATCGATTCAGTAAATCTCAACAGGATTCCCTTTTAGGTGCTGTTGAACAAGGTATTGTTGTACTTATTGGAGCTACTACAGAAAATCCATCTTTTGAGGTAATATCACCCTTATTATCGCGTTGTCAGGTATATATTCTGAAATCATTAGGGGAACCTGAATTAAATGAATTATTGCAGAGAATAATAGAGAAAGATTCGGTATTAAATAAGTATAAATTCAAAATTAGTGAGACAGATGCCCTATTCCGTTTTTCAGGTGGAGATGCAAGGAAACTATTGAATATTATTGAGTTAGTATTTAATACTCAAATAAAGAAAGAAGAGATTGAAATAAGCAACAAGATAGTAATTGATGTACTACAAGAGAGTTTAGCATTCTACGATAAGAATGGCGAGCAACATTATGATATTATCTCAGCATTTATTAAATCAATTAGAGGAAGCGACCCTAATGCAGCAGTATACTGGCTTGCAAGAATGATTGAAGGAGGGGAAGATCCAAAATTTATAGCTCGAAGATTGGTGATTTTAGC
>Ga0209098_1001228_pt1 | contig 25106 bp, 21 predicted proteins | sample AD_JPNHW1_MetaG_FD_184429 | JGI IMG/M metagenome (GOLD analysis project Ga0209098, IMG submission 184429) | Active sludge microbial communities of municipal wastewater-treating anaerobic digesters from Japan - AD_JPNHW1_MetaG (SPAdes) (version 2) | ecosystem: Engineered > Bioreactor > Anaerobic...
AGTTAAAATAATCAAAAATTACAAATAAGGGGTTATACCTTTTTCGTCTGAGAATTTTTTTATTCTTTTTTCAAATTCTTCTGTGTAACCAAGTTTTTTCTTGTCTTCGTCAGTAAAACATTGGTGAATTTTAAGAAATTCCCAAGCTGTTCTTTGGTCAATATTATATATATTAATATTTTTATCTTTAAATTTGGGGTTTAGAAGTGCGTTCAAATAAAGTGCGATACCCACATTTACTACTCCGCTGTTACAGCATATAAAGAAGTTTCCTTTGTTTACAATTTCAAAAAATTTACAAGTTTTTTCAGAAATTTCTTTTTTATCGGATGCAGCATCATAATCATAGTCGGAAGAATCCGGAATAGCAAAATTAAAATAATTTAATTCTGCATTTTTAAATTCCTGATGATTATCATCAGATAAATCGATAACCGTTTTTATATTTAGTTGCTTTAATTCGTTTAAATAGTAAGTTGAACTGTTTACTGCGCCTGCATATGAATTATTTTCTCCAACAGCTCTGAATTTTGCAATCCGTTGAGTTAAAAATTCTATTAAACTTTGTTTCTCAGTCTTTGTTTTAAAATTGTTGTCTGCTTGGTTGTCTTTATTGCCGAATTGTACTTTGGGCAAGGAAACAGTGCTTAAAAAAACTTTCATTAAAAATTCTCCTTATGTTAAGGATATAAAACCTGTAAAAAAAAATTTTGCTACTTTAAAGATATAATTTTAAAAATTTATGCAAAATCAACCGGTTCAAAGACTTCAACCTGTTCTTCTTTGCCTTTGACGGAGATTTTTCCGATTTCAAAAGCGATAATTTTATCTTGAACCGCATCGTAAGTACTTTTTGAAATTAAAATATCTTTTTTGTAAGTTGAGCAGGAAGTTTCAAGACGCGAAGCGGTATTTACCGCATCGCCCATAGCTGTATAGCTCATGATTTTATCTGTTCCGGCAAGTCCTAAAACCGCCTCGCCCGTGTTTATTCCGATTTTTACATCAAAGACGATTTTTCCTTCCTGAGCGTTTGTAATTTTTAATTCGTTAATTCTTTTTTTGATTTCAAGTGCGGTTTTTACGGCTAAAAATTCTTCGTCGGCAGAATCCGTCAAGTCGCCCCAATATGCCATAATGCAATCTCCGATAAATTTATCTACTGTTCCGTTATTTGCAAAAATTATATTTACAACTTCTTTAAAAAGTTCATTTAAATTGCTCACCAACTGTTCGGGAGGATATTTTTCACAAAGGCTTGAAAAGTTTTTTACATCGCAAAACAAGATTGTTATACGCTTTTTTGTATTCTTAAGCACAAGCTTATTAGGGTCTTTCAAAACGCTTGCAAGGACTTTGGGCGCGACGAATTTACCAAAAACATTCATAATAGATGCTTTTCTTGTCATCTCGCCCCACAGCCTGAATGCAAAAACAACAATTGCCGTCATTGCAAGATAATAAAGCGGCTCAACCATAGGAAGCCAAACTCTTGAAGTAGGATTTACAAACATCCAAAACGAAAAAGACAGGTAGAAAATTATAGAAGCAAATCCGTTTAAAAATCCTATAACAGCACTCTGCGGAACAAGCCCCAAAAGCGCGACAACAATACAAATAACCACCGTCATCAAAATTTCAAAAGGTTTGGAGAGCTCATGAACAAATTTTCTTGATTGCTTATTGTTAGGATCTGTATCGTTTATAAAATTGTCCAGAGCAACCGCATTGGCTTCAGGACCTGTAAATGACTGGTCTATTATTGAGTTCATATCAAGGGTTGAACCTGTTGCAGTTTTTCCGATTATTACCATTTTGTCTTTGAAAAACTCAGGCTTGAGGTCTTTTTGACCCCCTTTGCTGAGTAAAACCCTTGAAATCGGAACATAAATATAACTTCTGCCTAGTTTATGCCAGCTGATATTTACTATTCCTTCGTCATCTATGGGAATAACTCTGTTTTTATATAAAATTTTGCCTTTTTTAACTTCTATTTTGCCGCCTTCTCCCATATATTTTAAGAACCCAGCAAAGGCAAGAGATGGCATATAGTAAGTTTTCCCTTCTTTTACCAGTTTAAACAGCGGCTGATTTTTTCTTACAACAGAATCGTCATCCAGTACATTGTTTATAACGCCCATGTTGTTGTATTTGGCGTAAATATCGTTAACAGGCGCGTTTGTTGTGTAAGTTATAATATCATCAAGCTTTTTGTTGTCTATGCTAACATCAAGAGGATGCGCTGTCGGAGTAAAATCATTTTTTACAAGTTCGATTTTTTTGGTGAAATTGTTTTCTTTTACAAGCGGGTCATCCAAGTATGTCCCTAAAATTATGTTGGGATAAGGTTTTATTGTTTGTGCAAACGAAGTATCGTACCAAGGTTTGTCTTCGGGTTTTTCAAAAACCATGTCAAACATCACCATTTTAGGATTTCCGCGCTCAATAAAATTTACGACATTTTTCCAGACATCATTTTCCCATTCCTGCTGACCTGCTTTTTTTGACGAGCTTTTTAAAAGTTGTTTGTATGAATAATCGTCTATTGCAACAATCACAATATCGCTGTCTGCCGTATTTGAATCTTTGCTCCAAAAGCTGTTATCGGTGTTAAACCTTGAACGAAAATCGTAGGAAAGCAATTCAAGGTGTTTGAAAAAATAAGTTTCTGACAGTATCCGTCCGACAATTATCGTCAGAATTATTATGCTCAAAACAACAAAAAAATTCTTTTTCATAAAAATATTATAGCAGAAAAGCTGATAAGTGAATTTCTATTTACCATTTACTATTTACTATTTACTGTTATTTAACCATTTGATCGACGGTCATAATTAAAATTCCCTGACCGCCCAGTTCCTTAAGATGTCCTATACTGTCATAGACCTTATCGGCATCAACAACAACATGTATTACAACATTTTTTTCATCGTTCATCAACGGCATAATCGTAGGTGATGAAAGCCCCGGCAAAAACTTTTTTATCTTTTCCAAATTTGCCTTTGGAACATGTGCCATCAAATATTTTTTCTCGCGCGCGTCCAAAACCGATTTGAGCGCAGTCAAAAGAGTATTTGTATTTTTCTTTTGAACTTCGGATAGCCCTTTTCTTGAAATTACAACCGCAGTTGAAGTCAAAATTTTATCGATAATTTTGAGTTTGTTTGACCTTAGAGTTTCGCCCGAGGAAGTTATATCCACGACAACATTTGAAAGCCCTAATCGGGGAGTTATTTCCGTTGCACCTGAAACTTCTATAATTTTGGCTTTTTTGCCCAGTTTTTTAAAATATTCTTTTGTAATATTTGGAAAAGATGTTGCCACTTTTATCTCAATAGGCAGGTCGGAAGCGGATTTATATTTGTCTTCTTCTTTTACCGCAACGACCATTTCGCACTGCCCGAAATCCAAATCCATAATCTTATTTACACTTGCGCCTTCTTCTTTAACGATATCAAATCCTGTAAAACCGAGGTCTGCGACGCCGTCTTCTACAAAGCGCGGAATATCCTGTGTACGCACAAAAATCAGCGAATATTTGCCGTCTTTAGTTGTGACCTGAAGCGTTCTTTCGCTTTTTGAAGGGAAACAAAGTCCCGCTGCGCTTAAGAGTTCATAAATTTTTTCTGACAATCTTCCTTTGTTAGGGATTGCAATTTTGAGCTGTTCCATTTTTTTGCCCTCGCACTTTTCCTTTTCAAGTTCATGATACAATAAAAAAATGAAAAGAAAACCGATAGTTGCAATAGTAGGGCGGCCGAATGTGGGAAAATCCACTTTCGTCAATCGCCTTGTAGGCTCAAGGCAGTCAATAGTCGATGACTTGCCCGGCGTTACGCGCGACAGAATTTATTTTGATGTCGAGTGGCAGAACAAATATTTTACCGTAATAGACACGGGCGGAATTATCCCGGGCGACGATGACGAGATTATGCTCTCCATTTTTGATCAGGTGCAAATTGCCTGCGACGAAGCAGACAAAATCATCTTCCTTGTTGACGGAAAAGACGGCGCGCAAAGTGCCGACAAAGACATTGCAAATATCCTGAGAAAAAATAAAAAAGAAGTTTTTCTTGTGGTGAATAAAATCGATTCTGTTAAAGAAAATGCCATGTTAGCCGATTTTTATTCGCTTGCAATGGGAGAGCCTATGGCAATTTCAGCCCTTCACGGAAGCGGCGGGGTGGGCGATTTGCTCGAAATTATAACTGAGAATTTTGAAGCCCAGGATGAACAAGTAAATGACGATACGATTAAAATTGCCATCGTGGGACGCCCCAATGCGGGAAAATCTTCTATCGTAAATGCCCTTTTAAACGAGCAAAGGGTTATAGTGTCTGAAGTTTCTGGTACAACGCGCGACAGCATTGATTCAAAAATCAAGTACAAAGAAAAAGATTTTGTACTTGTGGACACCGCAGGAATAAGAAAAAAGGCCAAAGTTGACTGGGGTGTGGAAAAATTTGCAGTAGATAGAGCCATTCATTCAATCAGGGATTGCGATGTGGCGGTTTTGGTAATTGATGCGACAGAAGGGATATCTGACCAGGACAAGAAAATTTCAGCCATTATAACAGAAGCCGGAAAAGGCATTATAATAACCGTTAATAAATGGGATTTGGTTGAAAACAAACAGACAAATACCATGAACCAATTTGACAAAAAAATCGCAAACGACATACCTTTTTTGGAATGGGCGCCAAAAATTTACATAAGTGCGGTTACGAAACAAAGGTTAAATCAGATTTTTAACAAAGCGGCAGAAGTTTATGAACAAAGCATAAAAAGAGTTTCGACTGGTATTTTAAACAAAATCATAAATGAAGCCTATGCCATGAACCCGCCTCAAAGCGTTAAAAACAAGAGGCTTAAAATTTTATATTCAACCCAAATCAACACCCAGCCTCCTACTTTTGTACTTTTTACCAACAACGGCGACTTGATGAAAGACCATTACAAAAGGTATTTAGAAAAAAAATTGCGAGAGGCATTCGGCTTTTTCGGCACTCCTATAAGAATTGCACTCAGAGAACGCTTAGCAAAAAAAGACAGGTAGTTATAATTATCAAGCCCTACGTCTTTGCGAGACGAGAGTTATCGGCTTTAACAATTATTATCCACCGAAGCAATCTCTCCAAAAAAAATACGTTTTTTAGATTGCCGCGGCTTTTTCAAAGCCTCGCAACGACGGAGTTAATAATCCATTTTCCAGTTATCGTTTAGAATTTTACCGAAACAACCTGCGCCATAGTTTGAACATAAATTTTCAAATCTTGTCTGTCTTAAATCATTTGGGTTATCAAAAACTCCAAACTGCCCGCCATTGCAAAAAACTCCTTTTCTACACTCGGGAGTGGCAGATTCATCAATAGAACCGTCATAATAATAAGAAAACATGAAAAGATCCCTTCCTGCTGTATTGGGTGGTTTTAAACCGTTTATATCTACCATCATAGCACCGGGGTGAAACTCTCCTGCCACAGTAACAAAACAAATACTTGCTCCGCTTACGGTAACAATGCTATATAAACATGAGGGCATTTCACCCCACATATCTCCGGTAATTTTTTTACAACTGCCTGCACTTGCAAAACAATCATTAGATACTTCTGTTCCACAATCCTTTATAACTTTAAAATATTTTTTTAAAAAATTATCACCTACTCCTTGAATAAATTCATTCCAGTCCGAAACATCATCATAAGTCAAAGTATCAGAAGCCGTTAACTTATTTATACTTTCATCTGCCATCATAAGTTTGATTGCCTGAGAAATTTCGGTATAGACCTTTTTTAATTGGGTTACATACTGCTGTTTTTGATAATATGCGTATAAATTAGGAACCGTAAGAGCTGCAACAACACCGATAATTGTCAAAGTTATCAAAACTTCAGCCAATGTAAAACCTTTATTTTTAAACATAATAAAACCCTCTCTTTTTTATTATTTTATAATAAAAAATTTTTTTGTCTAATGTAACAAAGTTGGATTATTTAAAAAATTTTGCTATACTTATTTCAAAATAAAAAGCAGATTTTTTGGATTGCTTTGTCAGGAATAAATTCCTTCCTCGCAATGACAAGAACAGTAAAACAGGAGATTTTATGATACATACTATAATTGAACTTTTAATCGCAATTTTGGGAGCTTATTTGATAGGCTCAATTCCTACAGGATACATTGTGGTTAAGCTTTTCACCGGACAAGACATCAGAACTATAGGCTCAGGCTCAACCGGAGCGACTAACGTCAAAAGAGTTATGGGAAAAGGCTGGTTTTTCACCGTAATGATATTAGATGCCATAAAAGGTGCGATTCCCGTACTTTTAGCCAAAACATTTGCGACGGTCTTTCTTTCAATCGGGCTTGTACCGGTTTTGTGTGCAGTTGCGGTAATTTTGGGGCACAGCAAGTCTGTTTTCTTGGGCTTCACGGGCGGCAAATCTGTAGCCTCAGGCATAGGAACAATTTTAGCACTTAATTGGGCAGTCGGAGCCATAATTGCAATTCTCTGGGCAATTATCACTTACATTTCAAAATATGTTTCTTTAGGCTCAATTATAGCACTGGGCATTTCGCCGTCTTTAATGTATATTTTTAGGGAACCTGTTTCATACATTATTTATTGCACGCTCGGAGCAGTTTACATAATTTATCTTCACAGGGAAAATATCAAAAGGCTTGTTAAAGGCGAAGAAAATAAGGTGAGATAATTCTATTTTTGTATAATTTTTTATAAAAAATTATTTTGTCGTTGCGAGGAGCGAAGCGACGAAGCAATCTAAAATTTTTTAATATTTTCTTTTGGGACCTTTTGGTGGAAAAAGGTCCCGCCAAAAGCCACGACGCCGATCTGCGCTCGCTAAATTACACTAAACTCAACCCGAGCTCGCGAACTCGCGCCTTCGGCACTCAAACACACTCGCTTTGCTGTTGTTTCGTTAAGTGTAAATTGCTCACTTCGATAGGGTCGAAAAAAAGCCCGGGGAGGGTTTCAGAATTAAACCCTTAATTCAATTTATGAGTTTGCTCATCAATTGAAAAGTTCTTTAAGCGAAGGCTTTGCCTGAGCAGGCGGCGCAGCCAAAAGAGTGATTTTTCTTTTGCCTTCTTTTGCCTGAAACTTGTTTCAGTGCAAAATGGCGTCACGAATAGTGACTAGGTTACTTTTTCTTTTTTCGTCGATATAAAAAAGAAAGAAGTCACAATAACTTGAATTTAAAGTTTTTTAGATTGCTTCGTCAGAAATAAATTTCTTCCTCGCAACGACGTAAGAGAGCGAACAAAAGTCAAAATACATTTACCCCCTCTCAACGACGTGAAAAATATTTGTTATATAATAAATTTTATGAATAAAAACACTTACAAATCAGGCTTTGTTGCAATAATAGGCAGACCGAATGTCGGTAAATCAACCATGCTAAACCAAATTTTAGGGCAAAAAATTGTCATAACTACTGACAAAGCCCAAACCACAAGAAAAAGAATTAAAGGGATTCTCACCACCAACGAAGGTCAGATTGTATTTATAGACACCCCCGGCGTGCACAAACCCCTTAATAAATTGGGTGAATTTTTGCTTGATGAAGCAAAAATTGCCATTCCGGATGCCGATTTAATCCTGTTTTTGGTTGACGGCTCAGAACCTTCGGGCAAAGGCGACAAATGGATTGTCGAAAATATTTTAAACCAATCAAAAACCCCTGTTCTTTTAGTCTTAAACAAAATCGACAAAACAAACCCTGAAAAAATAAATGCAAATTTAGAAACCTACAAAAATTTAACTATTCAGCCGTTAAGCCATTCAACCATTCAGCTGTCTGCAAAAACCGGCAAGGGCAAAGAAAAATTAATTTATGAAATTTTAAATCTACTCCCCGAAGGTCAAAAGCTTTACGATGAAGATGTTGTAACCGAAGAAACCATGAGAGATGTTGCAAGCGAAATTATCAGGGAAAAGATTTTGATTAACACAAAAGAAGAAATCCCTCACTCGGTTGCGGTGAAAATTGAAAATTACGAAGAAAAACCCCAAATTGACAGGATTTTTGCAAATATTTACTGCGAGACCCCAAGCCAAAAAGGGATTTTAATAGGAAAAGGCGGCTCGCTTTTAAAAATAATCGGGACTCAGGCACGTTTAGAATTAGAGCAAATCGTTGAGAAAAAAGTTTATCTTGAACTGAACGTAAAAGTCGAAAAAGACTGGCGAAAAAAAGAGCAAATGCTAAAAAACTTCGGATATAAAAGTCAAAAATAAAATTTATTCTTCTTCGCCGCCTAAAATTATTTCATCATCTTTTATTGCCATTTCAAGCAAAACATAGGTCATATAAGCACCGAGTGCTACGGCTTTGGGGTCTAAATCAGTGTTGTTTGCGGCTTCAATTATGGCAGTGTTAATTTCGGGGTTTTCTTCTTTCAAATAATGAATCATTTTTTTGCGCCAACTGTGAACGTCTTGAAAAATTTCTGCAAACGCTAACGATGAATGTTCTTCTGTAATAATTGGCAACATATTTCCGCCTTGTATATCAAATCGTATATTTAAAATTATATATCTTTTTTTGTTATCAGGCTAATTGTAAAGATTTTTAACTGGTTTTTATTGAATAAATTACTTTAATTATCAAATATCTTCTCACTTCTCACCTATCACTTTTCACTTTTTCCGTTACATTTGGACTTTTAAGGCAAATGTTGCTAAATTTATAATATGACAGATGAAATTAACAAAAAAGTTATAAGTATTTTTTCAAAACACAAAAAAGATATCCCCTTAAAAGAAGAAGAAAGGGTAAAGTTTTTTGCAGGATTTGATTACGTAAGACTTGACAGAGACAATAACGGTAAAAAATTTAATGCCGAACACTTGAATAAATATGCCCAAAAATGCCATTACATAGTAAGGGTTATGAGAAATATTGATAACGAAGTTTTGTTATATAATTACGACATTTCCAATGATCAACTTTTTGAATTTATAAAAGCGTTTGAAAACAATACTTTAAATGGTACAATAATTGAAATTGATAAATACTTTCCGGAAGATTTAGCGTAAAGTGAGTATTTAATATAATTCTTGTCATTGCGAGGAGCACGGCGACGTGGCAATCCAAGAAAAAGCATTATTTGGATTGCTTCGCTAATGCTCGCAATGACGCAAGGTTTTGAAAATCATATGAAAAACTTTTTTGAAGAATATCACAAACTTTTGTACAACTGCAACAAGCCTTACCAGTACGTTGGCGGCGAATTTTTGTCTTTCAACAAAAATTTTGACGAGGCAAAAATACGCTTTCTGTTTGCCTTCCCCGACAAATATGAAATCGGAATAAGCAATCTGGGGCAGCGAATCTTATACGGGCTTGTAAACGATAATCCGGACTTTATGGCAGACAGAGTTTATGCCCCCGAAGCTGATTTTAAAAAAGCTTTAATCAAAACAAAAAAAGAGCTTTATTCTCTTGAAGCAAAAATACCTATGAAAAACTTTGACATTATAGGATTTTCACTTCAATATGAACTTTCTTATCCGACCGTGCTTGCAATGCTTAAAATGGGAAAAATAAACATAAAATCAAACCAAAGGAGCCAAGATGAGCCGATAATTGTTGCCGGCGGACCTTGCGCATACAACCCCTTGCCTCTGGCTGATTTTGTTGATGCGTTTTTAATAGGCGACGGTGAAGATTTGATTTTGGAAGTGTGTGAAGTGCTTCAGCGCGGCAAAGCCCAAGGGCTTTGCCGCGCCGAGAAAATAGCAAAACTGGCACAACTGGAAGGCGTTTTTGTGCCTCAGCTTTATTTTGGGAAAACCCCTCACCCCAACCCTCTCCCTCAGGGGGAGAGGGGGATGAATAAATCTTCAAATCATTTACCCCAGAAAATTAAAAAAAGAATTGTACAGATAAATTATGAAAATGCGCTTAAGACTTATCCCATACCGTTTTCATCTTGTGTCCATGACAGGGCGATTGTTGAGATAAGACGTGGCTGCGGGCGCATGTGCAGGTTTTGCCAGCCGGGGCACGTTAATCTGCCTGTCAGAGAAAGAAAAGCCCAAGATATAATAAAAATTGCAAAAGAATTGGTCAAAAACACAGGCTATGATGAATATTCGCTTCTTTCTTTATCCTCAAATGACTATTCAAACATAAAAGAGGTGATAAAAGAACTTTGTGTCGATTTTAACGAGAAAAAAATATCCGTTTCGCTTCCAAGCCAAAGGATTGACGGGTTTAACCTTGAACTTGCAAACCTCGTTCAAAGCGTTCGAAAATCCACCATGACACTTGCACCCGAAGCAGGAAGCCAAAGGCTCAGAGATGTTATCAGAAAAAATATTACAGAAGAACAAATTTTGAATGCTGCACTTACTTTGTATGAAAACGGCTGGTCAAAAATCAAGTTTTATTTCATCGTAGGACTTCCCACAGAAACCTATCAAGACTTGGATGAGATGGCGGCTTTGCTTGAAAAAATAAAAGACAGGGCAAAACTTTTGAAAAAAGAAAAAGAACTAAAACACTCCCTTGATATAACCTGCACTCTTTCGATTTTTGTACCTAAACCATTCACGCCTTTTCAATGGGCGCAACAGCCAAGTCTGGATGAAATCTCTTCAAGAATTTATTATCTTAAAGACAAAACCAAACACATAAAAGGTTTAAAAATAAATTATCATGACAAATTCACCTCTCAAATTGAGGCGGTTTTAACAAGAGGCGACAAAAAACTTTGCGCCTACATCGAAGAACTTTTTAAAGCAGGGTGCTATCTTGATGCTTGGGGCGAATATTTTGACAAGAATATTTGGCTTGAATGTGCAAAAAAAGTGGAAATTTCTTTGGACGAATTATCTCAAAAAGAATATGAACTAAACCAAGATTTGCCTTGGGATTTTATTGATATCGGGGTAGAAAAAGATTGGCTGATAAACGAATATAAAGACGCACTCAAAAGCAAAACAAATCCTTCATGCCAAACAAACTGCGTAAACTGCGGAGTGTGTAATAATTTTAAAGTTAAAAAAGTTATGGATAAAAAATACAATGCTAAAATCCCGCAACAAGCGCAGGATAACAAAATTAACTGTTCGACTTTTCAACTATTCGACTTTTCAACTAAATATCGGATTAAGCTTACAAAATCAGGCATCTTACGCTACTTTTCCCACCTTGACTGGCAAAACACATTTCACAAAGCACTTTCTCGCTCAGGGCTTAAAGTTGCTTATTCGCAAGGGTTTAACCCTACAATGAAGGTTTCTTTAGGCGTCGCGCTTCCTTTGTTCATTGAAAGCGGATGCGAACTTGTCGATATAGAACTTTTAGACGATGTTTGTAAAGAAGAAGTCAAACTAAAGTTGGAGAAAGTTTTGCCCGAAGGTTGCAAAATAAAATCAATTGTTAAGATTGATAAATCAGCCCAAGCAATCGACAATACTGTTCAGTGGGCACAATATGAAATCAAGCCTTTTGACAATACACTTCAAAATTTTGAAAGTTTGCGCTACAATATGGATAGAGTTTTATCTTCAGAAGAAATTTTGCTGACGAAGAAAAACAAAAAAGGTTTAACTAAAACAACAAACATAAAATCGGCAATTAAATCTTATGAATTTATTGATGATTGTTTGTTCATAGTTTTAAAAACAGGGCAGGGAACAGATGTTCCTGCGCTCAGGGCAGATGATTTGATGAAAATCATCGCACCCGATATTTTGTTTGATATCAAGCGCGTCAAGTTTTTTGACCGAGATATGAATGAAATATAAAAAAGTTTAGACACAAAAGCAAATATTAACTATTTGCAAGAAAGAAAAAGGGTTTTATGGAAAACAAAAGAAAGAAAATTATTATCGCCGAGCGCGATAATATTGCCGTTGTTATGGAAGGCAAAAAGATTATGGAATTTTTCGTACACAGGGGTGACGTTTTGCTCGGAGACATTTACCTTGCAAAAGTTGACAACATTTTACCCAGTATTGACGCTGCATTTGTTGATGTCGGCGGGGACAAAATGGGGTTTTTACACGCAGAAGACGTCATGGGCAAAGGTTCCCTGAGAGAAAAACTTTCTCCCAAGCAAAAACTTGTTGTTCAGGTTGTAAAAGAGCCCACAGGGCACAAAGGCCCCAGGGTCACAACGGAAGTAAGCCTTCCGGGAAGATTTTTGGTTTTAATACCTAATGACACAGGAGTTAACGTAAGCAAAAAAATAGAATCTTCCAAAGAAAGAGCAAGGCTTAAAGCACTTGTAAGCCTTTTAAAACCTGTTGGTGTAGGAATTATTATAAGAACAGAAGCCGAAGGACAATCAGAAGCAGATATTCAGGAAGATTTAGAAGTTTTATTGGAAAAGTGGAACAACATAGTAACATCCGCCGACACTCTAACCCCTCCTAATTTGCTCTACAGAGACCAAGACCTTTTGTACAGAGTCATAAGAGAAGCCTGCACAGAAGATATTTCAGAAATTGTCGTTGACACATCATTTGCAATGAACAGGGTTAAACATCTTCTTCAAAACTGGCATATGAACAAAAATATTCAAGTCACACTCTATAGAGGCAAAGACCCTCTTTTAACTACTATGGATATTCACAAAGAAATTAAAGCTTCGCTTCAACCCAAAGTAAACCTTCCCTCGGGCGGCTATCTTTATGTCCAGACAACAGAAGCACTTACGGTTATTGACGTAAACAGCGGTAAGTTCATAAGTTCTTCTTCTCAGGATGAAACCATTTTAAAAACAAATAAAGAGGCGATAAAAGAAATTGCAAGACAATTAAAATTAAGAAATATAGGCGGGATGATAATTATCGACTTTATCGATATGACTTCACGCGTTGATAAACTTGCGATTTTAGAAGAACTTGAACTCGCGCTTGCACCCGATAAAGCAAAGCCTCAAATCGGACAGCTTTCGGACTTAGGACTTGTTGAACTTACAAGACACAGACAAGGACAAAGCCTTGCAGAACTTTTTGCAAAAAAATGCCCGCACTGTCAAGGAAACGGCTATATAATGGAAGAACTGCACTTTTGTGCTCCGATTATAGAAAGTGAGTTTACACAAAATCAGCCGCAGCCTAAGCGTAGAAAACAACAAGGTAATTTCAAAAAACAATTTGACCGCAATCAAAACAATGATCAAAATCAACCTCAAGAAGAAATTTTGCCTAAAGAAAGCCTTGTTGAACAGCAAGCAAAAGAAGAAACGCCACAAAAAGAAGAAAAAAGGTTTAACAAAAACAAAAACCACAGATTTAATAAAAACAAGAAAAAAGATTACCGACAGCCTGAAACAACTTCAATACAAGAAAATACTTCTGGGCATGAAACACACCTTCAAGAAGTAATTAAAGAAGTTATACAAGAAGTAATCTCGCCCAAACCGTCAAAACAAAAAACAAAAAAAACGGTTGAAGAAAAACCTGTAAAAAGCATAAAAAAACGTGTTCCTAAAAAAATTCAAAAACAAGAGGTGAAACATGAAGAACAAGTTATGGCTTAATTTATTATTTTCATTTTTATTTTTAATGTTTTCAACGGCACTTTTTGCCTGCGCAACAGAGCCTAATGCACCCGTGTCGCAAAATGCGCCTGTTACACAAACTATTCCGGCGCAATCAAGTGCAATGCCTGCTACAATCCCGGAGAAAAATGCTTATGAACTTACGCACATGGAAAAAGACGGGTTTAAATACGGCATTCTTAAATTTCTGCTTGCAATGACAGGCGTTTTAGTATCGGCACTTGCAATATTTTTAGGACTTAAAATCTATCAAAAGTTTGTTTTAAACAAAACTACCATGCCCGCAAAAACCGTAAACGGCTCAGAGCTTGAAACTCCAAAAGATTTTAAAGACGCACTAAATTTGTTTTTAGATAAAACCGATAAATAAAAAACTAATTTTCCTTTTGATACGCCCATGCAGAATGATTGTGAATGCTTTCAAATGCCTCGCATTCAACTTCAAACGAATTTATAATTTTGTTTTCTCTCAATTTCAAGACGGCTTCTCTAAGCACATCTTCAACAAATTTTGGGTTGTGATAAGCTTTTTCGGTTACATATTTTTCATCCGCCCTTTTCAAAAGAGGATAAATCGGACAAGAACCGCATTTTTCAATCATTTCAATCAAATCTTCAATCCAGATGTGACTGTTTTCATCGTAAGAAATTTTAACCGAAATAATTGCCCTTTGGTTATGGGCTCCTTGAGAAGAAATTTCTTTTGAACAAGGGCAAAGCGTTGTCACAGGTACTTTTACGCCTAAAGTAAATTTATAATCTTCATCTTTTTTGCCGAAATTTATAAGTTTTCCTTCAAACGAACAATCGTAGCTCATCGGGGATAAAATTTTGCTCACGGGGGATTTTTTATCGATAAAATACTTGAAATTAAATTCAAGTTCCGCGCTTTGAGCATTCAATTTTTTTGCGATTGTGTGAAGACAGCCTTTAATATCAACACCCAAAAGATTTTTATTTTTCCATTCGCTCAAAACCTCAATAAAGCGAGACATGTGAGTGCCTTTATAGTGTCTGGGCAAAGACACGTTTACCCCTGCTTTTGCGCTTACAACCTGATTAGATTCGTTTTTTCTTTGAATAATCAAAGGCAATTCAAGGTGTTTTATCCCTACTTTTTGGATGTCAACTCCTCTTGTGTCTTTTAAATTCTGCACATCTTTAAGGTTTGTATTCATTTTGTGCCGTAATTATTCTTCCAATTTTAAATCGAGATTATCAAAACTTTGGTCTTCAAGTGCCAACAAAAGTTTTAAGGCAGCTTTTCTTTGGGTTTTTTTAGGCGCAACCCGAAGAAGTTCTATTGCCTTCATTATCACAGGATCGGTATCATACCAACGTTTTCCGCCCCCTTCATATCTGGTCATTATGTCATAGACGTGCTCGATAACCTCTGAAGCCACCTGTTCTTGAAGCTGCAGGATAAAATTTGCCGCAGATGTTTTTGTCTCATCGCAGGAAAGCTTTAAAAGCTCCAACGCTTCTTTCAGGATAGGATCCTTTTCATACCAACGTCTTTGATTCATATCTACCTCGTATTTTTCATTATTTTTATTCAGATTTTATCATAAAATATTTTTTATGTCTTTTTTATTAAGTTGATAACAATAATTTGTGAATTTTTTGTTGTCCAAAATATTTTGTAGTCTGCCTCTTTGCCCTCAAGTGAAGTCAATAAAACCTCTTTGTTTTCATGTGTTTTCAGGTTTTTTAAAGTAAGTTTTTGGGCATTGTTTGAGATAATTTTTTTCAGCGAGCCTTTTATGCCTTCAAAGAGTTTTGAATTGTTTTTTGAAATTATCGGCTCTAAATTTTTTAAAAATTCGTTTGTGTATTTCAAATCTTTCAGTTCGTTCATTCCGTCCCAAAAGTCGTTGTCTATTTTTGTGATTAAAGCTTTTTTGAGCGACAATAAACTCTTTTTTAAATTTTTAAATGTTTTTTTATCTTTATAAATCCAAGCCTCATCATTGTTCAGTGCTGATTGGGGCTTTAGAATTAAAGTTCCGTCGGATTTTTTTTCAACTTCAAAAAAGGTCGTGTCTTTGGAGATTAATTTCCCTAGAGTAACCCTTTTTTTGCCGTCAAGATGTAATCTTTTCTTCCCGCTTTTCATAAATTAATTATACACAAAAAATTGCTATTTTGGAGTAAATATTGTAAACTAAAAAACGAGGTATAGATGAAAATATTAATAATCAACGGACCTAATTTGAATATGCTCGGTACACGCGAGCCCGAAAAATACGGGTTTGAAACTCTAGCCGATATTGAGAAAGAACTTTATGCTTACTCTTTTGAACTTAGCGTTGATATAGAAACTTTTCAAAGTAACATTGAAGGCGAGATTATAGACAAAATTCAAAAAGCAAACTTCGGATTTGACGGTATTGTGATTAACCCGGGCGGTTATTCGCATACAAGCGTTGCAATAAGAGACGCCATTTCTGCTGTAAATTTACCTTGTATAGAAGTGCATATGACAAATGTCCACGCCAGAGAAGAATTCAGACATAATTCTCTTATTGCGCCTGTTTGTATAGGCCAAATTACAGGATTTAAGAAAAATGTCTATAAACTCGGATTAAGTGCGATTTGCGAGTATTTGAATAGTAAATAGACGTGAATAAGTAAATAGGTAAATAAGTAAATAAGTGCAATTATAATAAATTTAACTTTTCAACTTATCGACTATTCGACTTATCAACTAAAATAACTCCTCACTCCTAATTCCTAACTCCTAACTTTTCAGCCCTTTTTATTCAAAACCTGTTCTTTAATCTCTTTTTTAACCTGAAATTCTTTATCTTTTCTCAAAAGTCTTACAACAAGCATGGTTCCTGGGACTATAATCCCCAAGAATCCTATACAGGTTCCGATGTTTTTGAGTACAGATAATCTTTTGAGATCGGTCACTTCTTTGAAATATTTATCAACTCCGCCTTTTCCTTTTGCTTCAAATTCTTTAAAGCCGTTTAAAAGGTTTTGAAGTTTTGTATGAACCCCTTTTATTTCTTTTATGTCGATATAGTGACCTGTGTTGATTTCGCCTGTTTTTTTCATTGTTTTAATTATGTCTGATTTTTTGGCGGTTTCAACGACAATATTGTTATTATTAAATAAAGATTCATAAATTTTAGCATCAGAGCCTTCAAGAGAAAACTCTTTAAGTTTTGACTCTATTGTGCCGTTTTCAAATAAAGTTTTAAGATTTTTATTTTGCAATGCTCTTATGTCTAAATCAATCGGTTTGTGTTTTGCGGCAGCTCTGTTTTCAAAGATTTTTTGGATTTTTGCACCGGCAAAATACATAAAGAACCAGAAAGCACCTTCTTTTATAGAATATCCGATAAAATCCTGAAGGTTTCTTGAACTTATAAGTCTTTGAGAAGAAATTCCGGCATCAATTATCATCATGTTTTTAACCGGGTTAAACATGAAATCTTGAAATCCGCCTTTAAACGCAACAGGGAATTTATCAAAAGATTTTTTATTTTTGTTTTCAATAAACTTTTGACTTGTTTTTTTTAGTTCTTCTTCTCTTTTTATTTCAGCCAAGACTGATTTTTCGGTGCTTTTGTGTCTGAAATAAGTAAGCGCGTTATAAGAAGCAAGAGTTAGAGCGGTTGAAGCTATAAATCTTGCACTGAAAAGTCCTTTAAAAATCTTTTGATTTTTACCGCTTTCAAGCAGTTTTTCAAACCCTGCCTTAAGATGCTCGGGTGCTTGCTCTGCTGCTTTTTTAAGAATTTCTGGGTCTTTAAGCACTCTTACGTTTATTTTTGAATTAAATCCGAATAATTTATAAAGCGTTGAATCTATTAATTTTTTATAAAGCGGTATTCCGCCAATCCAAATTGCTTGAGTTCCGAATTCATCTATAAATCTGTCTTTGCCTTCTATCTTATCTCCTGCAAGGTAAGAACCTGCGGTTTGCCCAAGTGCGTTGCTTACGTCTTTAATCCCTAATGGAATAATAGAAGCGTTGTTTCCTAATATTGAATATATGGTTGTTCCGAGTGTCATTTTTCCTTCTTTGGCACAAAAGCCTGTGCCGGCTTACAATCTAAATCACAAGCCCCAAATTAAATTCATTAATTTCATAATTGGAGCGTTAGCTTTTATGATTGCATTTCGTCGAATATTTTTAATCATAGTTGTGCCTTTTTACTTCCCCCTAGCCCCTTGCGGGAGAGGGTTGGGGTGAGGGGTTTTAGCCTTCACCTAAATGTAAGTGTTCTCAATATTTATTCATGCCTGTTTTTTGTGAAAATTTCATAATTTGTAACAAAAAAGACCTCTTTTAATTCAAAAGGTCTTGTTTTAAATATATTTCCAAGCAAAAACTCCGGGCTAAAACAAGTCCTTTCCTATACGTCTTATACGTCGTGTTGAGTTTTTTGCCGTCATGAATTTTCCTTTACCGTTTTATTATTATACAATAACAACAGATATTGTCAAGACCTGCTACAAAGATAGCAGTCCAATCCTGTTACGGCCAAGGATAATCAGGTGCGATTTTCCAACCGTCATAAATAATAAGTGCCCCGCAATACAAACCATAACGGTTGGATTTGCAAGGCGCATTATCTGCAGGCGTATTTGTGGTTAATGTAGTCCGAGTCTTACCCACCCCTGGATAAGCAACAATTGTCCCATTACTAGGAGATAAATTCAATAAAAAAATATCTTTACCAAAGACATTGGGCGGCTTAATTCCATTTAAGTCAACATAAATATTGGCACGAATTCTATATTCATTTGTATGACATCTGCATCTTTCCGGAGTCCCCGGCACTATCTCTCCAAGATCATTGTAACTATCAGGAACAGCGGCCATTTTAGTACACGCCGGTGCAGGAGACGGACAAACGCCGGGCGTGGTTGTATCACTATATTCATATCTCAACTCATTGACAATATACATTTGAAGCAAAGTGCCGTCTTTTAATAAAAGCCTTGAGTAAGCTCCGCCCTGTGGGTTAGTCTCTATTGTATTGCTAAAAACACAAGCATTGTTTCTGGCGGCACAAAGATATTTCATAGGATAGTTTTTATAAGTTGTGTTGTAAACCCCGCATTTTTCACGCCAGGAAGCATTGGCAGCACGGGCAGTTGTATAACTGCAATCTTCTGCAACATTTAAATAAGGCCTAAGGTAAGTATTTACAAAAATTTGAGAAGGATAATTCAATGGACCATAGGCTAATGAACCATCGGGTAGGGTAACATTAACACCTCCCAATTCCAAATTTTTACCAAATTCCCAATCATTAACATTGGTTCCGTAATCAACTTTTGCTTGATCAACAGCCTGATTAAGAGTAGAATAAACTTTTTTTAGTCTTGAAATAGTTTGTTATTTTTCAAAATCCTTTATCAAATTAGGCAATGTCAAATCAGCTATCATTCCAATAATTCCGATAACTATCAAAACCTCTGCAAGCGTAAATGCAGAAATCTTTGCAAAATCCTTTATTTTAAATCTTCCGCCTGAAAACATGCAATTATTATGAAGGGTTTTTCTGCCTATGTCAACAATGTAAAACCTATTCTTGAACAAATACTTTTTTTAAGTTACCATTTTCTTGCAACAAAATTGAGTTCAAGGATGAAAAAATGTCAAAATATTTACTGGAAATAGGAACGGAAGAACTTCCCTACAGGTTTATCCCGCAAGCAATAGAGCAGCTTGAAGAAGGGTTTAAAAAGTTTTTTGAAGAAAACAAAGTTGAATATAAAAATATTGACGTTCTTGCAACACCCAGAAGACTTGCGGTTATTGTTGAGGGCTTGAGCAAAAAACAGCCCGACGAAGAAAAAATTATCAAAGGACCTCCAAAAAATACTGCTTGTGATGAAAAAGGAAACTTAACCCAAGCAGGAAAAGGATTTTTAAATAAAAACGGTATAGATGAAAAAGACGCTTATATTAAAGATGATTACCTGCATGCCAAAGTTTTTATCAAGGGCAAATTAACGTCAGAACTATTGGAAGAAAATATTGCACAAATTGTTTTGAAGCTTCAAGGACCATATTTTATGAGATGGGGAGCAAATGACGAAAAATTTTCTCGTCCTATTAGATGGATAATGTCAATTTTAGATGATAAAGAACTTCCCGTTGAAATGGTGGGAGTTAAATCATCAAAATTCACACGCGGACACAGATTTGCAAAAGAAAAAACCATCGAAATAAATAACCCCGACGAATATGTTGAAAAATTAAGAGAGGCATACGTTATTGTTAATCAGAACGAGCGAAAAGATAAAATTGAAAATATCGTCAAAAATAAATGTTACAGAATAAATCCGAAATTAATCGAAGAAGTTACTTATTTGTGTGAATGGCCTGTCGCTTGTGAATGTGAGTTCAATCCAAAATATCTGGATATACCCGAAATGGTTACAGTAACAGTTATGCAATGCCATCAAAGGTATTTCCCGATTTATAAAGACAGTAAATTAACAAACAAATTTATCACCATAACAAATTATCTCGGCGATGATTTTTCAAATATTAAAGCGGGCAACGAAAGAGTGGTAACCGCAAGACTTGAAGATGCAATATTTTTCTTTAAGGAAGACACCAAAAAACCTTTGGCAAAATATGTAGAAGACCTTAAGGGAATGACTTTCCAAAAAGGCATGGGAACAATGTATGATAAAGCCCAAAGAATTGTTGCGCTTTCAAAAGAAATAGCATCTGAGCTGAAAGTAAATTCGCCCGCAATAGAAAGAACCGCTTTGCTTTGCAAGGCAGACCTTGCCACAAGTCTTGTGTTTGAATTCACCGAACTTCAAGGCTTTATCGGAGCGGATTATGCAAAGATTTCAGGCGAAGACAAAAAAGTTTGCCAGGGTATAAAAGAACATTACTACCCGCTCAATGCCGAAAGCGAACTTGCCCAAAATATCGAAGGGCAGGTTGTCGGTATTGCAGATAAATTAGATACGATTTGTGCGGTTTTTGTCGGTGGCAAAATCCCCACAGGTTCATCCGATCCACTCGGTGTAAGACGTGCGGCTCTTGGAATTATAAAAACAATAATTGATAAAAAATTGGATTTAAATTTGTCTGAATTAATCAAACAAACTCTTGATTTATTGCCTCAAAAAGCCGATATCTTAAATAAAATTGAAGAATTTTTTATCCAAAGGCTGATTGTTTTACTCTCTGATAAATACCGTAAAGATATTTTAGAGGCATGCACAAAAAACAAAAAATCTCTTGTTGATTTAAATGATTTTATCAAAAGAGTTGAATTGATTGAAAATAAAATAAATACAAAAGAATTTGCGTCAATTTTTGAAAGTGCAAACAGGGTTTCAAGAATTTTGGGAGCAAATATTATTGACAAAGAGCCTGAAATTTCGCTTTTTGCTTACGAGGCAGAAAAGGATTTATACAACAAAATTGAAGGTTTTGACCGACAAAAAATTACAGCCAAAGAATATGATTATCTTTTTCAAAAATTAATTGAAATTAATCCTTCAATAGAAAAGTTCTTTGAAGATGTTTTGGTCATGGACAAAGACGAAAAAATTAAGCAAAACAGATTTGCATTACTTTCAAAAATTAAAAAATTATATGATATGATATCGGATTTTAGCTATTTACAAACATAATCAAATGTGCTAATATGCTCTAAACGAGGGTTTTTAAAAAATAATTTAAGTTTTGTAAACTTTCTGTCCAAAAAGGTAAATATTTTTTTTGAGGGTACTTTAAATTAGTGAACATGACAACATGCCCCAAAAAAAGAAACTAACAAAACTAACTAACAAAGAGGTCGAAATGCTCAACCGATTCAAAAATTTAAAAATCGTTCAAAAATTAAAAGAAGTCAGCCCAAAATTAAAATGGCTGATGTTCAACCAAATGCAAGATTACAAAATCAATTCCAAATATATCGATATGATATGTTCGGATGAAGCAAAAGAGATAAATTCTGACGAACAAAGGCTGGAAGCAATGGTCAGAGAGTCACTCATAAAGGAATTTTCGCCTGAAATCGAAAATATGAAATCTTATGAGTTTCTTGTTGATGCAGTAGTGCACAACTTAAAGAAAAAACAGCTTCAAGCCACTGACGGAGATCAAGAAATCGCGGGGTAGCGACTTTCCCGTCCGACAGTTTTAAACGTACACAATGCGTTTAAAACCAGGTTTAAAAAATAATACTCGTATGTATAGTATGAGTATTATTTTTTTTGTGCTAAATTATTTAAAAATATGAAAGGAGCATAAATTATGACAACAATTATCGGAGTAAGACTTGACAACAGAACTCAAACCGCACTGGACTTCCAAAAAGTTTTAACACATTTCGGATGTTCAATAAAAACAAGACTGGGGCTTCACGAAGTTGCCGCAAATGTTTGTGCGCCAAACGGACTTATTTTGCTTGAAGTAATCCACGATGATGAAGCTGAAAATCTTAAAAAAGAACTGAAAGAAATTGAAGGAATAGAAATACAATCTATGAAATTTGATTGATTTTTTAAAATAAAGCGGGCGCAGCAAGCTTGCTGCGCCCGCTTTATTTTGCCTTCGGCTTGCAAAAAAAACTTCAGCAAATATAATTAAAATAGTCAAATAATATAAGAGCGTAGTCTCGGTGAGGCTTGACGAAACGAAGTCAAATTAAAAAACCAACTGAGCTACAATCCAAAAATGAAAATCAAATAATATGGGGGCGTAGTCTCGGTGAGGCTTGACGAAACGAAGTCAAATTAAAAAACCAACTGAGCTACAATCCAAAAATGAAAATCAAATAATATGGGGGCGTAGCTCAGTTGGTTAGAGCGCATGCCTGTCACGCATGAGGTCGCGGGTTCGAGCCCCGTCGTCCCCGCCATATATACCACTCATTTGAGTGGTATTTTTATTTCGACGGGTCTCTCACGCGGATTGCAAAGGCAATCCGGTTCTTGGCACGCACGCAGATTTGTACGGCTCATTAATTCGCCTACAAATTCTAGCTGGCTGCATACATGATTCTACGCAATCAAAGATTGCTTGAATCATCGCACCCCGTCGTCCCCGCCATATATACCACTCATTTGAGTGGTATTTTTATTTCGACGGGTCTCTCACGCGGATTGCAAAGGCAATCCGGTTCTTGGCACGCACGCAGATTTGTACGGCTCATAAACCATTTAAATTATTAAGACTTTAAGATTTCTGATTCATTTTTAATTTGAGTTATCAAATCAATACAAACTTCCCTGCTTTGATTAAGCTTTTCATCTTCTAGCCGTGCGCTGATTTGAGATATTTTTTCAAATCTTAAATTTGCACTTGCCCCTTTTAACTTGTGAGCAATTTTTCCCAGTTGTTCAAAATCACCGTCTTCTGTTGCTTTTTCTAATTCTTGAATAGTTTGCGACAAAAATTCTAAAAACTCTTTATACATTTGAGCGGCTTCTTCTTGGCTAAACCCTATTTCTGAAACCATTTTGTCAATGTTGTCTTGTACAAAAACATTTTGTTCAAAATTTTCTGAATAAGTGTCTTCAACGTTGACATATTTACCTATTAAAGATAATAATTCCTGGGTTTTTACGGGCTTGGTTATATAATCATCCATCCCTGCTCTAAAGCATTTTTCACGATCGTGCTGCATTGCATTGGCAGTAAGTGCGATAATCGGAATATGCGAATTTGTGCCAACTTCCAGCTCTCTGATTTTTTCTGAGGCTTCGTAACCGTCCATAATCGGCATCTGACAATCCATCAAAATTAAATCGTATTTTTTTGTTTTGTAAGCCTCGATTGCTTCTTGACCGTTATAAGCAACGTCACAGTTTAAACCCGAATTATTCAAAACTTTCGTGACAAACTTGCAGTTTAATTCAGTGTCTTCAACCATAAGTATTTTTGTCTTTAAATTAAATTTATTTTCTTTAACAAGATGTTTTGTTATAAGTTCATTTTTAATTTGCGCCCCTTTATTGTTAATTGCAAGAGCAATGCTTTCAATAAGTTCCTGTTTTTTTATCGGCTTTGAAATATATCCTGCAAATCCTTTTTCTTTTGCGCTGAGAGCATCCCCCTTTTGAGCAACTGATGTATATAAAATTAAAGGAATATCTTTTGATTTTTCGTTTGATTTTATTATATTGCTTAAGGAAATTTCGCCTGAGGCTTCCATTTCATAATCAATTATTATCGCCGATATATTTTGATTTTCGTCATTTATTAAGCTTAATACTTCATTGCTATTGCGAACTTCTTTTACAAAACAGTTAGCTTCATTTAAATAATATTTAATTATTCTTAAATCCGTACATTTATTTTCAACTATCAAAACCGTCTCGTTTTCTATCGATTTTATTAAATTATGAGCCTCACTTTCAGCTTCTTTATCTTTTTTAAATTTAATACTTACACTAAAGGTGGACCCTTCACCAAGAACACTTTCAACATTTATCCCGCCACCCATAAGACTGGCTAATTTTTGTGAAATAGCTAAACCAAGCCCTGTCCCGCCATATTTTCTAGTGGTTGACTCGTCTGCCTGAGTAAACGTTTCAAAAATCATCTCAAGCTTTTCTTTTTCAATTCCGATTCCTGTATCTTTAATTTTAAAGTTGATAAAAACTTCTTCGTCTGTCTCAGATTCCATATTAACATATATAGCCACCTCTCCTTTTTCGGTAAATTTTATAGCGTTACCCACGAGATTATTAAGGATTTGTTTAACTCTACCCGGGTCTCCGAAAACTCTTTGCGGTACATCAGAACAAATTAAAGAATTTATATCAACTCTTTTTTGGCAAGCATTAGGTATATTTATTACTGTAATATCTTCAACCAGAGAGCGGATATCAAAGCTTATATTATCAATTTTTAATTTACCGGCTTCAATTTTTGAAAAATCTAAAATTTCGTTAATAATATTAAGCAAAATATCAGAAGATTTTTGAGCATCTGTAATAAACTCCTTTTGTTCTTCTGTAGGATCTGTATCTTCAAGTAATTGCAAAAATCCCAACACGCCATTAAGCGGGGTTCTTATTTCATGACTCATATTTGCCAGAAAATTGCTTTTCATTTTTGTTGCGTTTTCTGCAGCTTCTTTAGCAATTTCAAGCTGTTCTTGCTCATTGTGTTTTTGGGTTACATCGATTGCATTAATCAATATTCCTATTACCTGATTATTAATATCAAAAAGCGGAACTCTGAATTTTGTAAGTAAAATACTTTTTCCTGTTTTAGTTGTATGCCAATTTTCACTAACTTTTAATTGCTTTGTTGTTTTAACAATCTCGTCTTGTTCTGTAAGAATATCTGCCGTTTCTTTAGAAAAGATTTCGTAATCTGTTTTTCCTATAAAATCTTGCCTTTCTACCTCCATAATTTCAAGAAGCTTATTATTACAATCAATATAAACCCCTTCTTTGTTTTTAACAACAATAGCAGTAGGTGCGGTATCAATAATCGTTTTTAGCTTAAAGGTTTCGTTTTCAAGCTGCTTGTTGACTTTTATAATTTTTTGTCTGTTATAAAAAGCCATGCAGGCTAAAACAATCAAGACTCCAAATATAAAATAAACAGT
>Ga0209098_1001230_pt1 | contig 25051 bp, 19 predicted proteins | sample AD_JPNHW1_MetaG_FD_184429 | JGI IMG/M metagenome (GOLD analysis project Ga0209098, IMG submission 184429) | Active sludge microbial communities of municipal wastewater-treating anaerobic digesters from Japan - AD_JPNHW1_MetaG (SPAdes) (version 2) | ecosystem: Engineered > Bioreactor > Anaerobic...
CCACCCGCGTCCACCGAGACCGGTGGCGAAATCGGATGCTGACTTCGCGGGCCGGAACACGAGCCTCTCGCGCCTTGGCCGCTGCCGCACCTTGAGCACCAGACCCGCACACTCCGATCCGCTCCTCCCGCCCTCGTGGGTGATCCGCCGCGCCCGTTCGGCCATCCATGGCCACGGCGTCTATGCACGCGTGGACATTCCAGCCGGTTATGTGATCATCGAATACCGCGGCGAACGCATCACGAAGGCCGAGAGCGCCCGGCGAGAGGCCGTGCGGCTCGACCGCATCCGTCGCGGGCATGCCGCCAGCACGATGACCTTCCGGCTAAACCAGCGGTACGACATCGATGCGCGCCGCGGCGGAAACATGAGCCGGTACATCAACCATTCCTGCGCTCCCAACTGTCGGGCGGAGAAGCGGCGCGGACGCATCTGGATCGTCGCGCTGCGCGACATCGCCGAAGGCGAGGAGATCAGCTTCGACTACGGCTTCCGTTTCCGGCACTGGGCCGCAAATCCCTGCCGGTGCGGCGCGCCGGAGTGCCCCGGCTTCATCGTCGCGGCGGACCAACGCTGGCGTCTGCGCAAGGTGACCCAGAAGCCGACCCGCTAGCGGCGACCGGATCGGACCTCCGGCGACAGCAGGCGCAGCAGGGTCGATCCGTAGCCGCCATGCCCTGACTCCTGACTGTTTGGTAGTGGGGCCGGACCGCCCCCGCAAGCCGCCCACGGAAACCGAGCTCAAGCCGCCCCACCCCCTCGCCGGTCACGTCTATTCCCAAGCTATTTCGCGGCTCGCAGGTTGTTCGGGTCGAAGGCGACCGCGGCGCGTTGGTGGCGGGACAACCGTGCAACGCCCACGAACGTCTTGTACTCCTCGCTGGGCGCGGTCCCGGCCAAGATACCTTTGACGCAGGCAATCTGTTCGCCGACGAAGTCTCCTTCGATCGGGCCGCCGTGACCGGGCAGCACACGGCTGAACTCGCCCGCCCGCGCCTCCACTTTTTCCAACGACTGGAGGTACGTCTCCAGCGGCAGGCAGTTGCTGAGGAAAAGCCAGACCAGCGTGTTCGAGTTGTCGCCCGCGAAGAGAAGCTTGTTGCGGCTGTCCAAGAGCACGATCTCGCCGGGGGTGTGTCCCGGAGACTCGATGACTTCGAGCGTGCGCCCGCCCAGATCGATCATCTCGCCGTCCTCCACCGCCGTCAGCGTCAGGGGCTGCACCGGGCCCCTGTAGAGATCCGAATCGGGCACGACCGCGCCGCCGAGCATGCCCGCATGGGCACGCAGGTCTTCCGGTGTAGCCATCTGCCGGATGGCGGCGAAGTCCGCGGCAGGGGCCATGATCTCACCAAACTGGAAATTCGCGCCGACGTGGTCGGGATGTCCGTGGGTATTGATCACGGAGAGCGGAAGCGACGTGAGCGACTGCGCGAACCCGCGCAGATCCGCCGCGCCGGCACCGGTGTCGACCAAGAGCGCCCGTTGGGTGCCGAGCACGAGGTAGACGTTGGCGATACCATGATCGTCAATCCGCCAGGTGTTCGGCGCGACCTCCTCGGCCGTAAACCAGCCCGAGGGACGAGGCGCAGTCTTGGCCGGGTCGGCTTGGCCGAGCCCCCAGCAGCACAGGAGGGAGGCCAGAACGATTAGGAAACGGGGCATTTTGCGAATCAGGGGATGTGTCATGGTATACGGAGAGAAAAGGGGCGACGTCCGTGACCGACAGAGTGTCCGGCTCGACGGTGGTATCCGGTGAAGCGACTATGCTGAAGACCAAAACACGCGCGTGTCGCATCAGTGTCCATCCGCCGCAGGTCCGCCCCGCCGCTTCTCCTACGCAAAGGCTCCGCCAACGAGGTTGCCGTTTTGCGGCGCACTCCCGGTTTCAGGTGAGGTTGCATGGAGCTGCTCGGCCGCCGTCCATAACGGTATGTGCCCGCCTGTCTATGACGGTTTGCCTACAGCCGCCAAAGGCGCGATGGCTTCTCGCGCACAATCCCCTCTGCATAATGAAGAAACTGCTCTGCACCCTACTCCTGGCCGCGCTGCCCGGTTCCACCTATTGTCAGTCCCCCGGCGCCGAGACCGCCCCCGCCTACCCGCCAATGGTTCTCCACAACACCGAGCTGCGACCGCTGCACAGCTCGGTGACCGGCCGAGACTACCTCCTCTATGTCGCGTACCCGGAGTCCTACGCGAGCCACCCGGAGCGCAAGTATCCCGTCGTCTATGTGACGGACGGCTACTGGAGCTTCGTCAAGATGAGCTCGCTCGGTGGGGCGCTCTGGTACGATCAGATCGTGCCCGAGTACATCCTCGTCGGCCTCGGCTACGCGGGCGAGAACGTCAACTATGGCAAGGAGCGCATGTATGAGCTCTCCCCCTCGTGCCAAACTTACGGGTGGGCGAAGAACACCAAGGTGCAGGGCGGCGCGCGGAAGTTCCTCGATGCCCTCAAGACCGAGATCATCCCCTACGTGGAAACCAACACCCGCGCCGACTCTTCCTTCCGAGTCATGGCCGGCTCGTCGATGGGCGGACTCTTCAGCCTCTTCTGCATGTATGAGGAGCCGGAGCTATTCCAAGGCATCATCGCGGGTTCGCCCGAGGTCGACTGGGACCACCGCTGGTTATTCCGGCGCGAGTGCGAGCTGCGGCAGGCCGCACTGGGTGACGACTACAAGGGCGCCTTCCACGTGCCCTGCCGTCTGTTCATGGGCGTCGGCACCGGAGAGGTGCCGGACTTCGTCGGCTCCATCGAAGCGTTCGATTCGATCATCCGCTCAGGCCAGTACGCGGACTTCGCCTATCGGTTCCAGCGGTTCGAAGGCGAGCGCCATGCGGGCAACGGAGCCGAGCTCTTCAACCGGGGGCTTCGCTTCGTTTTCGAACCGCGGATACCCTCGAATGCGCCGAACTGACGGCGCCGCGTGGTGGGGCGGTAGTCGCGCCGCTCCGGCGGGAGCCCGAGGTGATCGAGCTCCCGCGAGGTAGAGCGGAACGGTCGGGCCGGTAGCCGTTACGGCTGCGCCGCCTTGACGATTGCGTCGGCCGCGTTGCCGGCGACGACCCAGCTCGCCGATCCGGCCACGACGGCCTCGTGCTCGAACCAGAGGAAACCGAAGTCGTCGAGACTCTCCGGGAAGTCCGGCTTGATGATGACATATCCGGGAACCATGGCGCCGGGGATATAGGCGCCGTCGCCGCGGTTGTTGCTGTAGGTCTTCGTCTTCGAGACGGTGCCGACGCCCGCCACGTACGACGTGCTGTTCACCGGGTGCGTGCCGAGAATATAGTTCACGGCACGAAGGGCGTATTCGGGGCTCACCAGGTCGGGGTACGCCTTGTGCAGGAAGTACATCCTGATCGCCATTTCCACCACCTCGCCCGATCCGCCCCAGGTGCGCAGGCTCGGAGGAACGCCGAACGGGGTATCCGCCAACTCCTTGTCGAGGCCCGCCATATAGGTCTTCACCGCCTCGCGCAGTTGGGCCTTCTCGCTCGCGTCCAGATACGGGATGGCGCGGACGGCCGTCCAACCGCGGAAGTCCATCTGCTCCGGAGTGATCATCTGCGGGAGCAACTCCTTCAGGCGGGACTTGTAGGGTTCGGCGCCCTTCGTGGCGATGGTCAGTTCCAACGCCGCGGCCCAGTCCATTCCCACGCGCATGCGGGCCCACCGCGAAGGGGGCGGCGGAGCCGCCGGCGCGGGTGCCGCGGCTGAACTCGTGGGAGCGGCTGCATTGGCCGGTCGCGGTTGCGCGGGCTGTGCGTCCGCCGCCACACCTTGCGAGGCGGCCAACACGCCGGCGGCAGGAGCCCCTTCCGGGTCGCCGCCGAAGTGCGCGCCCTTGGGGAAAGGCGTCGGGTGCGCCTTCTCGTCGTTCCAGGCATTGATCGCCGTATCAAGACACTCCTTCGCGGCGGCATCATCCCACTCCTTCAGCGTATCGGCCGCCGCCGCGAGGGCCGCGATGGCCTGCCACTGGAAGAACGGGTTGGTGGAGGAGAAAACCCAGCGGTCGTCGGGCCGGCCGGAGAAATCGCCATTCACTTCGTTGGGCCCGAGGTGCGGGTCGTAGATGCGCCCATCGGTCTTCGTGGCTCCATCACCGAGGTGCGTGTACTGGCGCAAATCCGGTTCGTGGGTACCACGGACCGAATGGCCGAAGGCGCGGAACTGCGCCAGGATGTAGGAGACGCCGTGTTTGACCTGCTGCACGGTGTCCGGGATGCCGTCGGGCCGGTGCAGCTCGACCTCGCGCGCGGCCTCGTTGACCGTAAGCTGGTCGTGCTGGAGACCGAACTCGCGGTACGCGAGCGCGAGGCTCTGGATCACGTTCAACTGCGCCGGCTCCTCGAGGTCGAAGTCGCCGGCGTCGTACCAGCCGCCCACGTTCATGCCGGGGATGCGGTCGCCGCCCTTGAACTTGCCGTCGGTGGCCGTGGCCTGGTTCCAACCGTCGAACTGCTCGCCGACAACGGGGGCGAGGATGGCGTCGTCGAGATGGGAGGCGCCATGCCACACGCGGTAGCCTTCGCGCACGGAGACGTGGTCCATCTGGATCGCGATGTGGTGGCTCAGGCTGGGTTTCCAGCTGTTGGCGTAGACGTCCTTGGCGATCGGAAACGCCGCCGTGCGCTGGCCGGCGTACTCGATCACGTAGAGACCGGGCTCGCGGACCGCGGTGAAGTCGAACTTGGAATAGACGTAGCGCAGCCACGTGGTGGCCGGCGTGATCGGTCCCTCGAACGCCTGCTTGTACGAGCCGTCCTCCATGAGGCGGAGCACCTTCGCCGTCTGCGGGCCGGTGAACTTCGGGTCGAGCTCGAGCACGGCCACCTTGGAGAACCCCGGCGCGTAGCCGACCTGGCTGTGCGCGATCATCGGCGGGCGCGTCCAGTTCGGGATCACATCGGGCCGGATGTGCCACACGATCGCGCCGGTGGTCTTGCCCGCGGGGATCAGGGAGCGCAGGACGAACCAGCCGTTCTGCGCGCGACTGCGGCCGTCGAAGAGCATGAGGTCCGCGGTCTCCGAGGTGACGCTGACGCGGGCCTGCGCGTCATCGACGCCGAGGGTGATGCTCCTGCCCGAGGCGAACGGCAGCGGCTGCGTGTAGCCCTTGGCCTTGTCCCAATCCTCGAGGTAGTACGCCTTCTTCGGCTCGTCGGCGAGGGGCAGCACCTTGATCATCGGATCCTCGGGCGTGCGCGGGAAGAGGCCCGCCTTGGCGCCGTCCACTAGGTACGCCTTGCCCATGTAGATCGAGGGCAGGAACTCGAGGTTGAAGCCCGCCCGACCGGCGAGCTTCTCCGGCAGCGGCTTCTCGAGGTTGATGCTCACCCGCACACCGCCGGGCTCGGCGGCGACCTCCAGGGTGTAGCTGAGATCGAAGGTCGGGAACGCGAGGTCGGCGGTGAGCGTGTTGGCCGCCTTGTCGGCCTGCCGGCCCTTCAGGGTCGCCACCAGATCCCACTGCTCGGGAGTCGGCATCAGGCGCACGTCGCCGTTGGTGGCGATGCGACGGCCGTGGAGGATCATCTCCATCGCCGTGCTCTTCTGGTCGACGAAGACCGGATGGTACGTGCTGTCGTACAGCAATACGCTGAACCCCTGGGCATCGAGGTAGTTCTTGTCGGTCACCCTCATGGCGACATCGGCGCCGAGAAGGCTGGAGCATGAGGTTAGCGCCAAGAGGAAGCACAAACGCATCGGGGTATACATGGGGCGCGGATAGTGGGAGTGCTCCGCCGGAGTTCAACCGGCGATCCGTACTCGCCATAGTATTGGCGAAGCTTCTCGACGCTTGATTCAGCGATCGCGACCCGGCGTGGGGCCCGGGCGCTGGGCGCAGGGCGGACCAAACCGCAGAGCCCGCAATCGCCCGGCCCATCGGATCCGGGCGGAAAGCGAGCCGGAGAAATGCAATGATGGTGTAGAAGGCTTGTGACAGAAGTTCGGATTCAGAATCAAACCGACCGACGCTCGCTCACACGCCATCCGTCATCCGACCTCCGGACTCTGCCATCCTCCGCCCGACGATCTGTGGTTAGCTCCTCCGTGGGGATCGGCCACATGACATCTACCGGCCGTCAACACACCCTCTATGCTTCAGAAGATCGGTCACCGCGAAGAAACCGTAACCTGCGGCAATGAAGGCTTCGATGCTACCGATCACGGGAATCGCGCCATCGGTCAGAATTCCGTGGGCCGCGCCCCAGAAGCTGCTGATCGCGAACCCCGCCATGTTCACCGAGACTGCCGCCGCGATGACGGCCCGAGCCACCGAAGGGCGAAGCCGGAGCGAGAGTAGCAACAGGACCGCAAACCCCAGCATCAAGACCGAGATTCGCTGAGCGAGGAAGACCACGTGCGGATCATCGCCGACGCCGAAGCTCCGAAGCATCTGGGCCGGTATGAACAGCAACTGGTAGAAGAGCCAGAGGTAGAGAAGCCCGGTCAACAGGCTCAGCCACTTGAATGTGTTTAGACGCATCATGGTATCGGGTTACTTGCTGGAGCTGTTGAATACCACCGCACCGTCAGCGGCCAGTGGTTCCAGCCGGGCGGTCGATTGATGCAGCCAATAGGTTCTTCGAGGTGGGCAGCGGCTGCGGCCGGAGCTGAATGAGTCGCACCGTGTACCAAGGTCGGCGCAACGGCGTCCGGCATCGGGCGATTGGCGCGACTTGAAATGATCCGATCCTCCCCCGCCCCGGCCGACGCGCGACGCTGCATCCACTTCATCGTTGCCGCAGCCGCACCTTTGCCCCGATCCTGCGGCGATGGACACATCATCCACCCCGCCTCCGCTGCCGTCCGAGATTCCGCCACCGGCCTCGGCCGACAAGAAGCGCCCGGGGGTGCTCCTCATCGCCGCCACGGTGCTAGTCGGCCTGATCGCCCTCGCCCTCGGCATCGTGGTCTCCGGACTTGGTCCCCGGGGGGCGGATCCTGCCTACCGCCTCGGCCACGTCATCGGTGGCATGGTGGTGTTTCCCTTAGTCATCATCGCCCTGTTCTCGATCGGGCGCCGGTTCCGCAACTCCCGCAGCCAAACGATCATCCTCCTCGTGGTATGGCTGCTCGGCAGCATCGGACACCTAAGCAACATCGCCAAGCTGGCGGGTGGCTCCGGTCCCAGCCAACGGGAGTCAGCGCAGGCCTTCGTCGATATGGAGCGGAAGATCCGCGATCTCCAGCGCCAGGCGGCAACCGCCTCGATCTCCGAGCGGATGCAGCTGGCCCGGCAGTCCCGCCAAGCCATGGAGGATGCGCTACCCAAGCTCGCCCCGAAGGACCGAGCCGGGCTGCTGGTGGCAATCCGGCTCGTCAATCCGATCATTGAAGACGGAGGCGCCTTCGCCCAGGAGCTGTCGGCATTTCAGGAGTCGCCGGAGTGGAACTTCTCGACCGCCGCCTCGCAGGAAGACATCCGGGGCCGCATCTCGAGGATCGACAGGCTCGCCGCAACAAGCATCGCGCTCCACCAGCGCATGACCACGCTCGAGACGGACGCCACTCGCCTCCTCAAGGACGAGCCCCTCGACCCGCAGATGAAGGCCGGAATGCTCAAGGGCATCAAGGACTCCGCCGACCGCAAGTTCGCCATGCTCGCCACGATCCAGCGCACGCAGCAGCGTTCCTTCGAGAAGTACAAGGAAGCGCTGCAGCTCCTGCACGCCCAGTGGGGCCACTGGCAGGGCAAAGACGGCGTCGTGATCTGGGACACCCAGGCCAACTTGGACGAGTTCAACAAAATCGTCACCGCGATGCAGGCACTCGACGGCGAGATCACGGCGCTCCAGAAGCGCTTCTACCTCGAGCAACAGTAGCCCGCGCGATCCCGACACGCTCGTTTCCGCCCCGCCATCGACGCGGCGGAAACAACCGGGGCAAGGTCCCGCACGTGAAGATCGGAACATTTCGCCCGAGCCCCGTTCCCAGAAGGAAACCGCCCATTCACACCGCGATAACGGCAGAACCCGGCTTGCCCCTTGCCAACCGCCCGCCCCGCTGCAAACGTCCCCCTCAACTTTCCAACCATGCCCGCGCTCAAACGCTTCCTCCTCGCTCTCCTCCTCGGTCTCTCTGCTCTGTTGATCAGCGGCTGCGCTTCGAAAGAAGACGAGGACACCCTTCCGTGGAGCCGCCCCCAGACCTGGGAAGGCACCGTGCCCGGCATGTCGTCCAGCAGCATCACGCGCTGAGAGCGTTCAGGTAATCTTTTCCAGCCCGGGGCGATCCCGGGCTTTTTTGTGCTCATCCGCAGACGCGAACCCGCAGCCGCCCCACTCTTCGCATTTGCCGCAGGCGCCCCTCTGCCGGCAACCTTCGCGCCCATGAGCGACGTCAATACCTCCCTCACCGCCCAGCCCGGCCACTGCTACGTCGTCGCCACCCCGATCGGCAACCTCGCCGACCTCTCCGAGCGCGCACGCGCCATCCTCAGCACGGCCTCCGTCGTCGCCTGCGAAGACACACGCACCACAGGCGCGATGCTCCTGCGGCTCGGCCTCCACCGCCCACTCATCGCCTACCACGAGCACAACGAGACCGAGGCCGCCGAACAGCTCGCCGCGCGCCTCGCCGCCGGTGAATCCGTGGCCGTCGTGAGCGATGCAGGAACGCCAGCGCTCAGCGACCCGGGGTTCCGCCTCGTCCGCGCCTGCCGCCGCCGCAACCTTCCCGTCATGCCCGTGCCCGGTGCCTGTGCCGTCATCTCCGTGCTCAGCGCCAGCGGCCTGCCGACCAACGCCTTCTTCTTTGCCGGGTTTCTCCCGCCCAAGACCGCCGCACGCCGCACCTTCCTCGAGAAGCACCGCGACGCCGACCACACGCTCTGCCTCTACGAGAGCACCCACCGCATCGAGGCCTTCGTCGACGAGATCGTCGAGGTGCTCGGTCCGACGCGGGTCGTCTGCCTCGCCAAGGAAGTCACGAAACTGCACGAGACGTTCCTCGTCGGTCCCATCGGCGAGGTGCGGCAACGTTTCACGCCGATGAGCAAGAAGGGCGAATACGTCGTCCTCATCGCCCCGGCCGACTTCGCGCTGTAGCGCTCCCGCGCCCCGCGGAACTCAGCCGGAGGTCTCACCCGGTTTCACCGCCAGCTCGCGGCAACCGCGCAGGTCGCACTTGCCGCTGCCCAGCACCGGGATCCGTTCCAGCCGGTGCACGACCTTCGGGATCCACAGATTCGGCAGCCCGATGGCGGTGAGCTTCTCGCGCAGTTGTGCGGCATCGATCGGCTCGGTGGTGAGCAGCACCAGCGTCTCGCCCTTGGCCGCATCCGGCACGCCGAGGACGACGAGCTTCGGGGCCTCGCCCGGTTCGAGGGCGAAAGCCTCGGCGATCTTCTGCTCAATGGTCAGGTGGGGCACCATCTCGCCGCCGACTTTCGAGAAGCGGGAAAGGCGGCCCTCGATGAAGAGAAAACCGTCGTCGTCGAACCGCGCCAGATCGCCGGTCACGAACCAGCCGTCGCGCAACGCCTCGGCCGTGCGCACCGGGTCCTTCAGATAGCCGTTGAAGACGTTGGCCCCGCGCAGGCAGAGGATGCCGGTCTTGTCGGGCGGCAGCGTCTCGCCCGTCTCCGGATGGATGATGCGGGCGCTCATGCCCGCCAGCAGCCGGCCCACTGAGCCGAGCCGGTGCCCCTCCTGGATCTTCACGCCCTTGGGCAGGTCGCGCGGCTCGGGCAGATTGACGTTGGTCACGGGCGTGGTCTCGGTCAGCCCGTAGCCCTGCAGGATGCGGATGCCGAACTTCTGCAGGAAATGCTCGAAGAGATCGACGGGGAGCTTCTCCGCACCGGAGACGACGAAACGCAGCGACCGCAGTTGCGCGGGCTCGGCGCGCTTGAGTACGGGGCGGATGAAGGTCGGCGTACTGACAAACACCGTGATCTTCTCCTGCTCGACGACCTCGATGATGCGCTTGGCGTCCAGCGGCGAGGGCAGCGTCACCGTCCGCACCCCGCGCATGAGCGCATACCAGAGCGTGACGGTGAAACCGAAGCTGTGGAAGATCGGCAGGAATGCCAGGAGCGTCTCCTGTTTGGAGAGGATGCCGGTGGCGGAGATCTGCCCGCAGTTGCCCAGGATGTTGCGGTGCGTGAGCGGCACGCCCTTCGGTTCGCCGGAGCTGCCGCTGGTGAACAGCAGCGCGGCCTCGGCATTGTCGCCCACGCGGGGCACGCCCCAGAGCAGGGCTAGCAGTCGCGACGGCAGCAACCAGACCAGCGCCAGGCGCGCAAAGATCGCCGGCTTTCCGCAGCCCGCGAGGTCGACGCGCATGTCGCGCGTCTTCTCCGGCCAGGGGAACTGCGGCAGCTTCGCGCGCATGGCCTCGGCCGAGATCACAGTCCGGATCTCGCCCATGCGCAGCGACGCCTCGATGGAGGCCGCGCCGGCGGTGAAATTGAGGTTCACCGGAATCTTGCCGGCGAGCAGCACGGCGAGATTGGCGATGTAGCCACCGGCTCCCGACGGCAGCACGATGCCCACGCGGCGCTCGGGCACCTCGCGGCGCAGCAGCCGGGCGTAGGTCGCGGCGGCGGCCAGCAACGTGCCGCCGCGGACCTCCTTGCGGTCCGTGGTGCAGTCGACGAGCACGACCTTCCAAGGGTGCCGCGCCAGCGAGCGGAGCACCTCGTAGCCGAGGTGCCGCTTCAGCTCCTCGCGCTGCTGGTAGGCCCGTTCGCCCAAATCGAGCAACGCCTGCCTCGCAAGCACGGCGGTCACGGTGCGGTACGGCAACGGCGGGCCGACCTGCACCAGCACCGAATGGGGGAATCGCTCGGGAAACTTGAGGACCAGCTTCTGGTTGGCGTAGGTGAAGACCGAGCCCCACAACGAATCGATGAAGACTGGCACCACCGGCACCTCGGCGCGTTTGGCGAGCACCTCGAAGCCCTTGCGGATCTCCATCAACGCGCCCGTGCGGCTCACCTGCCCCTCGGGAAACACGCAGACCAGTTCGCCCTCCTTCATCTTGCGGATCGCAAGCCGCAGCCCCTCTGTCGCCCGCTCCGCCGAGATCGGGATCACACCGGTGATCCGGTAGAACCACAGCGGCAGCCCGCGCCGCCGCCGGCCATGCACGGCGAGGAACCACAGTTTGCGGGGGAAGAGGACCTGCAGGATCAGCGCGTCCACATACGAGATGTGGTTGCTCACGATCAGCGCGCCGCCGGTCGGCAGGTTCACCAGACCCTGGATGCGCAGCCGGTACAGAACCCGGCCCAGCGCGCGGAACAGCAGCAGCATCAGATGCTCGGGCGCCAGCCACACGGCCAACACCGCCACCACGGCTGAGAAAACCGCCAACGCGGAGAGCTGCCGCGACAGGGACCAGTGGAGCAGGACCGCCATCAGGTAGTACACCCCGCCCGCGGCGATGCCGCCCAAGCCCCGGAACAGGTTGAGCGCCCCGCCCATGCGCGTGCGGCGTGTCCTGCCGACGCGGTGAAGGAAATAGATGTGCAGCGGCGCCAGATAGATGCCCGCGCTGAACCCCAGCAGCAGCAGCGCCGGCCGGAACGCCGGAGCGTCGAGTGAGTTGCCACTCGCCCACCACGCCGCCACCGCCATGCCCGCCGCGCCGAACGGCACCAGCCCGTTCTCCGAGCGCCCGCGCGACACGACCCCCGCCACGAAGTTGCCCGCCAATGCGCCGGCGCCGGCGAACAGCAGCAGCACCGCGGCAAGTCCGGGCACGCTCACCGTGCCCGGATGCTGCGCCGCCCAACCGCGGCCGGCATCGATGAGCACCAGCACGACCGCGCCGCCGAGCATATGGAAAAACAGGATGCCCAGCGCCGTCGTGCGCAGGCGCGCCGTGCGCAACAGCTCGAAGAGATGGTTGATCGGCCGGGTGATCAGCTCCTGAGGCGGAGCGCCGACCACCCGCGCCGCCGTGGGCCGCGTCGGGATAAAGGCCACCAGCGCGCCCGCGGCGACCAGCGGGAGCACACAGGCGTACCGCGCCGCATCGACCCAGCCCAGCTGCACATCGCCGCTGAGCCCAGCCGTCTCCAGCGCTCGCGCACCGCTGTAGGCACCGGCCACGATCGCGCCAAGCGTGAGCATCTCCAGCAGCAGCACCGAGGGCCCGAACTTCTCCGGCGGCGTCACCTCACGAAGCATCGCCCGCTTCGAGGGCGAAACCAACGCCGAGTGCCCAGCCAGCAACAGGAACACGGCGATCGTCAGCGGCACGCTCTCCAGATGCAACGCATAGGCCAGCAGGCCGAGCAGCACCACCAACAGAAGGATTGAAACGCCGAGCACCGTGCGCGTCGAAAAGCGGTCGGCAAACCAGGCGAACAGGGGCGAGAAGACGACATAGGGCGCGGCAAGCGCCACCGGCAACAGCGCCAGCCCCTCATCCACCGAGCCCTGTGCCAAGACTCCGGGCACCAGCGCAAGCGCAAGGACGAGCATTTTCGCGGCGTTGGCGGCGAAGGAAACCAGCGTTTGCGCGACAAGCAAAGCGGCCAGGGATGTCGAAGAGACGCGGGAATGATCCATCGCGGGGAAGTAGGTGGGGACCACAAACGAAAGGCGACGGAGCGACCGAGAGCAAGGCCCTCCTTTCGACCGCAGCCAATTCGTCGAATCTCAACCCGTCGGCGCGAGCCTCCAGCGTTTCAGGTCCGCAACAAGAGCCCCGAACCCGCCGGGAAAGTCGAACTCCATGCGCCGGAAATCCCCCCGATGCCGCAGCATCGCCTCCTCGGCACGCTGCACCTCGAACGGCAGCGACGGGTGGATCGTCCCATAGACTCGCTGCTTGAGATCGCGCCTGGTATACGGCGGCGCCCCGTTCTCGCGACCGGCGATCCAGGCGGCCTCGGTCACGCTCTCGTCGCGTCCGCACAGATACCAGGCCTCGACCGCCGGCACCGCCATGCCCACCGCAGTGTTCAGCCGGACCCGCCCCTGCGCCGGGGGCAGATGCTTGAGGGTCTGCCGCACGATCGCCCGCAGCTCGCACAGCCGGCACCCCGGATGGAAGTAGCCCGGGCGCTCGTGCATCTCGGTATGCACAACCGTGTCGTCGGCGTCGGCCGTGACGATGAGCCCGTCGCAGTCCGTGCGGAAATGCAGGTGTCGCAGTATGACCGGCAACACCTGCGCGACCGAAGGCCAGCCGCGAGCACGCAACGGCGGCTGTACCGCCTCGACAGGCTGGCCGAGCACGCCTTCGGCGATCAGCCGCAGCGCGGCCTCGTCGGCGGGCGATTCGCTCAACAGCGCGACCTTCATCGGCGTGGTGGGGATCGTCGCAACGGCGGCTCAGAACTCCCCCGGCACGCCGCCAAGGATGCCGCTGTACCAGAGGTCTCCGAGGCTGGCGTTGCCGATCGCCTCGCGCAGGTCCGCGCGGTCGGAAAGCCGTTCGAAGGTGGCCTCGCTGCCACGCTTCTGGGCGATGATGACCTCCTCCAGCTGTTCGCGGAACAGATCGAGCAGGTAGGGCGAATGGGTGGTCGTGAGAATCTGCGCCGGTTCGGCGCCATCCTCCGGATAGCTCATGCGGTAGAGCAGATCGCGGATCTCGCGCAGAAGCCGCGGATGGATCCCCCGGTCGATCTCCTCCAAGCAGAGGATCGCCGGCAAGGGCCTCACCTGCGTGAGCACCAGCAGGCCGAGAAGCACGAGTGTGCCCTGCGAGAGTTCGTCGGCGCCGAGCCGGCGCGACTCCCCCTCGATCTCCGCCACCAGTTTCCGGGTACCGTCGGAGGAGACCTCGACGCCCACCGAGCGGTACTCGGGGAGGATGCGGCGGAACTCGGACTCGATGCGCATGTGCGTCTCCGGCTCCTCGCGTTGCAGGCGGTGTAGCGCGGCGGGGAGATTGGTGCCATCGTCCCCGAGCAGGATCGGTGCACCGGCGGGGCTGGGACGGGCGAGCGCAGCCTGATCGAGCGCGACGACACGCAGCGTCGTCAACCGCGCGACCAGTTTCGCCCAACGCGGCGGCAGCTCACCGGTGCCCTCGACGTACAGGGCGCGGCCGGAGCCGTCGGGTTCGCACTCGAGGCAGGCCTCGATGTCGGCGAACGGCGCGGCGAAGCGGAAATGCAGCGCACCGCACTCGCCCCGCCTGTTGGCGGGCGGCTTCCCGTAGACCGGCGGCCGCGCGGCGAACTGCCGCAGCCGCTGGAGCGCGAGCAGCACACTGGTCTTGCCGCTGCCGTTGGGCCCGATGATGAGGTTGAACGGGCCGAGTTCGATCCGCGCGGAGCGCAGGATCTTGAAGTTCGTGAAGTCGATGGAGGCGATCACGGTGCCGGCACTATGCGCGGCGGTTTGAGCGCGGGCAACAGCGCAACGCGGGGCATTTCAATTCCGCGCAACCTTTCTGCGCTGGCTCAGCGCAGCTCGCCGGGCTTGAGCTTGCGCACACGCATGAAACGGGCGCGCAGATGCTCGTCCAACCCGCGGCGTGTCGCCTCGGGAATCCGCGAGACCAGACTGTCGAGCGAGGGCACTTTGCCGCCAGCCGATGCACTCCGCGCCGACGTTGCGGCTGCGGCTCCATCGAGCGGAGGCGTGATGTCCTCGCCCACCATTGCCGCTTCGTCGGCCGCACTGGGGCCGATGGGCTCGCCCTCCTCCACCCGGCCGACCGTCTCGGCGGTGACTGCCGCACTCTCTGCGGCATCCTCGACATCGCCATCGGCCGCACTTTCCGCGGCAGGCGCGTCGCCGGATTCAGGCGTCAGCTCTTTTTTTTTTCGCCGGGCGCGGCCTCGGCGAGGGCGACGATCTCCTTCAGGACGCTGTCGAGCGCACGGGAACGGCTGCCTTCGACGGCTTTCAGGAGGGTGATCTCGAAATTGATCTTCTCGGAGAGTCCGAACTTCACGCCGCCTTCGCCCTCATGGAGGGCGTCGAGGAGCCGGGTGATCTGCTCGGTCGTCATCTCGGTGCCGAGCGCACGGCTGCGGCCACCCTGCTTGATGGCGTCGAGCAAGGCGCGACGGACGACAGTCTGCAGATCGGCGAGCAGGCGGAAGAGATCGCGGCCTCCGGAATCGAACTCGTCGACCATCTCGACCAGCTTACGGTGGTCACCGGCGGCGACGGCGGCGGCGAGTTTCGCCACCTGCTCGGCACCGACGAGTCCGTAAACATCAAGGACGTCCGCCTCGGTGATCTTCTGGCCGCAGAAGGCGATCATCTGGTCGAAGATCGACTGGGCGTCGCGCATGCCGCCATCGGCCAGGCGAGCGATGCTGGCAAGCGCCTCGGGCGTGCCCTCGATCTTCTCGGCCTCGGCGATGCGCTTGAGACGCTCGACGATGAGCTCGTCGGAGATCGGACGCAGGTCGAAGCGCTGGCACCGCGAGACGATGGTCGGGAGAACCTTCTGCGCCTCGGTGGTGGCGAAAATGAACTTCACGTGCTCCGGCGGCTCCTCGAGGGTCTTGAGGAGGGCGTTGAACGCCGCGGCGGAGAGCATGTGCACTTCGTCGATGATGTAGACCTTGTAGCGACCGGAGGCCGGAGCGTACTGGACGGTCTCGCGCAGATCGCGGACCTGATCGACGCCGTTGTTGGAGGCACCGTCGATCTCGATCACGTCGAGGTGGGTACCGGCGGCGATGTCGCGGCAAGCGGCGCACTCGCCGCAGGGCGACGGAGTCGGCCCTTTCTCGCAGTTGAGCGCCTTGGCGAAAATGCGGGCGGTGGAAGTCTTGCCGGTGCCGCGCGGGCCGACGAAGAGGTAGGCGTGCGCGATGCGGTTGCGGGTGATCGCGTTCTTGAGCGTGCGCACCACATGATCCTGGCCGACGACGTCGTCGAAGATCTGGGGGCGCCACTTGCGGGCGATGACTTGGTAACCGGTTTGCGACACGAGAGTTGGAAATAGAAAGCGTCAGGGCTCGCGTTGCCGCGTGCAGCAAGCGCGGGGCCTCGTGAACGAAAGGGATACCGGATCAGACCGCGGTCTCCCCGCGCTCGTCGGTACGGATGCGAATGACGTCCTCGAGCGGAGCGACAAAGACCTTGCCGTCGCCGATCTTACCGGTGCGGGCAGTCTTCACGATGATGTCGACAACTTTGTCCTTCAGGTCGTCGCGCACCGCGACCTCGAGCTTCACCTTCGGGAGGAAATCCACGGTGTACTCGCTGCCACGATAGATCTCGGTGTGCCCCTTCTGGCGGCCGAAGCCCTTGACCTCGGTGACGGTCATACCCTCGATGCCAATGCCGGCGAGAGCTTCCTTAACTTCCTCGAGCTTGAAGGGCTTGATGATGGCGATGATCAGTTTCATGGGACTCGAAAGGCTGGCGGAGGATTAGTGAGCACCCGGGCACGAGCAAGGTTTGTTTGGGAAGAATTTCGAGGCGGCACCCCACCCTGCCAAGAGCTGTAGCGCACGGGCCGAGTGCGCTTCTGCGCACAGCGAAGCCGGGGCCGGAGATACCCGGTCCCGGCTTCGTGCGAAAGACCGGTCGCGCGGATCAGAGGGCGACGTCGCCGTGCTCGTCCGTACGGATGCGGACGACCTCATCCAACGAGGAGAGGAAGATCTTCCCGTCGCCGATCTTGCCGGTCTTGGCGGCGACGACGATCGCGTCGATCGCCTTGCCGGCGAGCGCGTCGGTAACGGCGATCTCGAGCTTCACCTTCGGGAGGAAATCCACGGTGTACTCGCTGCCACGATAGATCTCGGTGTGCCCCTTCTGGCGGCCGAAGCCCTTGACCTCGGTTACGGTCATGCCCTCGACGCCGATGGCGGCGAGCGCATCCTTCACTTCCTCCAACTTGAAGGGCTTGATGATGGCGGTGATGAGTTTCATGCGATGGTGATTTGTCGTGGAGACGTGGATTAGTAGATGTAGCCCTCTTCGCCGTGCTCGGAGAGGTCGAGGCCTTGGCGCTCGGCATCCGGAGCGGCGCGCAGGCCGATGGTGGACTTGATCAGGTATGCGATCGCGATGGTGCCGAGGACCGACATCGCGACGGTCAGCCCCATGGCCTTGAGTTGCTCAAGCCAGAGCCCGCCATGAGTCACCAGCGCGGCCAGACCGTTCTTCGTGGCGCACGCGCCAGTCAGGTTGGCATTCACATCCGCAGTCGCGAGAAAGCCGGTGACGAGCGCCCCCATCGTCCCACCGACGGCGTGGACGCCGAAGGTGTCGAGCGCATCGTCGTACTTGAGCCAGCCCTTCAGCTTGGTGCAGGCGAAGTACGGGACCGCACCGGCGAGGATGCCGATGAGCACCGCACCGGAGACTCCGACAAAACCCGTGGCCGGTGTGATCACGACCAGACCGGCAACCGCGCCAGAGCAGAAGCCCAAGATGGACGGGTGCCCGCGGGTGATCCACTCCAGCATCGGCCAGACAAAGGCACCCACTGCGGCGGCGACCGTCGTTGTCATGAAGGCGTTGGCGGCGACGCCATCGGCGGCAAGAGCCGAGCCGGCGTTGAACCCGTACCAGCCCACCCAGAGAATGCCGGTGCCGACCATGCACAGCACCATGCTATGCGGCGCCATCTTCTCGCGGCCGAAGCCGATGCGAGGGCCGATGATGATGCAGAGGATGAGAGCCGACCAACCGGAGGACATGTGCACCACAGTGCCGCCCGCAAAGTCGATCGCACGAATCGAGGCATCACCGTTCCAGACGCCATTCATGCTGCCCGTCACCCCCCAGACCATGTGAGCCAGCGGGAAGTAGATGAACGTCATCCACAGAGTGACAAAGAGGAGGATGGCGGAGAACTTCATGCGCTCGGCGATCGCGCCGACGATCAGCGCCGGGGTGATGATCGCGAACATCATTTGGTACATCGCGAAGACGTTGTGGGACACCCAGAACGCGTAGTCGGTGTTCGGAGCCGAGCCGACGCCCCGCAGGAAGAGATACTCCGTGCCACCAAGGAAATGGCCCAGGAAGCTGCCGCTCTCGGAGAAGCTCTTGCCGAAGACAAAGCTATAGCCGAACGCCCACCAGAGCAGCGTGACCAGGCCGGCAAGGCCCAGGCATTGGGCGAGCACGGAGAGGACGTTCTTGCTCCGGACCAAGCCGCCATAGAACAGCGCCAGTCCCGGCAAGGTCATGAAGAGCACCAGCGCAGTGGAAACCATCATCCAGGCGTTGTGCCCCGGACCGGGCACGCCAGCCAAAGCCGCGCCCGGGTCTCCGTTGGTGATGTAGGCCTTAAGTGCAGCGATCGACTCCTCGGTGGTAGGCGTCGCGATAGCATCGGCCCCCAGCGCAGACGCCGGAATGAGAGCCAGAGACCCAAGTCCTAAAGACAAGGATCCAGGGAAATGGATCTTACTGAGCATAGTCGCGCATTCCCTAGCAGTCGCGATGCCAGCCAACGACGAGTCCCCGGCTGCCCCGGTACCCGCGCCCACCCAGTCCATCGGACATGCGCGATTTTAGGCACGCGAGAAGCCCGATGCCCGCCGTTAAGGCGCGAAATCGACACAGGCGCTGGCGCTGACCAATTCCGCCCAGTGTCGCGTCCAGCACTCCGCTCCATACAACGGAGCCCCCCAACAAGCAGTCCATGAACGCATGCCTCCATCGTCACCCAGCCTCGGGACAGGCCATATTCCAGGGTGGCCAACTGGCAGCACAACAGTGCAGCCGGACCCACCGCCCCCCGAACTTGCCCTAACAGGCCGCTTTCCATCTCAAGTTCACTGCGCCCCAACCGAATAACGGAAAACGGCCCACGCGCAGTTCTCGATCCTGCTCGGTAGCACTCAAGCGCGCACCGGCCACCAGCATTTTCCCATCCATGGCGTCACCCACCCTCTCTGCAGCGGGACTAGGCACGTTGTTCGCCCAACGTGTTGTTGTGGGCGTCGGCGACATGGCGGTCTCCAACAACACCAACGCGATCCTCACGACGTACGCGCTCGGTTCCTGCATCGGATTGATCGCCTACGACCCTGTGACGAAAGCCGCCGGACTGCTTCATTACATGCTGCCGGACTCGACGATCTCGCCCGACAAAGCGAAGACCCAACCGTCGATGTTTGCCGACACCGGCTTGCCTGTGCTCTTCCGCGCATTTCTGGGCGTCAAAGGCGATATCAGCCGGGCAAAGTTCTTTGTCGCGGGCGGCGCCAGTGTCCTCAACGGAACCGACCCCTTCAAAATCGGCGAGCGGAACATCAAGGCCATGGAAGACTGGTTCCGCGCCAACAGCATGCGTCCCTCCATCCACGATGTCGGCGGCACCCATAACCGCACCATCAGCATCGAGGTCCGCAACGGCACCATCGCGATGAAAACGCCGACGGGCACCCAGCAGTTCTCGCTGGCCTGAACCGGCGTTATCCGCCCCGCCCTGTACGCCGCAACGGGCCATCGGGCGCGATAGTCGGCTCGCACCAACAGCGCTTGTAGGCCGCTCCGATACTCCGCGTCTGGCAGATGAGCTCTGTCCACCGCACCCTCATAGAAAAAGGCCCGGCGTTGAAGCCGGGCCTTTGAAGGGGAAAGGGCGCTGCATGTCAGCGCCCGTACAGGTGGAACGGACGGCTCGGAGAGCCGTCCCTACCTCACAGCCGCTCGAGGAGGATCTCGAGGGTGCGCTTGGTGCTCTTCGTGATGACGGTGCCGGGGCCGAAGATGGCGGCGGCGCCGTTCTTGAAGAGGAAGTCGTAGTCGGGCGCCGGGATGACGCCGCCCACGACCACCACGATGTCCTCGCGGCCGAGCTTCTTCAGTTCGGCAACGAGCGCGGGCAACAGGGTCATGTGACCTGCGGCCAACGAGCTCATGGCGACGACGTGCACGTCGTTCTCGACGGCCATCTTGGCGGCCTCTTCCGGAGTCTGGAAGAGCGGCCCGATGTCGACGTCGAAGCCGAGGTCGGCCATGGCGGTGGCAACCACCTTGGCGCCGCGGTCGTGTCCGTCCTGACCGAGCTTCGCGATGAGGATACGGGGGCGACGGCCTTCCTTGGTCTCGAACTTGGTGACGAGATCGCGGACGGCGGCGACTTCCTTGTCCTCTCCGAATTCCTTCTTGTACACGCCGCTAATCGAGCGGATCTGGGCCTGATAGCGACCGAATTTCTTTTCGAGCGCATCCGAGATCTCTCCGAGGGAGGCACGCGCCTTCGCGGCCTCGACGGCGAGGGCGAGCAGATTGCCGTGGCCCGTCTCCGCAGCCGCGGTGAGGGCGGCGAGGGAGGCCTGACACTTGGCTTCGTCGCGGGTGGAGCGGAGCTCCTTCAGGCGCTTGATCTGCGACTCGCGCACGGCGGTGTTGTCGACCGTGAGGATGTCCAGCGGGGCTTCCTTCTCGAGGCGGTACTTGTTGAGGCCGACGATGGTCTCCTTGCCGGAGTCGATCTTGGCCTGGCGGCGGGCGGAGGCTTCCTCGATGCGCATCTTCGGGATGCCGGCTTCGATGGCCTTGGCCATGCCGCCGAAGGATTCGACCTCGGCGAGATGCTCGCGGACCTTGGCGATGAGGTCGCGGGTGAGCGCCTCGACGTAGTAGCTGCCACCCCACGGATCGACGGTGGCGCAGATCCCGGTCTCCTGCTGGAGGTAGAGCTGGGTGTTGCGCGCGATGCGGGCCGAGAAGTCGGTCGGCAACGCGATGGCCTCGTCGAGGGCGTTGGTGTGGAGCGACTGGGTGTGGCCGGTCGTGGAGGCGAGGGCCTCGAGCACGGTGCGGGCAACGTTGTTGAACGGATCCTGCTCGGTGAGCGACCAGCCGGAAGTCTGCGAGTGCGTGCGGAGGGCACGCGACTTCGGGTTCTTCGGGTTGAACTTCCCGACGATCTCGGACCAGAGCGCGCGGGCGGCGCGCATCTTGGCGACTTCCATGTAGAAGTTCTTGCCGATGGCCCAGAAGAACGAGAGGCGCGGCGCGAAGGCGTCGATGTCGATGCCGGCGGCGACGCCGGTCTTCAGATACTCGAGACCGTCGGCGAGGGTGTAGGCGAGCTCGAGGTCGGCGGTGGCGCCGGCTTCCTGCATGTGGTAGCCGGAGATCGAGATCGAGTTGAACTTCGGCATGTTCTTCGAGGTATACTCGAAGATGTCCGCGATGATCTTCATCGAGGGCAGGGGCGGATAGATGTAGGTGTTCCGCACCATGAACTCTTTGAGGATGTCGTTCTGGATCGTGCCGGAGAGTTCCTCGAGCTTCGCACCCTGTTCGAGGGCGGAGACGATGTAGAACGCGAGCACGGGGAGAACGGCGCCGTTCATCGTCATCGACACGGAGACCTTGTTCAGCGGGATGCCGCCGAAGAGGACCTGCATGTCGAGGATCGAGTCGATGGCCACGCCGGCCTTGCCGACATCGCCGACGACGCGCGGGTGATCGCTGTCGTAGCCGCGGTGGGTCGCGAGGTCGAAGGCGACCGAGAGACCCGCCTGGCCGGCGGCGAGGTTGCGCTTGTAGAACGCGTTGGACTCCTCCGCGGTGGAGAAGCCGGCGTACTGGCGCACGGTCCAGGGTTTCTGGACATACATGGTGGCGTACGGCCCGCGCACGAACGGCGCGATGCCGGGCATGGAGTCGAGCCAGCCGTCCACGGGCACGTCGGCGCTCGTGTAGAGGGGCTTGACCGGGATCTGTTCGTAGGTCTGCCAGACGGCGTCGGTGGGCTTCACGCCGGCTTCCTTAGCGAAGTCGGCGGACCACTTCGCGGCGTCGGAGGCCGGGAACTTGAAGTCGTCGTAGGCGAGTTTGGTGAAATCAGGTGTGCTCATGGCGGCTTACTTGGCTCCGATCTTGGCAAGGAGTTGGGCGAGCATGTCGCGCAGGTTGGCGCGGACGTGGATGAAGTCGTCGATGCCGGCCTGCTTGAAGGATTCGACCGTCGCGGCGTCGGCCGGGAGGCCGGCGAGGATGGCGACGATGGAGGGCTTGGCGGCCTTCAGCGTGGAGGCGAAGGCCGGGACGAGCGTCGGATAGGTGTCGTCGGTCGAGCAGAGGACGGCGATCGGCGCACCGGAAGCCGCGGCGGCCTTGGCGGCCTCCTCGGCGGATTCGAAGGCCTGCTTGCCCGTGGCCTCGAAGCCGGCGACGGCGAAGAAGCCGGCCGAGAAGTCGGCGCGGGGCTTGTGCTGTTTGACCGGGCCCATCTTCGCGAGGAAGACCTGCGGGCGCTTGCCACCGTTGGCGGCGGCGTAGCGGTCGGCGATCGCGCGGAGAGCTTCGAAACCTTCGGCGGCGCGCCAGGCCTTGACCGGGGTGACGGTCACGGCGGCGGTAGCCGGCGCAGGCGCGACCGGAGTCGCGGCCTGCGTGGAGGCGCCCAGCGGCTTCTCCTTGAGGTTCGGGAAGAGGTTCGTGCCGAGGACAGAGAGGCGGCGGGTGTCGAGAGCCTTGCGCTTGTCGGCCGCGGAGGCGGCGACGAGCTTCTGAATCTCACCAGCGGCGAGGGCGGCGGCGAAACCACCCTGCTTCTCGATGGTCTGGAAGATCGCCCAAGCCTTGCGGGCGAGCTCGTCGGTGTACTTCTCGACGAGCCAGGAGCCGCCGGCGGCGTCGGCCACCTCGGCGAAGTTGAACTCCTCGGACAGCATGAGCGCGATGTTGCGCGCGATACGCTGGGAGAACTCATCCGGCGTGCGGACGACTTCGTCGAACGCGCCGACCTGCACGCTATCCACGCCGCCGAGGACCGCCGAGAGAGCCTCGGTGGTGGTGCGGAGCATGTTCACGTACGGATCGAGGACGGTCTTGTTGAAGAGCGCGGTGCGCGCATGGACCGTGGCGCCCGAAGCGAGCGAGGCGTCGCCGTAGGCGGAGACCACGCGGGCCCAGAGGAGGCGGAACGCGCGGAACTTCGCGAGCTCGGGGAAGAACTGGGAGCCGATCGCGAAGCTGAAGGCGAAGCGCGGCGCGGCGGTCTTGGCGTCGACCTTCGCCGCCTCGAGGCGGCGGAAGTATTCGACGGCCATCGCGATCGCGACGGCGAGTTCCTGGGCGGAGTTGCCACCACCTTCGACCACGAAGCCGGCGTCGACGCCGATGGTCTTCACGGCCGGGGCGTTCTTGGCGGCGAAGGCCGTCCAGGCGGCGAGCTCGGCCGTGGCGGCTTCGAGCGTCGTGGCCAGCTTGCCCGTGGAGGCGAGCGTGGAGAGCGGATCGGCGGTAACGGCGCCCTGGAGGGCGGACCACTGTTCACCGCGGGACTTCAGCGCGGCGCCAAAGGTCTTCTCGATCGCGGCAGCGGAGGCGCCGACGGGAGCGAGGACCGGCGCACCGGCGAAGTGGATATCCTTAATCGCCGCAGTGAGGGCGGCGGCATCGGCCGCGAAGGCGGCCGGGAGCAGGACGGCGTTCTGACCACGCTCGAGCGCGGCCTTCAGCGCCTTGTTGAAGTCGGCAGCGGAGGCCGCGGGGATGGCTTGCGCGATGCGCCAAGCGATCTCGCCCTTGGCGCCGCGGGCATGGGCGCCGCGGAGGAAGGGGGCCTGACCGGGCAGCGTGTCGCGGTGCGGCACGGCCTCGACCATGCCGCGGTGATACAGCGGCTGGAGGTCGATGCCTTCGGCGGTGCGCGTCACGAGTTTCTTCTCGAACGGCACGCCGAGCAGCTCCTTGTCGACGGTTTCGCGCCAGACGCGGCGAAGCGTCTCGGCATCGGGGTTCGCGTTGCCGCCTGACGGCGACGCGGTAGGTGAATCCAACTTTGCGCTCATGAGAAAAAGGTGGGCAGTTATGATGCGGGATTGATCAACGGCAAGCAGTCGCCACACTGCGGGCGACTTTGGTCGCAAAAAAAACGCCGACTTCCCACCGCTGATGCGAGCCACACGATGGACTCGACGGGGCGATATGGATGTTGACGTTCACGGCCAAAATAACACCCCCTAATCAAATCTTTTGGCAAGATAAGTTTCCATGATTAACAAGATCGATCACCTCGGTATCGCCGTGAAGTCCATTGATGAGACGGCGAAGTATTATGAGACCACGCTGGGTCTGAAGTGCTTGGGCCGCGAGGAGGTCCCGTCGCAGAAGGTGAAGACCGCCTTCTTCCAAATCGGCGAGACCTGCATCGAGCTGCTTGAGCCCACTACGCCCGACAGCCCGGTCGCGAAGTTCCTCGAGACCAAAGGCGAAGGTGTGCACCACGTCGCTTTCGGCACCGACGACATCCTCGGCCAGCTCACGCAGGCCAAGAATTCCGGCGCGCGCCTGATCAACGAGACTCCGGTTCCCGGCGCCCACGGCAAGCAGGTCGCCTTCCTGCACCCGAAGTCCACCTTCGGCGTGCTCACCGAGTTCTGCACCCCGGCCAAGCACTGAGCCGGTCCCCCACTCCCAATCGTCAGTATTCCCTCCATGCCAATCTCAGCGAAAATGCTCGAAACCCTCGAACGCCGCCGGAAGACCGTTCTGGCCAGCGGCGGTGAGGAGAAAATCAAGGAGCGCAACGCCAAGGGCCTGCTCACGGCCCGGCAGCGTCTGCTCGAACTCTTCCAACCTGGCACCTTCCAAGAGACCGGCATGCACATCGAGCACGCCGGCGAGCACTTCGGCATGAAGGGCAAGGTCCTTCCCGCCGACGGCGTCATTGCCGGCGTCGGCTACGTCGACGGCCGCCCGGTCGCCGCGTTCAGCCAGGACTTCCTCGTCTCCGGCGGCTCGCTCGGCAGCAAACACGCCCAGAAGATCGCCGACCTGCAGGACTACGCCGCCAAGGCCGGCATCCCGCTCATCGGCATCAACGATTCCGGTGGCGCCCGTATTCAGGAAGGCGTCATGGCCCTCTCCGGCTACGCGAAGGTCTTCTTCCGCAACGTCATCCTCTCTGGCATGGTCCCGCAGTTCTCGATCATCGCCGGCCCCTGCGCCGGTGGCGCGGCATACTCCCCCGCCCTGACCGACTTCTTGATCATGACCAAGAAGAACGCCCAGATGTTCATCTGCGGCCCCGAGGTCATCAAGTCGGCCACCGGCCAGACCTCCACCCTCGACCAGTTCGCCACCGCCGACGCGCACGCCACCGTCTCCGGCAACATCCACTTCGTGGCCGAGGACGACAAGCACGCCATCGCCATCGCCAAGAAGGTCC
>Ga0209098_1001233_pt1 | contig 25027 bp, 35 predicted proteins | sample AD_JPNHW1_MetaG_FD_184429 | JGI IMG/M metagenome (GOLD analysis project Ga0209098, IMG submission 184429) | Active sludge microbial communities of municipal wastewater-treating anaerobic digesters from Japan - AD_JPNHW1_MetaG (SPAdes) (version 2) | ecosystem: Engineered > Bioreactor > Anaerobic...
GTGTGTGCGTGTGGGCGTTCGAGGTCAAAGGATTCGCGTGCATGCAGATTTATGTGGGCCTTAAGATGCCATCGTTATCTATGATCGAGGAAGCGAAAAAGAATTGATTTTAAAGCTCAGTTCAGGCGAACATGATAGCTCATATACCAAGTTCTGCCTTAAGGTCTTCCCAGGAAATGCCGCACTTTCGAGTCTCTTCTGCTAATTGATCCAACTCGATTATCTCAAATTCCTCTAAATCCATTTCTTCAGTTGCGGCTTCCTGAATGACGGCATTCTCTTTCGCACCAGCCATAATTAGTGCAGCTCGCGGCAGGGCTATAAGGATTGCGAAAATGCCGTGGATTTAGCCAGGGTTCATGGTCTGATAATGATGTAACCGCAATTGCGTTGGTCTTATCGTTGGCTAGCACGCCTGCGCCGCAATTCTTCTAATGTGATACCCTCAGATTTATGCTCCCGCAAATACTCATATTGGGAATCAACGTATGCCGCCTCGCTATAATCCATCTTCTCTTCTTTTGCCTTCACGACGGTTGCCATCTCATAATCACCTGGCATGTTATTTTGTAGGGAATCCTTTCCTACTTCGGTCCATACGCCTCAGAGCGGCCTCATCCTTTTCGGAAAGGACTTACTGCACTACACTGGGTGAGATATTTCAAGCTCAATATTTGAAGATGACGAAGATGGCAAGATCACGAGGCTCCGGCGGGCGGGCCTTGAGCGCTCGCTGCATCTCGGTCGAGCAAGATTGCCGGGACGCCTGCAGGCCAGTGTGGCCGCGAGGCCCGCGCGGTACCGCTCGCAGTCGGACAGGCTCGCGTGCGGACGCTCGTGGCTAGGCATGCAGTTCTGGTATGGAACGTCAGTTGTTGCAGGGATGCAGCTCGGGACGCTGATAACCGGTTTGAGTCGATTAGATGATATTAAATAGATCCTCATAATAATTCGAAGCTTAATGGTCAAAAAATCCGACACATTAAATGAATCTCTCAAGGCTCTACGAAATTCGATTTTGGCTGCTTATAACTTAGCCCCTGCAGTTGTTGTGGTTGGTTTGCTCCTTGCGGCAATATTATTCATAGTCTCATTATTCTTTGTTGAAATTATGGTGGGATCAATTATTCTACTTATCATAATAATTTCTATCATAGTCTATGCAATATCAATGAATTATGGAGAAGCAACAGTGGCCCTTATGGCCGGCCTTCTTGCGGCTTTCACAGTTGATTGGACGTGGAACAAGTATGTCGTCTTTATGGTTGCACTGCTCGGTTTCTTGTTTTTCGTTTTACTCATTGGGTGCATTAGGATTTCAGCTGCAAATGAGTCACTATATCGGGAAGCTGCGCTATATGTTAGTGTTTCAAGTTATAAAGAAATTGAAAAACAATTGATAATAATCTCAAAGTCGGTTCCAGACAAGCTACTTGGGCCTGTTGAAAAAGCAGATGCCATTAAAATCATGGCATTCCGCAAGATCCCAATAGAATCAATGCAATATATGCTAGAGGTTATACAAATATTCGTGGGCATTACGCGCTTGGATGTAAAAACAATATCACTATTTTTAGTAGATCTCACAAGAGTCTTGCATATTGACCCAGGACCTAATTTAAAAACAACAATTGATAATATTTTTGAGTTATACAGGGATGCACCAGTTTCCGATGAAGAATTTATTGCTGCATTTTCAAATACGAAGCATTTCGTTGTATCAGAACAAATTGGTCCTGATGAATATCTTTCGCTTTTGATCTCAGGACTAAAAAAGGGTCTTTCTCCTGTTGAAATGGATGATTCTATTCTGGATCATATAGCTGATCAGGAGCCTAGATGTTAAGGGGAGATTGCGGTCGCGCTGGATAGCAGGTGCAGCAATTAGTGTTCAGGCATTAAAGCAAACATGGAATTCCGAAGTGGCAGGGATGTGGCTTGGTGGCATATATGACTGACAGGAATCCGACCGAGCAAAAGTGACCGGAACGCTCGCACAAATGGGGACCGTAGGCTTGCTCAGCAATTGTAATAGAGTTGAACTATCGCCCACGAATGATATCTTTGGATAATGCCCTATCGATTTCGAACATCACAACAGCGGTCTGAAATATTACTCGACGCCCGTCTTCTCCAGTTAATTGTGATCCTTCTCTCTGGCTGCCGTGCTCCTGGCGTTGCACAATATCACTGACAGTTCTCCAATAGCGTACGAGTGCATCGAGAAATGGTCTCTCAGTTGTTCCTAATTGATTTCCTTGTGGCGCCAAGACTGCTCGAATTCTATTCTCAACATGGGCACGATCCTTGTCCACTTCAGATGGGCGAATTCTATCGACAAGCTTATTTGCAAATTCCTGCATTGCTTCTCGACAAAGATGACCAATCACGGTCAACTGTTGTTCGGAATTGTCACTCCATGCAATTGATTCAGCTTCCACCCACTTATTATATGCTTCAGGATACTTAGTCTTAAAGTCATCAGCATCCAGATAGCCTCTTATTGAAACCTCTACCCTCGATATTGGTTCTTTGGTTTGCTCAATGATTTGCCTATAATACTCGAATCCTTGTGGTGTTACATCGAATATTCTTTTATATGGCTCAGTCTGAGGCGATGATCTTATAAGTCTTGCATCAGCGAGCAAATCTATATCGCCCATGTATGCCTCTATGCCATTTGCAGAACCAGGATGGAGAACGCGGGCATAATTGCGGCCAGCAAATTGCATAGCGAAGAACGGCTGTCTCTTTTCGCGAGGAATTTTTCAGGCAGCTTCGATTAATCTGAACAGCAACTCTCTCTGCGCTTCATCAAGCGTTATTCCTTCAAGCATGGAACTCATTTCGATAATCATGATTGATATTACTTTCCACCAATTTGGGAAAAGGGAGAGCGTTCTCTGTTTTCAGCTCTTATTCTCACTTAGAAATTCGCTATTACTAAGCTACTCTCCACAACTCAGGCTTCAACCCCAAGAACATATGCCATTAACTGCTGCATGAAAATTATTTCTATGCACCCCAAAAACCTCTCGGGCGAGTTCCAAACGTTTCTTGCCTGAGAAGCCATCCGACTCAGGCAGATCCAGATTCCTGGCCGGAAGGATTTCATTCATCCCTCTTCCCCAAACATCCCCACCAGTCGGAACTCCCCCACATCCACCAGCCCTCTATCCGTCAGCTTCAGCTCCGGGATCACCGGAAGGCAGAGGAACGAAAGTGTCATGAACGGGTCCTCCAGCTTGCTTCCCAGCTCGTGAGCGGCATCGATGCACTCCGCTATCTCCTCAGCCACATCCCGCATGTATCCCTCCGAGAGCAGCCCGGCAACAGGCAGGGGCAGGCTCGCCAGCGTCCTTCCCCCGGCCACTGCCACCAGCCCGCCGCCCATCTGCTTGACTGCCAGGACCGCGGCCAGCATCTCCTCATCCGAGACCCCGACGACGGCGATATTGTGCGAGTCGTGGGCCACCGAGGTGGCGATGGCACCACGAGCGAGGCCCGTTCCCTGCACGAGGCCCAGGCCCACGTTGCCCGTGGCCCTGTGCCTCTCCACCACCGCCATCTTCAGAATATCCCGGTCCGGGTCTGAGACGACCTTTCCTGCCACGGTTTTTGGCAGGAGCCGGAGAGACCGGGTGATGATCTGATGAGGCACAACGCCGATAACCCTGGCCGGTCCCTCCTCCGCCCGGATCTCAAATGACCGCAGGCCCAGCGGGCCGATCCTCATCGATTCGTGCTCAGGCCTTATCGGTGCCGGGAGCCTGGCGATCAGTTCGCCCTCCTCTGCCACCACCTGCCCGTCTTTTATCACCCTGATCACCTGGGGATGCTCAAGATCATCCAGAATGACAATGTCCGCCCTGTAGCCGGGAGCGATCGCCCCCAGATCCCGCAGCCCAAACCACTGGGCGGCATTGAGGCTGGCGATCTGCAGGGCAACGATGGGATCAAGACCATTCTCGATGGCAGTTTTCACCATGAAATCAATATGCCCCTCGCTCAGGATGTCTGCCGGATGTCGGTCGTCTGAGACGAAGAGGAACTGCCGGGCGTTCTTGGGTGTTACCAGCGGCAGCAGATCGAGCAGATTCTTGGCGGCGCTGCCCTCCCGCAGCATGATGTACATCCCAGCGCGCAGCTTTTCCCTGGCTTCATCAATCGTGGTGCATTCGTGATCGGACCTTATGCCCGCAGAGATGTAGGCAGAAAGATCGCGGCCCGAGAGGCCCGGACAGTGCCCGTCCACCGGCCTTCCTCCGGCGAGAGAGAGCTTCTTTATTACTTCGGGATCGCGGAAGATCACGCCCGGATAGTTCATGACCTCGGCCAGGCCCAGGACCCCTTCTTCCTCTATCAATCCGGCCAGTGCATCCGCACCCAGGGCCGCTCCTGCGCTCTCCAGATTGGTCGCAGGAACGCAGGTGGGCAGCATGACAAAGACATTCAAGGGCAGATCCCTGGATGACCGGAGCATGTATCTGATGCCCGCCTCTCCCCAGACATTGGCGATCTCATGCGGGTCAGCTACAACCGTAGTGGTCCCCCTGGGAACAATCGCCCTGGCAAACTCGGGCACAGTTACCATGCTGCTCTCAATGTGAACGTGGCTGTCGATAAATCCCGGAGCGAGGATCTTGCCGCTCACATCCAGAACCTGTGCGGCGCTGCAGCAGTCAAAGCCTGCAACCCTGCCCTTGAATATCGCCACATCCGACCGGTAGATCTCGCCGGAGAGAACATTGGCAAGAGAGCCACCAGTCAGGAGGAGATCGACCTCAATTTCGCCGCGTGCAGCAGCAATCAGTTCTTGATTGAGAGCAGTATCCATGAAGCCCATGAAGTGTTCCTATCTCTTCAAGCCTTATTTAGATTGCCCAATTGCCGGCGCGTCATCCAGCCTGAACAAATGGTGATAATATAAAATTAGCTTCGAGGTTGGATAAACTTATATCTATTGGGTTAAAATAAAGCAAGGTGTGCGGGAAGTGAAAGATATTTTCCTCAAGGTGGCCAAAGCCTATCCCAATGACTCAGCCCGAGGCATAGCTCGCCTGGACCCCAATGCGCTGCTCACGCTGCGCCTCTCTCCCGGAGACATCATTGAGATTGAAGGAAAGAGGCTGACGGCAGCCAAGGTCTGGCGCGCCGACCGGCAGGACTGGTCCCAGGATTACATCAGGATAGACGGTTTCATCCGTCAGAACGCGGGCGTTGGCATTGGGGACAAGGTGAAGATCCGTAAAGCCAAGTTCGCAGATGCTCAGCGCATAGTTCTGGCTCCGCCTTCTGGATCGCATATGCATTATGGAGACGAGGCGGCAGATATGATCCGCCGCCAGACCCTGAAGCGTCCGGTTGTTGCCGGGGATATTCTGCCCATAATGAGCTCCGCCGCCCATCCTTTTGTGGGGCGAATGGAGGCAGTGCCTCTCGTAGTAACCGAGACCCACCCTGCCGATGTGGTTATCATATGCGAGCGGACCGAGATCCTGCTCCTGGAAAAGCCTGCAAAGAGCGTTCTTTCCGTCAAAGCCACGGGGACCACCTACGAAAACGTGGGCGGCCTGCGCTCTGAAGTGCAGCGGGTGCGAGAGGTCATTGAGCTTCCCATAAAACATCCTGAGGTATTTCAGAAGCTTGGTATTGAGCCGCCCAAAGGCGTTCTGCTCTACGGGCCCCCGGGCACGGGAAAGACCCTCATTGCCAAGGCGGTGGCCAATGAGTGCGGCGCCAATTTCTTCTCCATTGCTGGCCCGGAGATCATGTCAAAGTACTACGGCGAGAGTGAACAGCGGCTGCGCGAGATCTTTGATGATGCCCAGAAGGCGGCCCCCTCAATTATCTTCATCGACGAGATAGACTCCATAGCCCCAAAGCGCAGCGAGGTCACAGGCGAGGTAGAGAGACGAGTGGTGGCCCAGCTCCTGGCCATGATGGACGGCCTCAAGGAACGCGGCCAGGTGGTGGTGATCGGTGCCACCAACCGGGAAGAAGCCATTGATCCGGCTCTGCGCCGACCGGGAAGGTTTGACCGGGAGATTGAGATAGGAGTTCCCGACCGGTCGGGACGAATCGAGATCCTGCAGATCCACATGAGGGGCATGCCCATCTCTGACGACGTGAACCTGGAGGGCCTGGCGGACAGAATGCACGGCTTTGTGGGTGCGGACATAAACGCGCTCTGCAAGGAGGCGGCCATGAGGGCCCTGCGCCGATACCTGCCGGATCTGACCACCGAGGACGAGATTCCTGCCGAGATCATGGACAAGATAATGGTCACGGGCGGCGACTTTGAGGAAGCTCTCAAGGAGATTGAGCCCTCCAGCATGCGGGAGGTTCTTGTCGATGTCCCAAAGATTCACTGGAGCGATTTGGGCGGCCTGGGATCGCTCAAGCAGGAGCTGATCGAAGCCATCGAATGGCCGCTCAAGCAGCCTGAGAAGTTCCGTCAGATGGGGATACGGCCTCCCAAGGGAATTCTGCTCTACGGTCCACCTGGCACAGGAAAGACAATGATTGCCCAGGCGGTGGCCAATGAGACGGCAGCCAACTTCATCAGCGTACGTGGGCCGCAGATGCTCTCCAAGTGGGTGGGCGAATCTGAGAAAGCCATCCGGGAGATCTTCAGAAAAGCGAGGCAGGTGTCGCCTACTATCATATTCTTCGATGAGCTGGACTCCATCGCACCTATGCGGGGAACGGACGAGGGCAGCCACGTCATGGAGCGGGTGGTAAATCAGCTCCTGGCAGAGATGGACGGCCTGGAGACGCTCAAGGATGTGGTGGTGATTGCCGCCACCAACCGGCCGGATATCCTCGACCCAGCGCTTCTGCGCTCGGGAAGGTTTGACCGCATGCTGATGGTTGGGCCGCCTGACAAACTGGGACGGCATGAGATCCTCAAGATCAAAACGGAAAATATGCCCAAGGGCGAGGATGTGAACCTGGAAGAGCTGGCGGAGCTCACGGAAGGTTATGTGGGCTCGGACCTCGATTCGCTCTGCCGCGAGGCGGCCATGCTGGCCCTGCGAGAGAATATGGCCCGCGTGGAGATGAACCAGTTCCGCGAGTCTCTGAAGAAGGTCAGGCCCAGCGTGGAGGAGAGCCAGGTCAGCTACTACGAGAGGATCGGCGAGAGGTTCAAGGGCGGGATCAAGGTTGAGCCGGCTTCGCTCATAGGCTACAGGTGAAGGGAATGGGAAAGGTATTCTCAGCAAGCATTGCTGGAAAAGAGGTTGTAAACATCGATGGCATGGTATTGGGCCATCTTGAGGATATGGTCTTTGAGGTGCAGACGGGAAAGCTAGTGGACATGCTGGTCAAGCCTGCCAGGGAGTTGAACCGCTCCAGATATCGGGAGGACGGAAGGTTTGTGCTCATTCCGTTTGCATCGGTTGTGGCCATCAAGGACTACATTGTGATCGATGAGAGCCGGGCTATGAAGACTTGAGAGCGAAGTAGTGAGAAAGGTTTTAATTTATTCCGGTTACAAATGGTCCGTCCGATGAAGACCATTTTCCTTTTACCCCTCATCATCCTGGTGTTAGTTCTATCGGGATGCATGGCTCCTACGGAAGAAAAGGCGAACAAAGTTCTCTTGAAGACCAGCATGGGCGATATCACCATCCAGCTTTACGACGATATGCCGATAACCACTGGAAATTTCGAGAGCCTGGTGGAAAAGGGCTTTTACAACGGCGTGATCTTCCACCGGGTCATAAACGGTTTCATGATTCAGGGAGGAGACCCCACAGGCACTGGCATGGGCGGGCCGGGATACACCATCAAGGATGAGTTTACCAATCACAATCGCAACGAGCGGGGAACCATCAGCATGGCCAACGCCGGGCCGAACACGGGCGGCAGCCAGTTCTTTATCAATCTGGTGGACAACAGCTTCCTGGACGGCAAGCATCCGGCCTTCGGAAAGGTGGTCGAGGGAATGGATGTGGTGGACGCCATCGGCAAGGTGCAGACGGATGCCAGCGACCGGCCGCTTCAAGAGGTCAAGATAATCGGGGCCAAGATGGTTTCCTAAAGATTTCATTTTCCTTTTATTACTATTAGCAAATGGGACTGATATATATGGCAGAAGGCACATCAAGCGCAGAAGGCGTTAAGGTACTGCTCAAGACCAATATGGGCGACATCACATTGCAGCTTTACACGGAGACTCCAATCACATCTGGAAACTTCCAGAAGCTGGTGGAAAAAGGATTTTATGACGGAGTGATCTTCCACCGGGTCATAGACGGCTTCATGATTCAGGGCGGAGACCCCACCGGCACGGGCCGGGGCGGGCCGGGCTATGCGATCAAGGACGAGATCAGCCGCAAGAACAGAAATGATCGGGGGACCATCAGCATGGCCAACGCCGGGCCGAACACAGGGGGCAGCCAGTTCTTCATCAACCTGGTGGACAACAATTTCCTGGACACCAGGCATCCGGCCTTTGGAAAGGTGATCGAGGGCATGGATGTGGTGGACGGCATCGGCAAGGTGAGGACGGGAGCGGGCGACCGGCCGGCAAAAGAGGTGAAGATCGAGAGTGCGAAGGTGTTGAGCTAGCGCGGCTCGCTATCTTCGATTTTTGAGGGTCCCGAGAGCCTCGGGACTCGCTACTATTATAACAGCTCCGATAACTCCTCTCTAGTTATGCCGGCCTGTTTCATGATTTCAATAAGCAGGCCTTTGCCTACCTCTCTTTTATGGAAAGGAATTGTAACAGTGACATCGAGATCCGGATGGCAATAGGCATGATGGCTGCCCTTAATCCTGTCCAAGACAAAGCCCTTCTTTTCGAGTACTCTGGCAAGCTTCTCGGGCGACAGGATCGGCAATTTAGGCATTCGCTTCAACCGTGACAGTTGCCTCGATTTGATCTTCTTCTATCGGGATCTCTTTGCCTCTGGCGATGAGGCTTTCTATATACACATCGATGGCCTCTTTTGCCATCTCCAAGGCCTCCTCGACGGTATCTCCAAAGGTCAAGCATCCGGGAAGGGATGGGACGATCACTGTGTACGTTCCGTCCGTCTCCGGCCTGATCCAAATTTTATAACGAAGCGTTCTCATCCAAGTAATACAGATCCTCGGATGTATTTAATCCTGCGCTGCTTCATGCTCAAGCGTCTTCGATCTGAGCATCTCCTGAGAGGCAATATATAATGCTCTAGGTACGCCTGCATTGGTCCACATCGTTCGGTTCATGGGAAGTCGAACTGCTACCTGATGCCCTTATCTTTGATCATTAGGGAAATGATCAGAGCCATGAGAGAGGCTGCAATTCCGAGTGTAACGGCGTGGTGAAAGCCCAGGGCGATTGTCTGGGCAGATGTCTGATGAATAGAGGCCGGGCCCTGAGTCGCAGCGCTGAAAATCGTCTCGAAGAGTGCAATTCCTGTTATGACTCCCATGTCCCGGGAGGTCATCATTATGCTTGAAGCAAGCCCTCTCTTATTAGGACACTGGCTTACAACGATGCTGAGTGTTGGCGGAGCATACATGCCGTAACCTATTCCCATGAGTGCAAGGGCAAACGCAAGGACAATCTTCTGCAGTCCACCTGCGTCCAGCAGGAAGATCAGCAGGAAGAACAGCAGGAAGGCCAGTAGTGTGCTGGCGGAGGCGGTCAGGCAGGCAAGTCTTGGGCCCCTGCGGTCAAATATGGCCCCGCCGATGGGGGCTGATACGGCAGCTGCCAATGATGTGATGGTCAGGAATAGGCTTGCGACGGCTGTGGAAAATCCCAGTCCCAGTTCCATATAAAAAGGCAGAGCGAATAGTGCCCCTGCAAAGGCCAGCAGCATTAAGAGAGCTCCCAGATTGGGCAGGACGAAGTTGAGATTATTGAAAAGATTCAGGTCAACCAGCGGTTCTGAATACCGTTTTTCTCTTATGATGAATCCAACGGCGCAAAGAACGCCTAATGAGAAAGATCCCAAAATTGCAGATGATCCCCAACCAAGCTCCTTGCCCTGGTTCAAGCCATAGATGATCATGGCCAGGGAAGAGAAGATAAGGGCTGCTCCCAGGAGATCAAAGCGGCCCCTGGCGGTGGGATGATGCCTTGGCAATGCCCTATAGCCTATAAGTGTTGCCGCAATACCCAGAGGAACGTTCACCAAAAATATCCAGCGCCATCCAATATAGGCTGTGAGAAAACCGCCAATTACCGGTCCAATCGCAATGCCGATGGCCGCTGAGGCCATTACATATCCCAGCGCCTTGCCCCTTATTGCCTGCGGGAGAAATGCTGAGATTATGGCCGGGCCCAATGCAACCATTATGCCTCCGCCGATTCCTTGAAGAATTCGAAATAGGACCATTTCAGTGATTCCTGGTGCCAGGGCACAGAGAAATGAGCTGATTGCAAAGATCGAAATCCCACTCAGAAAGAGCTTTCGAAAGCCCAGGAGGTCTCCCAGCCGTCCGAAGGCCAGAAGGAGGCTGGTTACCGCAAGAAAATATGAGAGGGATATCCAGGATATTTCTCCTGTGCCCACATCGAAGTACCGGGAGATTGTGGGCAGGGAGATGTTGACTATCGTTGTGTCCAGATTGGCCATGAAGATTGACGCACAGACAACCAATAAGATGAGACGGAATTGGTCCTTTGGGGAGTGATCTTCTATGGTCATGGCATATCCCGAGCAAAACTATTAGTGATAGGGCCTTCAGTCCAGGAACGCGCTGGAAATGGATGTCAGCGATTGCCTCTTCTCGCCTTCTCATTTCGGCAGAAAGATCTCCGAAGATCTCGCAGGCGTTTTCATCAATTACTACCATTACACATCATCATAGCGCAGCTTGGCCTCTCGCATCTTTTCCGAAGCGGTCTCGATTCTGTCTGCCAGCTCGTCGTCTCTGCCGATATCGTCCAGGATCTCGGAGAGCTTTCTTTTTCCGGGAGGATTTCGCATAGCAACCTCCGAGGGTCTTTTCTCACTTCGGCTATTAACTTTTTCCAGTCGCATGCCTTATCTACTCATCCTGAATAATTGCCAGCAAAAACTAAACCGAGGAAGCACCATATGGGCCACGAACCAGCCATCACTCTATCCATAAAGGAAGCAGGAGAGCGGCGCTGTTCCGGGCCATTTATGGTCAGGACGTGGCCTTCGACTCCTGCGACCTGGGCAGCTTTGAGGAGCTGAAGGAGAAGGTGAGCGAGTTTCAGCCACACATCGTCCACCTGACCGGCCACGGCGCAGTTATGGAGGGGGAGGGCCGCTTTGCCTTTGAGAAAGAGGACGGCACGGCGGATCTTGTCTCTTCGGCAGAGCTGCGGCGCTTCCTGGCTGGCTCGGGTGTGCAGTGCGTCTTTGTGAGCGGCTGCCAGTCTGGCAAAGCCCCGAGGGAGGCGTTGGCTGGAATCTGCCAGGGCCTGGTGGGCGGACAGGTGGCTCTGGCAGTGGGCTGGGCGGCATCCATCGCCGACGACCTGGCCACGAACTTCGCCCGCACCTTCTACAGGACGCTCAAAGCATGAATTGCAGAAGTCTTAATATGTTATGAATTATGAACCAACTGTAGATTGAGGATCGCAGATGAATCTGAAGGTTCTGACCAGCGAAGGAGAAGATGGGTGACTTGTTGTGCAATGTCTGTCCATTCCCGGCTGTATCTCCCAGGGACGGAATCTAAATGAAGCTCTTGACAATATCAAAGAGGCTATCGAAGGCTGCCTGGAAGTAATGGAAGATAGGATCAAGGCAACTGGCGGGGCCGGTTGAATTATTTTTCGAGGGATGCGTGAGAGTTAGAGATGTAATCAGGCTGATCGAGGCCGATGGATGGCAGCAGGTGAGCATCAAAGGCAGTCACAGACAGTTCAAGCACCCGTTCAAACAAGGTCGGGTAACTATTGCAGGCAAGCTCGACATGGACCTGCATCCAAAGACCCTGAAAAGTATCTTAAAGCAGGCAGGCATAGAGGAGATTTAGAATGGCAAAGTACACGATAATTATTGAGAAGGGCGAAGGGAATTACTCTGCATACTGCCCTGATCTCCCTGGAGTAGTTTCTGCAGCCGAATCCGAAGAGGAGACTGTTGAGCTAATGAAAGAGGCAATTGAGTTTCATCTGGAAGGGTTGAAAGAGGACAGGATACCGATCCCAGAGCCTACGATTTTAGCGAGGAGCGTTGAGGTTGCCGTTTAGTACCGGCATCTTTTCGGAATTGGCATCTCTTTGCCTCTGGTGATGAGGCTCTTGAGGTACACATCTATGGCCTCTTTTGCCATCTCCAAGGCCTCTTCGACGGTATCTCCAAAGGTCAAGCATCCGGGAAGTGAAGGGACGATCACTGTATAAGTTCCGTCCGTCTCCGGCCTGATCCAAATTTTATAACGAAGCGTTCTCATCCAAGTAATACAGATCCTCGGATGCATTTAATTCTGCGCTGCCTCATGCTCACGCATCTTCGACCTGCGCATCTCCTGAGATGCGGCCTCGATTCTGTCTGCCAGCTCGTCATCTCTGCCGATCTCGTGCAGGATCTCGGAGAGCTTTCTCTTTCCGGGAAGATTTCGCATAGCAACCTCCGAGAGACTTTTCTCACTTCGACTATTAACTTTTTCCAGTCGCATGCCTTATCTAGTCATCCTGAATAATTGCCAGCCAAAACTAAACCGAGGAAGAACCGTATGGGCCACGAACCAGCCATCACTTTATCCATAAAAGAGGCCGGAGAGCATCCCGCCAGCACCTATCACTATCATATTCTCCTGAATGGCAGTCCCATCACCAGCAACCAGAGCCTTTCCCTTCCGGAGAGCCAGGCGGTGCGTGAGATCTCCCGCAACTTTGCCGCTCTCTTCGAGGGAGGCTGCAGGCCGGAAAAGGACGCCGATGCCCAGCGGGCTCTTGGCAGGCAGCTCTTCAACCTCTGGCTGGCCCCGTTCTGGGAGAAGATCCGGGCGGCGGTTCCCGTGGGCTCTCTGCGCTTCCTGGTCATCGCCTCCGAGGTCCCTGAGATCCTCAACCTTCCCTGGGAGATGTTGCTTCCTCCTTCTCCTGAGGGCGACTTTCTCGGCATCGATCCGCTCTTCCGCATCCGCCGCGTTCCTTCTTCCTCCAGACAGATGGCCCCCTTCACAGGCGAGCTGCGTCCTGGGCCTCTGCGCCTGCTCTTAATGGCCAGCTCTCCCCTAAATCTGCCTGAGCTGGATTACGAAAAAGAGGAGGAGGCGCTGTTCCGGGCCATTTATGGTCAGGACGTGGCCTTCGACTCCTGCGACCTGGGCAGCTTTGAGGAGCTGAAGGAGAAGGTGAGCGAGTTTCAGCCCCACATCGTCCACCTGACCGGCCACGGCGCAGTTATGGAGGGGGAGGGCCGCTTTGCCTTTGAGAAGGAAGACGGCACGACAGATCTCGTCCCTTCAACCGAGCTGCGCCGCTTTCTGGCAGGCTCGGGAGTGCAGTGCGTCTTTGTGAGCGGCTGCCAGTCTGGCAAAGCCCCGCGGGAGGCGTTGGCTGGAATCTGTCAGGGCCTGGTGGGCGGACAGGTGCCTCTGGCAGTGGGCTGGGCGGCATCCATCGCCGACGACCTGGCCACGAACTTCGCCCGCACCTTCTACAGGACACTAAAAGACGGCCAGCCGGTAGACCGGGCGCTTCTCCTCGCTCGCCAGGAGGCCTGGACGGCCTGCAAAAATCAGGGCGATCCCTCCTGGACTCTGCCCGTCATCTATTCCGCCACCGATCAGATCCAGATATTTGATCCCAAAAAGCCGCCCGAGACTCTCAACCGCCGAAATGAGATCCTCGCAGCTCTTCCAGGCATGAAGGAGGGCTACGCGGAGCACTTTGTGGGCCGAAGGCGCGAGCAGCAGCGGCTTCTGCCCGCTTTGCGCAGTGGTGATCTTCAAGCCGTGATCATCACCGGCATGGGTGGTAGCGGCAAGAGCACTCTAGCAACGAGATTGGCCCGTAAGCTGGAAACCGGCGGCTTCACCATCATCCCTGTCCCCAGCTCGAGAGAGAATCCTTTGAGCTCAGCGCGCCTTCTGCAAGCTTTTGGCGACGCCTTCCGGCAGGAGGCACGAAAGATGAGAGCATTGAACGCCCAAAAGGCCGATGAACTTTCCGCCATCGCTGAGGATCTGAACAAGCCCAAGCTATCTGTGCAGAACAGATTGCGTGACGCGGTAGCGGCTCTGAATGAGGGTCGATTTCTTTTGCTGCTTGACAACTTCGAGTCGAACATCGATGAAGCAGACCGGCACATCCTGGACTCTGAGTTATCTGAATTCTATCAGCACCTGCTCGAATATCTGTCGGGTGGCTCCAGGGCGATTATTACTACCAGATATCCTCCATCTGATGTGCCCGTCCTTCCGCCAAAGATCTGTCGTGAGGACCTTGGCGATTTCCCTGAATCTTCTTTTCTGAAGATCATGCAGCGTGATCCAGAGGTCGAAAGGCGCATTCGGTCCGGAGAGCTTCCCATGCCGCTCCTGAGCAAGCTATATGAAAAGTTCGGCGGCACGCCTCGCTTTCTCATTCAAATCCGTGAGGCCGTCAAGCAGATGGGTGCAGAAATATTGGGGACAGAGCTGGCCAAGGTAGAGCTGCCCACGGGCATAGATCAGGGTGAGCTCGAAAGATTGCGGGACAAGTACTTTGGTGGCATTTTCATCGATCGGCTTTTTGGCTACCTAAGTCCCGAATCGCAAAAGGCTCTCTGCCGGGCGGCGGTTTATGGCGTCCCTGTAACTCTAGAGGGCCTGACAGCCGTCAGCGGAGAGTCTCCAGAATGTGTCCAGGAGTTCGTTCGAATCTGGCGGGATCGGGCCTTTGCCTACGAGGAGGCCAGAAGATCAGAAGAGCCTCTTTGGATCGTCTATGGACTTCTGAGGAACTGGCTAGTGGGAAGACTCCCTCCGGAGGATCAAAAGGCGGCCCATAGAGCAGCGGGCGATTTCATGGAGGGGGTGTTTCAGAAAAACCGATCTGGTGAGATGGGGCTCTCATGGATGGATTGCTTGATGGAAGCGCGTTCTCAATTTTTGCATGCAAGAGCGCATGACATGGCTAGGATTGTGACAGACCGCCTTTCTAGCGCTTTCATAAAAAGCGGGCTTTATGATGGCGTAAGACTGCTGAACGCCGAGTTGCTTGAATATAAAGAGCATCCCGCTCCAATGAGTTGGATAGCTCAGGCTTATCTTGCCCAAGGTGAGTATGATTCTGCTCAGATTTGGTATCAACGTTGTTCCGATGCGTCTCTTGACTCAAATCTAAATGAAGAGTCAGTGGCGTTGCATGGCATGGCCACGATCGACCTGAGGAAAGGCGACTACGAAGCCGCCCGTGAGAAGTTCGAGAATGCCATGAAAATCATGCAGCAGATCGGCGATCAGGCAGGTGAGGCATCGACCTGGCATCAACTGGCCACGATCGACCTGAACAAGGGCGACTACGAAGCGGCCCGTGAGAAGTTCGAGACTGCCATGAAAATCAGGCAGCAGATCGGCGATCAGGCAGGTGAGGCATCGACCTGGCATCAACTGGCCACGATCGACCTGAACAAGGGCGACTACGAAGCTGCTCGTGAGAAGTTCGACAAGTCCATGAAAATTAGGCAGCAGATCGGCGATCAGGCAGGTGAGGCATCGACCTGGCATCAACTGGCCACGATCGACCTGAACAATGGCGACTACGAAGCGGCCCGTGAGAAGTTCGAGACTGCCATGAAAATCATGCAGCAGATCGGTGATCAGGCAGGTGAGGCATCGACCTGGCATCAACTGGCCACGATCGACCTGAGGATAGGTGACTACGAAGCGGCCCGTGAGAAGTTCGAGACTGCCATGAAAATCAGGCAGCAGATCGGCGATCAGGCAGGTGAGGCATCGACCTGGCATCAACTGGCCACGATCGACCTGAGGATAGGTGACTACGAAGCTGCTCGTGAGAAGTTCGAGAAGTCCATTAAAATCATGCAGCAGATCGGCAACAGGGCGGGCGAGGCATCGACCTGGCATCAACTGGCCACGATCGACCTGAACAATGGCGACTACGAAGCGGCCCGTGAGAAGTTCGAGAAGTCCGTGAAAATCATGCAGCAGATCGGCGACAGGGCGGGCGAGGCATCGACCTGGCACAATCTGGCCACGATCGACCTGAGGATAGGTGACTACGAAGCTGCTCGTGAGAAGTTCGACAAGTCCATGAAAATCAGGCAGCAGATCGGCGACAGGGCGGGCGAAGCAGCAACATTTTCTCAGTTAGGTGTTGTTGCATGGGAGAATGACAAGTCTCGGGATGCAGTGAGATTGATCGCCCTTGGCTATCAGATCTTTGCCAGCATCAGTCACTCTAATGCAAAGGTAACCTTTGAGAATCTTTGTGCAGCAGCATCTCAGCTCAGTCTCTCTCAGGAGCAATTTGATTCTCTTCAAAAGGAAGTCGTCGAATCCTACTCCAAGGACCGCGGCCAGAGCCTTCTCGCCGCCGCCTTCCCCAAAGCCCGACCCTAGCTTTCCCTGCCATCGAGATCTCCCCTCATCCCTCTCCAAACCTTTTTATACCTCCTCTCTCTTCACATCAAGGAAACCTGATGACCGGACAGAGCGAGAGAGCCATCTATATCCCGTCCTCTCTCACAATGGAGAGCAGGGATTTGCGTGTAAACACGCTCAAGATTGGCCAAATCGCCCGGGCAGCAGCAGTCTTCCAGTACAATCGCATCGTGATCTACCGCGATCAGCAGCACAATGATTCGCGTTTGATCTCCCTGGTGCTGCGCTACATGGAAACGCCGCAGTACCTGCGAAAGCTGCTCATCCCTCGCAGGGAGGAGCTGCGCCACGTCGGAATGCTGCCGCCGCTTCGTACTGCTCATCACCCAACAAACTCAAAATCAGAATCGCTCAAGATTGGCGAGTTTCGCGTCGGAGTTGTCGTTGAAAGCGTCGGATCTGATAGCGGCGTCTGGGTGGAAATCGGAATCAATCGCCCAATTCCCCTTCGCACCGAAAGTAGGTACTCGGTAGGGCAGCGCCTGAATGTCAGAATCTTTTCGCAGCAGCCGCTCGCCGCTGAGCCTGTTGACCAAAAGGAGATCCCCGTTTACTGGGGATACGAGACCGAGATAGCAGAGAGCCTTGAGGGAAGCCTTGCCTCATTTTCTGAGCGGGGCGGCCGCGTGGTTCTCGCTTCGCGCCGGGGCAATAGCCTGACGCCAGATCTCTTCTCCCGGATGGATATCGCAGGCAACAAGCGCGACCTTGCGGTGGTCTTCGGCTCACCAGCACGAGGCGTAGATGCATTCCTGAGCGAACAGTCAATGGACAGATATGAAATGATAAACACCATCCCGCACCAGGGAACTGAGACGGTCCGCGTTGAAGAGGCGGTCTTTGCCACTTTGGCACTTCTCAACCTGGCGCGCTTGGAGGACTAAATGGCAACAATACATCGACCAAGAAGAGGTTCGCTGGCCTACAGCCCGAGAAAGAGGGCCAAGAGTGAGGTCCCAAGAATCCGAAGCTGGCTTGAGGAGGACAAGGCCAGAGTGGCAGGCTTTGCCGGTTACAAGGCAGGCATGACCCACATCATGATGATCGACGATAGGCCGCGAAGCCTCACCGAGGGCGTGGAGATCTCCGTGCCCGTAACCGTTCTGGAGGTGCCCCCCATGAATGTCGTGGCAGTGCGCGCCTACGAGAACTACAACGGCGGGCTACGCCCAGCGGGCGAAGCCTGGTCTGAGAATCTCAGCCCGGAGCTGGCCCGCGCTCTGACTGTACCCAAGAAGACCCACGGCAGCTCCATAGATGCGCTGAGCGCTCTGGGGGAAGATATCGCGGATGTCAGAGTGCTCGTTCACACCAATCCCTCGCAGATAACCGGGATACCCAAGAAGACTCCTGAGCTGATGGAGATGCCGGTGAACGGCGGCTCAATGCTCGACCGCCTTGCCCTAGCCCAGAAACTTCTGGGCCAGCAGGTACCGATCAGCAGCGTCTTTGAGACCGGAGACCTTCTGGATGCATCTGCCGTCACCAAAGGCAAGGGCACTCAGGGTCCGGTAAGGCGCTGGGGAATCGCCATCGCCAAGAGAAAGCACGCCCGCACCGGCAAGGTGAGACACGTGGGCAACCTCGGCCCCTGGCACCCATCCCATATCAGCTGGCGCGTACCTCAGCTCGGCCAGATGGGCTACCACCAGAGAACCGAATACAACAAGAGACTGATGTTCATCGGAAACGACAGCGCCCAGATCAACCCGAAGGGCGGATTTCCCGGCTACGGCCTGGTGAGAAACCAGTATATCCTGATCAAGGGAAGCGTTCCCGGTCCCATCAAGAGGATGGTCAGAATAAGACACGCCATAAGGCCCGGAGCCAACTTCGTGAAGGCGCCCGAGTTCCTCTATGTCAGCCAAGAGTCCAAGCAGGGGGTCTAGGCGATGAAAGCAAACATCATTGATCTAACAGGAAAAGCAAACGGCCAGATCGATCTTCCCGCAGTCTTCGAGGAGGAATACCGGCCGGACATCATCAAGAGGGCTGTTCTGTCCGCGCAGGCCAACAGGCTCCAGGCCTATGGACCTCACTTCTATGCAGGCATGAATACCTCAGCCCAGTCCTGGGGTCCGGGACACGGCGTCTCCAGAGTCCTCAGACTGAAGAACGGCAGAAAAGCTGCTGGCGTCCCAATGGCCGTGGGAGGCCGCAGGTCACATGCTCCCCAGCCCAACGCCGACCACAGCGAGAAGATCAACAAAAAGGAGAGGCGAAAGGCCATCCGCTCTGCGATCGCCGCTACGGCATCACAGGGATTGGTCCAGGCAAGAGGCCACAGGTTTACTGGAGAGCTGCCCTTTGTAGCCAAAAACGACCTCGAATCCGTCAGCAAGACCGCCGAGATCATCAAGTTCCTGGAGGCCGCCGGCCTGTGGAACGATGTCCAGAGGGCAAAGGACGGAAGACACATCCGTGCAGGCAAAGGCAAACTGCGGGGACGAAAATACAGAGGCAGAAAAAGCCTGCTCATCGTCGCCGGAGACGACAAGGGCCTGGGTAAAGCCGCCCGAAATCTTCCCGGTGTGGACTTTGTAACGGTTGAGAAGCTCAATGCTGAGCTGCTTGCGCCCGGAACGAAAGCCGGAAGGCTGACGGTCTGGACCGAGTCTTCCCTGGAGAAGCTGGCCAAGAAGAGCGGTGCGGAGGCAGTACAATGATTATCAAGAGTCCCTACGTCACAGAAAAGGTCACCGGCATGATCGACTCCAATGATACCCTGGAGTTTCTGGTGAACATGAATTCCACCAAGCCGGAGATCAAAAAGGCCCTGGAAGACCTTTACGATATCGAAGTCCTGACCGTCAGGACCATGATAACCTCCCGGGGAGATAAGAAGGCCATAGTGAAACTGGCGAAAGAGGGTAGTGCGAACGAGCTTGCCACAAGGCTAGGACTGCTGTAGGTGGGAAACATGGGACACAGAATCATATCTCAAAATCGAGGTGCAGGTGGTCCGAATTATAGGGCACCCTCTCATAGATACCGGGCAGACATCAAACACATCAAAGTGGATAGCGGTGAGACGATAAGCGGCGTGGTTCAGGAGATAATGAGAGACCCGGCAAGGTCGGCTCCCGTGGCTCTGATCGCCCTGAACAATGGCGAGATGAGATACATCCTGGTTCCCGAGGGAATATATGTGGGCCAGGAGATCTCATGCGGCATATCCGCTCCCATAGAGCCGGGAAACACTCTGCCTCTGGCCGAGATTCCCGAGGGCATACCAATCTGCAACGTCGAATCCCAGCCGGGCCACGGCGGCCAGTTTGCCAGAGCCTCTGGCGTCTGCGCCATCCTCGTGGCTCACGATGCAGGCCAAACCGTCGTCCAGCTGCCCAGCGGTGAGATGAAGTGGCTCTCGCCCAAATGCATGGCTACGATCGGAGTCGTTGCTGGCGGAGGCCGCCTGGACAAGCCTCTGGTCAAAGCAGGCAATAGCTTCTTTAAGTTCCAGTCCAAGGCCAAGAAGTGGCCAATCGTCAGAGGCGTTGCCATGAACGCCGTAGACCACCCCTTCGGTGGTGGCGGCCGCCAGCATCCAGGAAGGCCCAAGACCGTTAGCAGGAACACGCCCCCTGGCAGAAAGGTAGGCTCAATTGCCGCAAGGAAGACCGGTAAGCGCTAGGTGATAGGTTTTGGCTAAGAAAGCAGGATCCAAGCTTCCAAAGAGAAAGGAAGAATTCTTGTATCGGGGCCGGAAGGTTGCCGACCTCGCCAAGTTGAGCATAGAGGAGCTTGCCGGGCTCTTACCAGCGCGGCAACGCAGAACGATCAAAAGAGGCATTGTCAAGGATAACAAGAAACTCATGACAAGCCTGAAGAACAAGGACTCGGTTCGAACCCACATCAGAAACATGATAATCATGCCTGACATGGTGGGCAAGAATCTGGAGATCTACAACGGCAAGAGCTTTGAAAAGGTAGAGGTCATGCCCGAGATGATCGGACACTTCTTCGGCGAGTTCTCGCTTACGCGAGGGCGCGTCCAGCACGGTGCCGCAGGTGTGGGCGCTACCAGATCAAGCAAGTATGTGCCGCTTAAGTGAGGTGTGAGATTGGGCAGATTGAATTATTCGCTTACGCCTGCAGGACGCTCTTCAAGGGCAATGGGGATGGAGCTTCACATCTCACCTAAACACGCCCACGAGATCTGCAGGACGCTAAAAGGCATGAGGGCTAACCTCGCCCGCGCCTATCTGGAGGATGTAATAGCCTTGAAGAGGGCTATTCCCTTCAAGCGCTACAGAAGAAATGTAGCTCACAGGCACGGCCTGGTCGGGGCGGATGCCGGCAGATATCCGGAAAAGGCCGCTAAAGCAGTCTTAGTCGTCCTTGAGAACGCACTTGCCAATGCCGAGTACAAGGGAATGGAATCCGAGAAGATGAGGATCTTCCACGCTGGCACCAAGAAGGGCAGGACCATCCAGGGATGGATGCCCCGCGCCATGGGAAGAGCCACTCCGAAGAACACTGAGACGGTCTCTATTGAGATGGTCCTCACCGAGGTGAAGAGCTGATGTCTGTCGAGAAGAAGTTCGTAGCAGAGGGCCTCTCCAAAGCACTCGTCAACGAGTATCTGGCAGATGAGCTGGAACGCGCAGGATACGGCGGCATGGTCATGAACCGTACTCCCATGGGCACTCAGATCACTGTCTATGCGGAAAAGCCGGGAATGGTCATCGGAAAAGGCGGTAAGCTGATCCGCAAGATCACCCGCGACCTGGACCGCAAGTTCCACCTGGATAATCCCCAGATTGATGTGCAGGATGTGGGCCACGGCGACCTGAACGGCAGAGTTGTGGCCAATCGCCTGGCATCATCTCTGGAGCGTGGCTGGTACTTCCGAAAGGCAGGCCAGTCCATGATGAGAAGGGTGATGGATGCCGGAGCACTGGGCTGCGAGATCGTCATCAGCGGCAAGCTTACCGGCCCGCGCTCCCGAACGGAGAAATTCATCTCCGGGTACATCAAACACTCCGGAAAGCCGGCCATTGAGCTTGTGGACAAGGGATACTCCGTAGCCGTCAAAAAGCTGGGCGTAATCGGCTGCCAGGTCAGAATCATATCTCCCGACGTAAGGCTTCCCGACGACTTCCGGATCGAAGCGCCGCCCGCCGCTGCCCCTGCAGAGGAGCCAAAGCCTGCAAAGGCACCCGCTGCACCGGCACCTGCACCAGTGGCCGCACCCGCTCCCGAAAAGAAGAGCGATCTGGATCAGCTCCTTGAGTCTGAGCCAGTGGCTGCACCGTCACCTCTGGACGAGCCGAGCGCAAAGGTCAGCGAGGGCGTGGCAGAGGATGCGCCTCTTCCCGAAGAGAAGGCCGATAGCGAGCCCTGCGCCAAGGAGGAGTGATCCGATATGGCGATCTTTAAGATTGATGAGATCAGAAACATGAACGCGGAGGAGATCGCTGAAGAGCTGCGAAAGCTGGAAAGCGAACTCATCCGTGAGAGAGGCATCGTCACTGCGGGCGGCGCTCCGGAGAAGCCGGGGAGAATTCGAGACCTTCGCAGGACCCTGGCCAGAATTAAAACGGTTCAAACGGAGCGAAGGGGATCGGCGAGCACTGAACGGAGCGACGCCTAGTGAACCCCGGTCCTGAAAGCCTGGCAAGGCACGAGCTTATCGGCCTTGAGGTACAAGTTGCTCTTAGCAGCAACCCCAGCCAAACCGGGCTTAAGGCCCTGGTTGTAGACGAGACCAGGAACACGCTCCTTTTGGAGACGGAATCCAAGGTTCTGCGCCTTGCTAAAAAGGGCACCAAGCTGGTCTTCACTTTGCCTGATGGACGCCATGTGGGCGTCTCCGGCTCAATCCTTGTCTCACAGCCAGAGAACAGAATAAGCAAGAGAATGCTAAAAATGAGGTGGAAGTTATGAGGGATATCGGACTGGACGTCAGCGCTCCGCAAAAGGAATGCGATGATCCCAAGTGTCCCTTCCATGGTACCCTGCCTGTACGCGGCCAGGTCTTTAGTTGCACCGTGGTCAGCGACAAGATGGACCGTACCGTGGTAGTAATGCGTAATTTCGAGAAGAAAGCAACGAAGTATGAACGATTCGAGAAGAGGCAGTCCAAGATCCATGCGCACAATCCCCCCTGCATTGATGCTAAGGAAGGGGATCGTGTCAAGATAGCGGAGTGTCGGCCCCTTTCCAAGACCAAATCCTTTGTAGTGGTGGAGGTCTTGAAATGAGAGGACAGAAGGCCAAGATCCCAAGGGCGATCAACACTGGCGCATACCTGGATTGTGTAGACAATACAGGTGCGCGGACGCTACACGTCATCGCAGTCAAGAACTATCGAGGCGTGAAAAACAGACAGCCCTGCGCAGGGATTGGGGATATGGTAATAGTATCCGTGAAAAAGGGAAGTCCGGAGATGCGAAAGCAGATCTTCAAGGCTGTCATCATCCGCCAGAGGAAGGAGTTTCGAAGGCCCGATGGACTCAGGGTCAAATTCGAGGACAATGCCGCTGTAATAGTAGATGATGAGGGCGTTCCCAAGGGCTCCGAGGTCAAGGGACCTGTGGCCCGTGAGGTAGCAGAGAGATTCAGCAAGATCGCCTCTGCGGCATCCATGATTGTGTGATGATTATGATTACGAAACAGCCAAGGAAGCAGCGAAAGGCGAGGTATAGCGCACCGCTGCACAAGCGTCAAAAGTACATGCATGCGCCCTTGAGCAAGGCCTTGCGCGAGGAGCTGAAGAAGCGCAATGCCCAGCTTCGCAAGGGTGATACCGTCAAGGTTATGCGTGGCGATCATGCCGGCACCGAAGGCGAGGTCGAGGATATTGATCTCAAGAGGTGCACCATCAAAGTGGCAGGCGTGAGCAACTATCGGGCAGACGGAACTGAAGTGCCGAGAACCATCCATCCTTCCAACGTCATGATAATCAAGCTCGTCCTTGAAGACGCAGAGAGGGAAAAGATCTTCGCGAGGCGACCCCAATGAGCAGACATCAAAAGAGAATAACGGTTCCCGTGAGCTGGCCCATCTCAAAGAAGACCCATGCATGGGTTACCAAGTCCTGTCCCGGTCCTCATTCCGCCGGGAATAGCATACCTCTCCTGGTAGTAGTAAGAGATATGCTCAAGCTGGTAGACAATGCCCGCGAGGCTAAGAGGATTCTGTATGAGGGCAAGGTGCTGGTAGACGGAAAGGCCCAGAAGGATTACAAGTTGCCCATAGGCATATTTGATGTCATAGCTGTTCCCTCAAGCGACAAGCAGTACAGAATGCTCAAAGATGAGAAGGGAATGTTCTATCTCAGCACGCTCGAGGCCGGTAATGTCAGAAAGTTGGCCAGGATCGAGAATAAGACCTTCATCAAGGGCAAAAAGCAGCAGCTGAATCTTTCCGATGGCTCAAATAAGCTGGCAGAAGGAGATTTCAAGGTTGGCGACTCGCTGGTACTATCGCTGCCCGATAAGAGCATCGAAGATCAGATTGGCTTTCAGATCGGCAATCTGGCGATGGTCGTGGGCGGAAAGCATTCCGGCCAGACGGGGAAGATCAAGGAGATCATAACCGTAAAGGGCTCCCAGCAGAACCGCATCATAATCTCGGGAGACCAGGAATTCGAGACCATCAAGGATTATGTTTACATGATCGGAGTAGATCAGCCTGTCATCAAGCTGGGGGCTGTTAGATGAATGCAAATCTAATTCCCCGCGTCGACAAGGTTGTCGTGCACATCGGCGTAGGAGAGAGCGGCCAGAGGCTGGTAAATGCTGAATCCATCATGAAGGCCATTACCAAGCAGCAGCCCGTTCGTTCTATTGCAAAGAAGACCCTGCCAACCTTCGGCATCAAGAAGAGAGAGCCCATCGGAGCAAAGCTCACCCTGAGAGGAAAGGCTGCAGAGGATTTCCTGATCCTGGCCCTGAAGGCCGCAGGAAGCACCCTGAAAAAAAGCCAGTTCGACATGCAGGGAAATTTCTCCTTCGGCATCGAGGAGCATACCGACTTTCCAGGGATGAGATACGATCCGGAGATAGGAATATTCGGAATGGATGTGTCTGTTGCTCTGAAGAGAGCGGGCTATCGGATTGCAATGCGGCGCGTGGCGCAAAAGAAACTTCCCAGCCGACAGAGGCTGAATAAAGACGACACTATTGAGTTTGTCTCAAAGAAGTTCGGCATTGAGATCTTGGAGGCAGCATGAAGAAAGGAAAGAAGATCTTCGGAAGAGGCTCAAACCCGTGCAAGCGCTGTGGAAACAAAAACGGCCTGATAAGAAAGTACGGGATATACATTTGCCGTCAGTGCTTCCGAGAGATTGCCCCTGAGATGGGCTTCGAAAAATATTCATAGGTGGCTACTATGTTATTAGATCCACTGGCCGATGCTCTGTCCGTAATAAAGAACGCGGAGAGCGTAGGCAAGCCTGAGTGTATCATTCATCCCGCCTCCAAGCTCATTGGAAGAGCTTTGAAGGTTATGGCCGATAGAGGATACATAGGCGAGTTCGAATTTG
>Ga0209098_1001234_pt1 | contig 25022 bp, 17 predicted proteins | sample AD_JPNHW1_MetaG_FD_184429 | JGI IMG/M metagenome (GOLD analysis project Ga0209098, IMG submission 184429) | Active sludge microbial communities of municipal wastewater-treating anaerobic digesters from Japan - AD_JPNHW1_MetaG (SPAdes) (version 2) | ecosystem: Engineered > Bioreactor > Anaerobic...
CCGTTGCAGGTGAAGAACTCGGTGGGCGTGATGGCGCCGGCGCGCAGGGCGGCGCAGGAGGTGACGACCTTGAAGGTTGAGCCGGGGGCGTAGAGGCCGTTGACGGAGCGGTTGAACCAGCCGCCCTCCTCGTTGATGCGCTTGAACGTCTCGGCCGTCATGCGGGGCGAGAGCTCGTTGAGGTCGTAGTCGGGCTTGCTGCAGAGGGCGAGGACCTCGCCGGTGGCGATGTCGATGGCGGCGAGACCGCCGACAAGGCCCTGCATCGCGCGGTCGGCGGCGAGTTGCAGGTCGATGTCGAGGCTTGTCATGAGATTCTGCCCCTGTTGCGGCTTCTGGCGGTAGAGGGGCGGGTCGATTTTGAAGCCGGCGGGGTCGACGCGGTAGATGATGCCGCCGGTCTGGCCCTGGAGCTGGTCGTCGTAGACCTTCTCGAGTCCGTCCTTCCCGATGGTGCCCTTGATGTGGAAGGTGCGGAGATCCTCGCCCTCGATGTCGGATGCGGGGAGCTCGTCGTTGGCGCCGACGTAGCCGAGGGCGTGCGCGGCGGCCGAGCCGTAGGGGTAGCTGCGCATGCTGGCGCTGTACACCTGGAGGGGGCCGCGGACGGGGAGCTGCTCGAGGAGCCGGGCGTACTCGGTGGGGCTGAGGTCGTCGACGAGGCTGTAGGGGAGAAGCAACTCCTGGCCGATGTGGCGGTCGAGCGAGTCGGGGTCGACATGGTCGGTGCGGCCGAGGATGCGGTTGACCTTGTCGAGGTAACGCTGTGCGACGGCGGCGCGGGCGAGGCTCTCCAGTTCGCGGCCGGAAGGGCGGAGCTCGCGGTCCATCTCGCGGTAGTTGCGGACGATCTGGATGAGTTCGCGGCGGAACTCGGAGCGGAGCTCGGCGAGGTGGAGGACCGCGGAGAAACGCGCGCGGTTGCCGACGAGGACGCGGCCCTCTCGATCGGTGATGTTGCCGCGCGGGCCGGGGATGAGGACGCGGCGCTGGTTCTGGACCTTCTCGCGCTCGACGTACTCGTCGGCGCGGAAGAGCTGCCGAAAGGAGAGCCCGCCGACGAGCACGACCAGCATCATCCCGAGGATCGGGTAGAAAAGCAGGAGACGCGGGTCGTAGCTTTTTCTGGATTCGACGATGGCCATGCCGGTGGGACGAGGGGAAGGGGCGGCTGCGGACGGTGCAACGTCAGAACCGGCCGCTGGCGATGGCGTGGCGGAGGAGGAGGGCGAAGAGGCGGGGAAAATGGCGCTTGAGGCGGACGGCCCAGATCTCGGGGCCGCCGACGAGGATCTCGTCGCGGCGGTGGGCGACGGCGCGCAGGAGGGCGGCGGCGACGCGCTCGGGCGGGATGCCGCGCTCCTGGTTGCGATCGAGGCGGGCGTGGGGGGCGCCGTCCGCCTGGAGGGCGTGGCGCGAGATGGATGTCGCCACGTAACCGGGACAAACGAGGCAGACGTGGATCCCCCGCGGCCCGACCTCGGTGCGCAGGGAGTCGAACCAGCCGCGCAGGGCGTGCTTGGAGGCGGCGTAGGCGGCGCGCCTGGGGATGCCGATGTAGCCCATGACGCTGCTGACGGCGACGATGCTGCCGGAGCGCTGGGCGAGGAGGACGGGCAGGACGGCCTTGGTGAGGCCGACGGCGCCGAAGTAGTTAACCTCCATGACGGCGCGCTCGACGGAGGGGAGGGTGTCCTGCGCGAGGGCGCGTTCGCCGACTCCGCCGTTGTTGACGAGGATGTCGATCCGGCCGAAGTGGGCGAGGATGGCGGCGGTGGCGGGGGCGAACTCCTGCGGTCGGGTGAGGTCGAGCGGGAGGATGTGGGGCGGCGGTGCTCCGGTGCAGCGGGTGGCGACGCGGGCGAGCTCCTCGGGGCGGCGGGCGGAGATGACGAGCTGGGCCCCGGCTCGGGCGAAGGCGACCGCGCAGGCTTCGCCGATTCCGGAGGAGGCGCCGGTGATCCAGACGACGCGGCCGGCGAAGCGGGTGGGGCTCATCGTGCGTTTCCGAAGTCTCAGGACGGCGGCCGGAGGACGACCTCGACCTCGCTGGGATGGTCCTTGGTGACGACGGGGAGCGGCTCGGGCTGGACCCAGAGCGGGCGGCCTTTCAGGAGGATGCGCGCCTCGATGCCGTAGTCGTGCGAGGGGTTGATGGCCTCTTTGTTGTAGAACAGGCGGAAACGCAGCGGGGGCTGGCCGGGGTTGGACTCGATGCGTTCGGCGAGCACGATCGGACGGGTCTCGGGCCGGGTGTAGTCGATCAGACGCAACTCGAGGACGGTGCCGTAGGCGAGCTCGGCGGAGGGGTCGGCGCAGCGCAGCGTGCAGACGACGGAGGGAAGCGGGGCGGGGCCGGTGTCGGTCGTGACACAGCCGGCCAGGCACAGTGCGAGTGCGAGCAGCGCGGGCAGGAACTGTGTGCGGACGGTTTTCACGGCGACGGCAGGACGAAGTTGCGACAAAATCCCGTCGGAATCAATGCGCGGGAACGGGCTTGGTTTCCTCGGTTCGGGAGGTCGGATCCGGCTGGACTGCGGAGTAGGGGTCGCCGGCGCCGACGGAGAGCGTCCACTCGGGCTTGGCGAGGGTTCCGGTGAGGCGGATCCCGAAGGCGTGGGAGAAGGGGGTGAGGACGGTGCCCATGACCATGTAGATGGGGGAGTTGCTCTCGCGGAAGGGGTAGAGCACGACGTTGAAGCTGAGGGCGCTGGGGGGCATCGTGTAGCGGCCTTTGCCCTTGAGGGCGGCGAAGGGGCCGGTGAGCTTGAGGGTGGAAAAGTCGAGGTTCTCGCCGTTGATTGCGAACTTGGCGTCGGCGTCGTTGAACTGGAGCGACGTGAAGCCGAGGAAGGTGCCGCGGAGCACGCGGGAGAGAGCGCCGAACATCTCGATGTCGGCCAGCTCGGCGCCGCGGACGGTGGCGGTGCCCTGGCCCTGGAGGGCGAGGAGGTTATCGAGGGGGCCGGAGGCTTCGAGCTCGAGGTCGATCTTCCCCTTCTCGCCGAGTTTCGCGGCGCTGTCGGGCAGAGGCGGGGTGCCGGGCAGTGCGGTGCGGGTGCGGTAGTCCAGCCAGGTGGCGACGGTGCCGGCGAGGTTGGCCTGCTGGAGCTTGCCGGAGAACTGGAGGTGGCGGGCTTCCGTGGGGCCGGTGACGGTGGCGGTGCCGCTGAGCGGGCCGCCGGCGATCTCGGCCTGGATGGTGTGCACGCGGATGTCGCTGCCGACGAGGTCGAAGGCGAGGTGGGCGTTCTGGACGGGAAACTCGTGGAAGCGGAACAGGCCGGGGGCGGAGGCCGTGGCGTGGATGTTCTGGCGGTAGCCGGTGTCGGCCCAGTCCATGCGGCCGGAGGTGACGATCTCGGGTGGGTTGGCGAAGACGAACGGTTCGACGGTGCGCGCGCCCTCGGTGCCGAAGAGGCGGGCGCCCTCCTGAAGCGGGAGCGTGGAGCGGAAGTCGAAGGCGATCCAGCGGGGAGTCTTTGTCTCGGAGTCGTCGTGACGCGTGAAGCCGCCGGTGGCGGCGAGGGGGCCTCGGCGGGCGTCGAAGGAGAGGAAGTCGTAGTGTTCGGGACGGATGAAGAAGGTGGCGCGGAGACGGTCGAGGGGGACTTCACGCAGGGCGACGGGGGCGATGTCGGCCCGGCCGTAGACGACGGAGAGCTCCGGGGAGCGCCAGCGGCCGAGGATGTCGATGTCGGCATCGGGCGCGTGCTGGCCGAACTTGAAGTCGGCCCAGAGGCGGGTCCACCAGCCGCTGAACCAGGGGTCGATGGCGGAGGGGTAGAAGTTGCCTTGGAGGAGGAAACGGTAGTCCTGGGTCTTCAGGTCCATGCCGTAGCTGCCGTGCACGTCGGTATTGGGCTGGTGGAAGACAAGGGGGGAGACGAGGAGGTGGCGCGGGTCGATGACGACCTCGGCGTAGGTGCGTTCGATGGCGACGTCCTGGGCGACTGCGGCCCCGAGGTGGGCGGTGGCGCGGGCTTCGCGGAGCTGCCAGCCCGGGGCGAGGGAGGCGTGGGCGGTGAGCTCGGCGGGCTCGGAGAAGGTGAGCTGGGCGAGGATGCGGCTCTTGCGCCAGACGGCGGCCCGGGCTGCGGCCTCGTTGAGGAGCGCCGGGGCGAGCGTGGTGTCGATGTCGATCTCGCCGGCCTTGGCGGTGGTGTCGAGGCTGACGCGGAGGTCGACGGGGCTGTTGTTCTCGGCGACGGCTGCGAGCTCGGCCTCGAGGGTGGGCAGGGCGTCGTAGCGGATGGTGGCGCGGGGGAAGGTGAGGAGATCGTCGCCGCGGGAGATGGCGGCGGCGGCGAACTGGACCGGGCCGCCGTGCCAGCGCAGGGGGGAGAGATCGAGGTGCCCGCCGGTGCGTAGCCAGGGGTTGACGACGACGATCCCCTGGGGGCCGGTCAGCTGTGCGGCGGTGAGGGTGGCGGACACGGGGTCGAGGCCGGCGGGACGCCAGGCGGTGTCGGCGACGAGGGCGACCTGCTCGGCGGAGACCGGGCCGAGCTTCTCGGAGAGCGGGAGTTCGATGCGGCCGAGCGCGAGTTCGGCGTGGATGCGCGGCGGCGACTGGGGCTGGCCGGAGACGGCGAGGTGGAGGCGGGCGTCCTCGAGGAGCTCGGTGCGCTGGAGGGCCTGGGCGGCCTTGCGGGCGAGGTCGATGTAGCGCCGGAGCAGGTCGGCGGGGAGCTGGCGGCGCGGGCCGGTGGTGGCTGGGAGCTGCCACCGGACGGCTGCGGTGACGAGGAGTTTGCCGGCGCGGAAGGAGGCGTCGGGGGCATCCCAGTTGTCCTTGTCGCGGTGGATGGTGGCGCCGAGATCGGCGACGAGTGGCTCGCTGACGCCGGAGGGAGAGACGATGGCGGGGCAGTCGAGGCGGGCGTCGGTGATCTCGATGCGGCGTACATCGAAGTCGCCGGAGGTGACGGCCCAGAAATCGAGGTGGATGCGGAGGGCCGCGGCGCGGGCGAGGGGCTCCTCGATGCCGGAGCCGTAGATGCGGACATCCTCGAGGACGAGGTTGCCGCGGGGATCGAAGGAGGTGCGGCCGAAGCGGGCGGAGAGGTGGGCGAACTCGAGTTTGCGCTCGATGCGGCGCAGGAGGAAATCGGGTACGGTGAGCTCGCGGCGGAAATAGAGCGTGGCGAGCAGGATCAGGGAGGCGGTGAGCGCGATCCAGAGCAGCCAGCACGCGGAGGTGAGGCAGGCGCTGCCGACATTGTAGGCGGAGCGGCGGCAGACCCGGAGCCAGGGACGCGGGTTGCTCATGGCGAGGGACGAGAGGCGTGGGACGCGGCGGCGGCCCGGTGCGCTCCGCGGGTGGAGACCGGTGTGTGTGCGACGCTGCGGGGGGCTGGCCCGTGCTGGTTCATCGTCCGGATACGGACAGCGCCGGCGTGGAAACGTGCCGGCGCTGTGCAGAGTGGCGACGGGCGTGGGCGTCCATCGCGGGGAGGCGGATTACTTCAGGTGCAAGCTCTCGACCTCGATGACGCGCTTGGTCCCCTCCTGATTGAGGGTGCGGGCGGTGCCGTAGATGACGACGACACGGTCGAGGAAGAGGTCGACCTTATCGGTGAGGAGCAGGCGGCTGATGTCGAGGTAGGCGAAGCGGTTGCCGGTGGAGTCGATGAGCTGGAAGTTGTAGGGGTGCTTGTAGGCGATGAAGTTCTGGGTGGCGGCGAAGCGGCCCTCGTAGAAACGCGGCATGGCGGCGCGGCCGATGTCGCCGACGGCGGCGGGGCCGTTGACGATGACGGGGCGGGTGGGGGCGGCGGGCACGTTGGCGATGCCGCTGGAGAGCTTGATGTAGCCGACGATCGACTTCTGGACGGTGTAGGAGGTGAAGTCGCCGGCGAGATTGAGGAGCTCGGCCTGGTCTCCGGTCTGCATGGTGGCGACGACGGGGGCGCGGCGGTCGGGGCGCAGGTAGAAGAAGGCGCCGGGCTTCACGTCGAGGTTCTTGCCGACGTCGTTGTTGCTCACGAAGAGCTCGCGGGGGCCGGAGACCTCGACGGCCAGCCAGCCGGCGGGTGCGGGCTCGGTGGGGGCGATGGCCGGGATCGGGTCGGTGCCGGCGGGGAGGACCTTCAGCACGGTGGCGGAGGGCTCGGGGCGGGCATACACGGTGGCGTCGCGGGTGAGCGGCTCGGCTTGCAGCGCGGCGGTGGCGACCAAGATGATGGCGAAGAGGAGATGGCGCAGATTCATGGCAGTGAAAAGGGTTGTGACAAAGGGGAGACTCATTCCGCGCGGAAGAGTTTCTCGATCTCGTCGGTATCGAGCACTCGGGAACCCCGCAACGGCATTCCGCTCAGGCGCAGCAGGCCGATCTGGGTGCACTGGACGCGTTTCACATCGCAGCCGATGGTGGTGAAGAGCTCGCGCAGGCCGCGGCCGCGGCCGTGGGTGACATGCACCTCCAGCTCGGTGGAGGAGCCGTCGGTGCCGGGATGGAGGAGGAAAACCTGCTCGGCGGCGACGAGCTCGTCCTCGATGCGCACGCCCTTGAGAAGCTGGGCCACGCGGCTGCGCGGAAACGGCTGCTTGAGGGAGACGTGCATGCGGCGCAGGACCGGCTCGGAGGCGCGGGCGATGCGGTCGGCCAGGGCGCCGTCGGAGGTGAGGAGGACGAGGCCATCGGCCTCGAGGTCGAGGCGGCCGGCGATGAGGAAGCGCTGGCGTGCGTACTGTTTGGGGACGAGGTCGTAGACGGTCTCGGGGTGGCGGCCGTCCGGGGTGCCGCAGACGACGCCCTTGGGCTTGTGGACGAGCAGCGTGACCTTCGCGCCGGAGACGGCCGGGCCGCCGGCGATGAACTTGCCGCGGACGTTCACGCGGTCGGAGCCGGGGACGATCTTCTGGCCGAGCTCGGCGGGCTTGCCGTTGACGGAGACTTCGCCGGCCTGGATGAGGGCTTCGGCGGCGCGGCGGGAACAGACGCCGGCATCGGCGAGAAACTTTTGCAGGCGGACGGGTTCCATAGGGCGGCTATTGGCGGGGAGAAGCGGGTGGAAACCAAGCCTGAAACCGTGGGCGGCGTGCCGGGCGATGGCAGGGTGGCGCGAGGCGGAGGTTGAGAATGTGGAGATCGGGGAATCAGGAAGAGGAGAACGAAGGGGATTTTGGCGGGGGTGGGGACACGGCTTTCCAGTTTGAACTTCGCGCCCGGGGAAAAGCACACGCACTCCCACGGTCCCACCGCGGAGCCATTGCCCATATCGGAAAGCCGCGGGGGTGGCTACGCCTCCGGCTCCTCGAGCTTGCGGTAGAGCAGCACGGCGCCGGTGGCGGCGGTGGTGAGCAGCACGGGGCTGAGCAGCGGGATGAACGTGAGCAGCATCACGCTGCTGCCGAGCCCGAGCGTGGCGGCGCGGTGGCGACGGGCGAACGCGCGTTGGATCTTCCGTCCGCGGGCGCGGAGGGCCTGCGGGTAGTCGAGGTAGTCCATGCCGAAGACGAAGCAGTCGAAGTAGAGACCGAGCGCCAGCGCGAGCGGCGCGCCGACCAGCGGCACCCAGCCGAGAAGAAAACAGCCGACGGCGACGGCGGTGAGTGCGGCGAGGTCGAGCAGGGCGTCGGTGACTTGGTAGAGGAGCGGCACCTCGCGCATCCGGTCGGGGGCGAGGCCGAGTTGGATTTCCACTTCGCGGGCGAGCCGGCTGTAGAAGAAGCCGCAGAGGATGCCCTGGAAGACGATCCAGGCGGCGATGGCCAACGCGATCTCCAGCGCGGCGACGACGATGACGGAGAGCACCTCGAGCGTGGCGGCCCACCAGCTGGCGGGAAACGCGGCATCGAGCCACGCGTAGGCGCGGTACCAGCCATAGACGAGCCCGGCGAAGAGCGCGGCACTGAGCAGGAGATTGCAGAGGATGGGCAGGATGCCGTGTCGCCAGAGTCTGGGGTTGGCGTTCATGTACCGCAGCCCGGCCCAGGGCGCGGCGAAACCCTCGGCGAACCGCGCGAGCCAGCCGGCGGGCCGTCGCGTAGCGGGAGAAACGATGGAATCGGGCATGGTGGCCAAGTGGATCTCAGTACTGACGTGGAGGGCGATCTGCATGGCATGACGGACAGGCGAGTGCCGGTCCGTCGCCGCCGGGAGCGCGACCAGACGCCGCCACCATCGAGTGCAGGCGAGGAGCTGTCGACAAAAAGGCGCGACCGGAGTCGCGCCTTGGAGGGTTGCGGCGCCGAAGGAGGCGGCCGCGGGGGACGAGTTTCGCTCAGCTGTCTTTCGAGAGCTCGCGGCTGCGGTCGCGGGCGGCGAGGATGGTGGCGCGCATCGTGTCGCGGAAGTTCGCGGCTTTCATCGCCTCCAGGCCGGCGTAGGTGGTGCCCTTCGGCGAGGTCACTCGGTCGCGCAGGAGATCGGCGTCCTCGCCGGACTGCTTGAGTAGCTTGGCGGAGCCGAGAAGCACCTCGGTGGCGAACTCGGCGGCGAGCTCGCGGGTGAAGCCGGCGGCGACGCCGGCCTCGCGCAGCGCGGCGGCGAACTCGAAGACGAAGCCCGGGCCGCTGCCGCCCAGCGCGGTTACGGAGTCGAGCATCTCCTCGGGGAAACTGTGGACGGCGCCGAGTGCACCGAGCACGCCGAATGCGATGGCGCTGTCGGACTCGGAGAGCGGGGCGAGGCTGCTCCAACCGACGATGCCGGCGCCGATGGAGCCGGGGAGGTTGGGCATCGCGCGGACGATGGCGCGGGCGTGCGGGAACTTCTTGGACAGGGAGGAGAGCTTCTTGCCGGCGAGGATGGAGATGACGAGCTTGCCGCGGGTGGCCTCGGCGAGGCGCGGATCGGCGTCGGCCAGGTTCTGGGGCTTGAAGGCGACGACGACGGCATCGGCACCGGCGCAGAGATCGACGACGTCCTTGGCAAGACGGATACCGGTGCGGGCGGAGAGGGCGGCGCCGGTGGGATCGTTGCCGCCGAGGCAGGAGAGGTCGGCGACGGGGGCGACCTTCTTGGCGATGACGCCGGCGGCGATTGCCGAGGCCATGTTACCGGAACCGAGGAAGGAAATGCGTGGCATGATGGGAATGCGGATTGCGGAGTTCGGAATGCGGATCGGTCGAGGCTGGCGCGTAACGGGCGGTGGCGGAAGGAGGAAATCGGGCGGAGCGGCGGTGGTGCGGTTGCACGGTTGCGGCCGGCGGAATGGGGCCAGCGGAAGGGAAATGTGGAATGTGGAAATCAGGAAAACGGAAGAATCGGAAAGTGGGTGGCGGACGGATCGCCGCCCTCGCGGGCGGCGCCACGGAGACGGCGGAGCGGGCGGTTTGGCTGGATCGAGTACGGCACGTCCGGGTGTGTGCTGTGCCACGCCGAGTTCGGCACGACGGAATAGCTGCCCTTGCGGGCAGCTCCACGGGGCAGTGCCGGAGCCGGGCAAGGGCACCGGTGTGGCGCCGTTCTGCCGCACGGCAGAATGCCGGCGATGGCTGGTGCGGCTGTATCGAGAGACGCAGGCAGGGACGCCTGCGCCACGGATTTCTGAGAGCTGCCCTCGCGGGTAGCTCCACGGGTGCGGCGCGTGTCTTGACCTGTGATACGATTGAAGTAGGTGTTCCGGCATGCCCCAAGACAAAGCCCTCCTCGTCGTGTCTCTTGCGTGCGTTCTCATGGTCGGCGGCTGCAAGCCCGGGCCGGACAGCTCGAATCCGGGCGGGCGGGCGAGCGAACGGCAGGGATCCGATCCGGCGCAGCTCGAGAAAATCGCGCTCTCCGGGGAATCCGATTTTGTGCGCCTGGATGCGGTGGAGAAGATCGACGATCCACAGGCCCTCGAGCGCATCGCACTCGCCGCCCAGTCCGACAGCGCCAAGGTCTGCCTCGCAGCGGTGGGGCGGATTCGCGACGAGGAGACGCTCGTGCGGATCATCGACAAGGCGAAGTACCGGGAGGTGACGGTGCTCGCATTGGAGGGGATCAAGGACGAGGGAAAGCTGCTGGCGATCGCCTGTGCCGGGCAGGATACGGTCACGAGCAGTGAGGCGCTCGATCGGCTCAAGGACCAGGGCGCGCTGTTGCGAGTGGTCCAGGGGGCCGAGCAACAGATCATCCGCTCGGCGGCCCTGGAACGCATAACCGACGAGGGCGTGCTCACGACGATCGCATCGAAGAACGACGACCCAGTGATCGCGGTTGGCGCCGTTGCGCAGATCAAGGACCAGAAAAAGCTGGCTCAGGTGATCGCGGCCAACCGCAACGACACGGTGCGCGCCAGTGCCGTTGTGAGTATCACGGATGCTGCTGTGCTTGAGAGTCTGCTCGAGGTGTTGACCGATCCGGATGATATGACGCGGATGATGGTCGAGAATCGCCTGCAGGAGGCTCGTGCCGGCGCGGCTCCTCAGCCTTCCGAATCACGCTGAATGGTGCCGGTGGCGCGAGCTGCCGTCCGGCCGATCCGATGAGCGGCCTACCGGGCTGCGGTGGGCGCTAACTGTGCGCTGACGCGGCGACGGAGTAGCTGCCCTCGCGGGCAGCTCCACGGGGCAGTGCCGGAGCCGGGCAAGAGTCCCAGGCGTGGCGACGTTCTGCCGCATGGCAGAATGCCGGCGATGGCTGGTGCGGCTGTATCGAGAGACGCAGGCAGGGACGCCTGCGCCACGGGCTTCTGAGAGCTGCCCTCGCGGGCAGCTCCACGGACGAGGTGCGCGGGGCTGAGATATGCTGCGGGCGGATGCGGAGGAGCTGTTCTTGCGAACAGCTCCACATTGGCCCCGGACTGCTGACCCAGACGGCTGATGTCGGGGCGGTGCCGTAGGTGGCGATATGCCGGCTGCTCAGGGGCGGGCGAGGGGAAGATCCTTCGCGAGGAGGGGACGGCCGAGGCGGCGGCGCAGGCGGGCGCAGAGGAAGAGAAAGAGCTCGGCGGTGGTGAATGTGTCGCCGGCGGCGGTGTGGCGGTCGAGCGGCGGGAGGTCGAAGTGGGCGCAGAGTTCCTCGAGCGTGGGCGGGCGCTGGCCGGGGTAGGCGGTGCGGCCGAAGGCGTCGACGGCGTTGCGGGCGAGCTCGGCGGTATCGAGAAGCGGGTTGCGCAGGCCGGTGCCGAAGTGGCGGCGGAGCGCTTCGTCGAGCATGGCGGCGTCGAACCCGACGTGGTGGCCGACGAGGACGGCGCCGTGGAGCTGGGGCAGGAGCGCGGCGAGGACAGCGCGCTCGTCGTCGCCGGCGGCGGTGTCGGACGGGAGGATGCCGTGGACGGCGGTGGCGGCGTTGAGGGCGGCGCCGGGCTGGCGGACGAGCCAGGCGGTGGCGGCGCCGATGCGCAGGTCGCCCCCGTGCACGGGCATGGTGGCCAGCGACAGGATACGGTCGGTGCCGACGCGGAAGCCGGTGGTCTCGCAGTCGAGGACGAGGAAGGAGAGCTCGGCCCAGGGACGGTGGCCGGGGACGCGGCGCGGGGTGGCGTCGCGGTAGGCCTGGGCGAGCGGCTCGCGGGGGCGGAGGAAGAACCAGTTCACCGGTGTGGGGGGATGCGGAAGCTGCGGCCGACGGCGTCCTGCACCATACGGACGACGTCGAAGACGTTGGCGAGCTGGGCGCGCTCGAGCTTGGTGAGGTCGGCGGGCTTGATGTAGCGGCCGGAGTCGCCGCGGCGCAGGCCGTTGAGGTTGCGCAGGCGGAGGAGGTCGTCGTAGCCGTCGCGGGCGAGTGTCGCCAGTTCCTGGTGCTCGGGGACGGCGCGGCGGATCTCGTCCCAGCGGCCGAAGGTGGAGTAGCGGCGGCTGAGGCGGTGGCGCAGCGTGAGGAGGCGGGCGGCGTCGCGCAGTGGGGCCATGGCGCGGTTCTTGATGTCGAACTCGCCGGCGCCGCTGCCGCGGTTCTCGACGACGAAGTTGCCGAAGAAGTTGAGGGGCGGCGGGGTGTCGACGATCTGCTCGGCGAGGCGGCCCTGGAGGGATTCGCTGGCGGCGACGGAGGCGAAGATGCGCTCGCGCAGGGGCTCGGCGAGGGACTTGTCGCCGGAGACGAAGCGCAGGTCGTAGAGGACGACGGCGCGCAGGAGCGCGGGCGAGTCCTGCGCCTCGGGCACGCGGTCGATCTCGGCGCCCCATTCGGCGGCGGTCTTGCACCAGGGGCGGTTGGTGGCCATGACGCCGCCCTGGCAACGGGCGTAGCCGCAGGCGACGAGGCGGTCGACGACGCGGGCGGCGAGGTCGAGGAAACGCAGGCGGGCGGCCTCGTCGGCCTCGGGCGAACCGGCGGAGGCGAAGACGAGGGCGTTGTCCATGTCCGTGCGCAGGATCTGCTCACGGCGGCCGTCGCTGCCGACGGAGAGCCAGGCCCAGTGAAGGTCGGGCAGCGGTGTGCCGGCGGCGGCCATGTCGGCGGCGGCGAGGCCGAGGAGGCGGTGGACGAGCTCGTCGCTGAGCTCGGCGCAGATCTGGCCGAGGAATGCGGCGGAGACGCCGGCACCGAGGTAGCTGCGGGCGATCTCCTCGATCTCGTCGCAGAGCTCGCGGAAACGGGCGGGGGTGGCGGCGGCGCGGATCTCGCGCAGCAGGCCGGCGGGGTGGTGGCCGGACTGGGCGAGGAGGTCCTTGTGGGAGCAGACGTCGAGCGCGGGCGTGGCGGGTGTGCCGTCCTCCGTGATACAGACCTGGCCGATGCGCTCGCGGAGCATCACGAGCATGGCGGCGGTGGCGCTGGAGTGGGGGGCGACGGTGACCACGGGCGCGGTCATGATGCCCGAGACGGGGCCGGTCTTGGCCACGCCCTCGACGACGACCTTCCGCATGACGGTGTTGGCGTTGAGGATGCCGACGGGGCGGCGGGCGGGGTCGACGACGAGGATGGAGGGCACGTGCCCGGCGGTCATGCGCTCGGCGGCGGACTGGATGGAGTCGGCCGGCGTGCAGACGAGGAGTCGGCCGGGCGGGCGGGGCTCGATGAGGCGGGCGCCGTCGAGGTGGGCCTGGAGGATGTTCTTGGCGCGGCCGGCGACGCGGGACTCGGTGGGCTCGGGGAGGGAGACGGAGTCGCCGACGCGGGTTGCCCAAAAAAGGTGGCGACGGGCGTAGGCGCGGGCCTCGTCGTGGGTCTCGAGCAGCTCGTGCACGGCGACCCAGGGCAGGGCGTAGAGGAGGCTGTCCTCGACGACCTGAGCGGTGACGCGGAAGGGCTCGTTCTTGAGCAGGGCGGTGAGGCCGAGGACGTCGCCCACGTCGCGCACGTCGACGAGTTCGCTGCGGTCCTCGACCTTCCAGATGTATTCGACGCGGCCGCGCGCGAGGAAGAGCAGCTCCTCGCCGGGTTTGTCGCCCTGTGTCCAGACCTTCTCGCCGGCGGCGATCACGCGCACGACGGAGTCGGCGGCGAGGGCGGCGACGGCGGAGTCGGGTAGCATGGAGAACGGGGGGAAGCGGCAGAGCGCCTCGGCGATGCGGGCGGGGATGACGTTGTGGGCACCCATGGCGGCGGGGAGTGTGGCGGGCGGCGGGGCGTTGGCCAGCGGATCAATGCGGGCGGGCGAGGAGGAACAAGCGCCGAGAGTCGACGGGAGGGCAGCGGTGGCGCACGGCCTGTGTGCAAAGGCTGCGATTTGGGCCTTTTCCGCGCGGGAAGGTTCGTCAACTCTGCGCAGCTCGACTTACCCGAACACAGAACCCCAACACCTCCCCTTTCATGAGTTTCTTCAAAAAGATCATCGGCAAGAAAGACAACCAGCCCGCGGACGAGACTCCGAATACGCCGCCTCCCGCCGCGGCGGATGCGAACGAGACCGCGGCACCCGAGGCGGCTGCGCCCCAGCAGCCCGCGGCAGCGCCTGAGGCGAACCTGTTGCCGATGGTCGACGAGGAGGGGCGGCAGACGATGGTGTCGCGGCCGGTGTGGCGCGAGCGTGTCCTATTGCCTCATCTCGAGAAGGTGAAGGAGCAACCCGATGCGCTCGCCGAGGCGGTCATCCAGGGACTCCAGAACGGCTTCCTGACCGATGTGGTGGAGCCGGCCGAGGCGCTGGCGCGGATCGATACGGTCCCGGAGCGCGGTGCGATCATCCTCTCCATCGTGTATCGCGAGCTCCAACGCTACGAGTCGGCCGAGACCGTGCTGCGGCAGCACCTCGAGAAGCACGGCGAGAGCGCGGAGGTCGTCTTCAACGTGGGCCTGGTGCAGGCGGCACGTGGCGAGACCGAGGCTGCTGAGGCGGCGTTCTGGCATGCGCTCGAACTGGAGGTCAACCACCGCGAGGCCTGCGGCGCGCTGCTGGCTTCGAAGCACAAGCAGGGTGGCGACGAGGCTGTGCGCGAGATGTTGTTGCGCGTGGGTGCGCTGCCGGGCAACTGGCGCGCGCGGTTGTGGCAGGCGCGTGCGACGCTCGACGGCAAGCAAGTCGATGCGGCGGTGTCGCTGTATCGCGAGGCGATCGAGGTGGCTGGCAAGCCGGTGCCGACGGATCTGCTCATGCAGATGACCGGGGATCTGGGCGCCACCGGGCATCCCGATGTGATGCTGAAGGAGGCGGCGCCGCTGTACGACGTGAAGGCCCATGGATTGCAGGGCGCGCACAATCTTTTCCACGCGTGTCTCCAGACCGGCGAACTGCCGGCGGCTCGGGCGCTGCTGGACATGCTGTTCGCCGAGCAGCAGATGGCCTGGCGCCAGCCGCTCGGACAGTGGGACAACGAGCTTGTGCAGACACGGGTGGCCCAGTTGGCCGCGAAGAACAAGCCCGGTGAGGGGAAGATGTCGCTGCTGGTCGACGACGCCCCGATCTGGCTGCCGGAGCGTTCGCCGGCCGGCGAGCTTTTCACGGCGCCGCTGGCCGACGCGCCCGGCATCGCGGTGATCGGGTGCTCGGCGGAGACTCCTGCGCCCGAGGGCGGCGACAAGCCGATGCAGCCCACCGATGCGCCTGGACGTTTCAGCCGTGCGTTGCCGCTGTTCCTGGCCGAGCAGATCCGTTTCGGCCTGCAGATGCAGGCGCGGACGCTTTCGCCCTGGGTGGAGAGCGCGCTGCCGGCCTTCGCGATCGGCCGCCATCCGTGGACGGCCGAGGAGGCCGCCCATCATGCGCGGACGATGAAGCCGGAGTGCGGGTATGCGATCGTCACGCACGTCGTGGCGATGACGGAACCGTGGCGGGTGGAAGCCCGGCTGGTGCGCGCGTCCGACGCCGCCGTGCTCGGCACGGCGACCGCCGAGCTGACGCTTGCCGACCCCGAGACGGCGGTGCGCGGGTTGTCCGCTGAGCTGATTGGGTTGCTCCAGCGCGAGGCGAAACTGGAGCCGGTCGCGGCGCCAGCGGACTATCTGGTGCCTTCCGGCGGCGAGTTCGGCCTGTACCTGCTGTGCCTGGAGCAGCTGCACATCGCGCGCAGCCATTCGCGATCCGGCGTGCCCGAGGGGATCATGATGGGCGAACGCGATTTCCTGGATGCGGCATTCCACCTCTGCATCTCGCAGCCCGGGAACGTCTGCACCCGACTCATCCTCACCGAGCTGCTGCGGATGCTGCGGGCGAAGCGCCCGCAAGTGGTGCTCGAATACCGCGAGCGGATCCAGCTGCTCCAGAGCAAGAAGCCGCTGGACGGAGCCGCGCAGGCGGTCCTGCAGGGGATCTTCGACATGCTCTTCGCCGGAATGCCGGAGCCAAAGAAGTAATCGGAGCAGCCTTGGCAGACCGTGTCGACCTGCGGACGATTCCGCAGGCGGACGCGTAAACGGCCCCGCCTGGCCTCAGGCGGGGCGCTTTGTTGTTGTTGCCGCGCAGGGCGTATGCCCGCGGTGCCGAGGGTATGCCCGCAGCCGGGAGCGGATGCTGCCGCCGGGTGATCCGGGACGGGCGGCGGCGCTCAGTGCCCGTGCGGGGCAGTGTCGAGGATGGCGCGGACGGTATTTGCGACGGATTCCGGCGTGAAGGGTTTCTGCAGGAAAGCGGGGGCTCCGGGGACCGCTTGGGGCTTGTGGCGGTGCTTGGTGTAGCCGGACATCTGCAGGACCGCGATCGAGGGCCGGAGTGCAGTGACGCGTTCAGTGAGCACGGCGCCGTCCATCTCAGGCATGATCATGTCCGTGAGCAGAAGGTGGATGGGGCCAGGGTGCTGCTCGGCGAGGCGAAGGGCGTCCGAGGGGCGATTGGCGCGGAGTACGGTGTAGCCTTGGGCGGCAAGTACTCGGCTTAGGACATTCAGGACTTCCTGTTCGTCGTCGACGACGAGCAGCGTCTCGTCGCCGCGGGTGCTGGCGGCGGTGGCGGATTCGGCGACTTCGGCGGGGCCCTCGTCGAGGGCGAAGCGGATGGAGAACGCGGTGCCGCGGCCTGGGGCGCTGTCGACCTGGATCGTGCCGCCGCTCTGGGCGACGATGCCGAAGACGGTGGCCAAGCCGAGCCCGGTGCCCTTCCCGGGGGCCTTTGTGGTGAAAAACGGCTCGAAGATGCGGGCCCGGGTGGCTTCGTCCATGCCCACGCCCGTATCGGAGACGCGGAGGAGCACTTGCCGCGGTGACGAGGGGGCCGGTTCCTCCGGGGTGAGGAGGGCTGTCTCGATGATGATGCGGCCGCCGTCGGGCATGGCGTCGCGGGCGTTGACGACGAGGTTCATGAGCACCTGCTCGAACTGCCCCCGGTCGATGACGACAAGGCACGGCTGCGGGGCGGTGCGAAGCAGCAGCTCGATGTTGGTGCCGATGAGCCTGCGGAGCATGGAGGCAAGCCCCGCGACGACGGCGGAGAGATCGAGCCGGGCGGGGGCGAGGACTTGCTTGCGGCTGAAGGCCAGCAGCTGTCCGGTGAGCTGGGCGGCGCGATCGGCGGTCTGGCGGATCGCCTGGAGATCGGAGTGGCGGGGGTCGCCGGGAGGCAGCTCGTCGAGCAGCATCTGGGAGTAGCCGACGATGACGGTGAGCAGGTTGTTGAAATCGTGGGCGACGCCGCCGGCGAGCCGGCCGATAGCCTCCATTTTTTGGAGTTGCCGGACCTGGTCCTCGCTGCGGGTCAGGGCGTCGGCCACGCGTTGGCGAGCGAGAGACTGGCCGATCTCCTCGGCGGCGGAGGCGAGGCTGGCGAGGGCCAGGCTGTCGAGCGGGCGGGAGGCGAGGGCGGCGAGCACGCCGACGGTGCGTTCGCCGTCGCGGAGCGGATGGCCGGAGAGGCGATGCGCGGAATCGGCGCCGAGGGCGAGATTGGCGCAGGGCCGGCCCTCGGCCGCGATCCGGCCGATCTCGCCGGAGCCCACGACCACGATCTCGCCCACCGGGATGGCATCGGGTGAGGAGCCGGCGAGGGCAGCGCGGGTGAGGGTGTCGCCATCGCGGGTCCAGATTCCAATGCCGAGGAGGTCGAGGTGTCTGGCGAGAATCTCCATGCAGGGCTGGAGCGAAGCGCTTGCGCCGCCGCTGCGGCCCAGGGCGAGGGTGAGCTCGTAGCGCATGGCCAGCGTGTCGAACTGGCGACCGAGCTGGCCGGCCATCTGGTTGAAGGAGTTGGCCAGATCTTCGAACTCGTCGCCGCTGGCGATCGCGACGCGGGTGTCGAGGCGCCCGAGGGCGAGGCGCCGTGTGGCCTCGTGGAGGCGGTCGAGCGGTTGCAGGATGCGGCGGATCTGGCCGAAGCTCAGCAGCAGCACGAACAGGAATGACAGGAGGGCGACGAGAAGGAACGTGTGCTTGAACGCGGCAATCGGGGTGAAGGTGTCGCGGGTAGGACTCGCCAGCGCGACGATCCAGTTCGGAGTGAGATATCGGCGACGGAGGAACAGCGACCAGTAGCTGGTGAGTTGCTCCTCCGTCCCGTCTTGCCAGGTGAACTGACCCGATGGGCCGGACAGTGCCCGGCTGGCGACGATGGCGACTGCTGAAGGATCAAGCGAGGTGAGGAGCGCGCGGCCCGATTCGTCGAGGACGACGAGGCGTGTGGAGTAGTCGAGCGAGGCTTCGCCTTCCATCGACCAGAGGTAGGCGGGGTTGATCTGGCCGTGGAGAATGTCGGTCCCTCCGGTGCGGTGTGCGAACGTGCGGCTCAGGTAGAAGCGCGCGGCCCCCTCCTCGGGCGTGACGACGGAGAGGATCGCCTGTCCGGAGACGATGTGGGCGAGTTGCTCTTGGGTGAGTGAGGGCGGGGCAATTGGCTCGCCGGAGATAGGGCGCACCTCGCCGCCGGCGGTGACACGTACGACACCAACGAATGGGCGGGGTAGTCCGTCCTCGTCGGGGCTGGGTGCCTGAGATTCGGGCACGCCGATCACGGACTCGAGGGCGAGAAGGCGTTTGTTCAGCTCGAGGCCGACGGCCTTGCTGGCGCGGCGGAGCCGGCGCTCGGTCTGCACGCGCAACTCGGTGGATACCTCGCGGAGGGAGAGAAGAGCGAGTGCGGACAGGGGGACGAGGGCGCAGCACACGAAGAGCACGAACGCGCGCCAGGAGACTTTGCTCGTGAAGGTGCGGGGTGTGGGCTTCATGGCTCAATACTCGGAGCCGAGGCCGATGTAGCCGCCGTCATTGGCGCGGACGATGTCGTCCTGGCTGGCTTTGGCGGTCAGCGGAGAGGAACTCTTGCCGTCGCGGCCGAGGCTGTAGAGATCGTAGCTCGAGTTGAGCGGGACGAGGGAGTGGTCCTTGCGGGCCTGGCCCTTCCAGCCTTTGCCGGCGGCCGCGAAACTGAGGTATTGGTACGGGCGTCCCCAGGGATCGGTGATGCCGGCGCGGCCCGCCTCGGCGAGGTCGACGGGGAGGCGGTTGTGCTCGAGCTCGAAGGTGTCGATGTCGATCTGGATGGCTCGGAGGTCGGCGATGGCTCGTGCGACCTGAGCGCGGGCGAGCGAGTGCTGGAAGGCGGGGATCGCGATCGCGGCGAGCGTGCCGATGATCGCCACGACAATCATGATCTCGATCAGCGTGAAACTGCGGAGGAGACCGGCGCGACCGCGCGCATCTTCGCTGCGGCGTTGAGGCCGCAGGCTACTGGACCGTGCCGAGGGGGGCGGGCCGGGCGGAGTGGGCGATGGCGTAGCTCGCAAGATGGTGATGGCGACGAGCGGCGAGGGCCTGATGGACGGCCCTCGCCGAGTTTCGTATCTGGAGTCATACCTCGGTGCCCGTGACGCGAACTTGAGGACGTTGTCGGATGACGCCGCGGGGTGGGGAGGGAACAGACCCCAGTCGTGGCCTGGCCACGCCAAGGGCGGGACCGGCCCACGACGTCTGGAGGCATAAGAAAACCCGGCGGGAAGTACGCCGGGTTTCGGAGGAGGAAGAATGTGGCTGAGCGGGCTCAGTTCAGCGCGACCTGGACGGTGTCGAGGCTGGCGGCGATGAGCTGCATCAGCTTTCCGGGGGCGACGCCGAGGGCGGTGATCGCGAGCAGGAGGACGATGCAGGCGGCCTTGGCGGAGAAATCGAGGGCGATGGCGGGGCGGCCGGCGGCGTCGCTGAAGTAGGCTTCCTTCACGATCTTCAGGTAGTAGTAGATCGCGATGGCGGAGTTGATGACCGTCACGATGACCAGCCAGAGCCAGCCTTTGTCCAAGGCCGCGTTGAGCAGGCCGAACTTGGCCATGAAACCGACGAAGGGCGGGATGCCGCCGAGGGCGAAGACGCCCAGGCCGATCGTGAGGGCGAGCAGCGGCGAGCGCTTGTGCAGGCCGGCGAGGTCGGAGAGCGAGACGTTGGTGCCGTCGGGCGAGACGCGGCTGACGACGAAGAAGCAGGCGAGGACCATCAGCACGTAGCCGGCGATGTAGAAGATGGAGGCGGCGAAACCGGCGGAGCCAAGGGCAACGAGGCCGACCATCGCGTAGCCGGCGTGGGCGATGCCGGAGAAGCCGAGGAGGCGCTTTACATCCGTCTGCACGAGGGCGACGAGGTTGCCGTAGAACATCGACGCGGTGGCGAGGACGGCGAGGAGTGTCGGGATCGTGGAGTCGGTGGGCGAGGCCAGGCCGACGAAGCGGGTGAGGACGGCGATGGCGCCGAGCTTCGGGAGCGAGGCGACGAGGGCGGCGGTCTCGTTGGAGGCGCCCTGGTAGACGTCGGGCGTCCAGAAGTGGAAGGGGAAGATGGCGAACTTGTAGAGGAAGCCGGAGAGGGAGAGCGCGAGGCCGACGACGGCGAGGGCGTTTACGTTGCCGGTGGCGAAGTAGGGCTGGAGGCGCTCGAGCATCAGGGGCAGCGAGGTGGTGCCGGTGAGGCCGAAGAGGTAGCTCATGCCGAAGAACATGATACCGTTGGCGGAGATGCCGAACATCATGTACTTGATCGCCGACTCCATCTGGACGCGCTGGCCTTCGCGTTCGCGGCGCATGGCGACCATCAGGTAGAGCGGGTAGGAGGAGAGTTCGAGGGAGATGACGACGGTGATGATCTCGATCGAGCTGAAGAGGAAGGTGAGGCCGCAGATGCCGAGGCTGAGGAAGAGGAAGTACTCGGCGCGGATGTCCTCGCGGATGTCGTCGAGGCCGCGGCCGAGGAGCAGGACGATGATGTAGCCGATGCCGAGGATGAGCTTGAAGAGCTGGGAGAAGGCGTCGACGCGATAGGCGCCGGCGAAGAGGGTGGCCTGCGTGCCGAAGCTGAAGAGCACGGCGGCGATGAAGGCGGCCGCGGTGACGAGCGAGGCGATCTTCGCCTGTCGGACGGAACTGCCGAGCGTGAGGCCGAAGAGGGCGAGGGCTCCGGCGAGGAGCACCAGCTCGGGCAGAAAGGCGGTGAGGGACGAGGACATTGCGGAAATTCGGATTGCGGAATGCGGATTGCGGATTGCCCGGAGGACGGAGGGCGGAAGTCGGAATCGGGAACCGCTAATGGACGCTGATGGGCGCTAATTTCGGAAGTGGGAGAGGCCGAAAGGGTGAGCGGTTACCGGCCGAGCTGGGCGAGGACGTGGGCGAGGCTGTCGCGCATGACGTCGAGGAAGGGCTGGGGGTGGAAACCGATCCAGACGATGAAGACGGCGAGCGGGGCCAGCGTGAGGATCTCGCGCAGGTTGAGGTCGGCGATGGCGGAGTAGTCGCGGTTGTTCGGCGTGCCGTAGCAGACCTTCTGGAGCATGCGCAGATTGTAGGCCGCGGCGGCGACGATGCCGGGGACGGCGCAGAGCATGAGCGTCTTCGAGACGGAGAAGCCGGCGACCATGACGAGGAATTCGCCGACGAAGCTGTTGGTGCCGGGGAAGGCCATCGAGGAGAAGCAGGCCAGGCCGAGGAACGTCGAGAAGACCGGCATGTATTTGCCCACGCCGGCGAGGATGTTGATGTCGCGGGTGTGGAGGCGCTCGTAGAGGATGCCGACGCAGATGAACAACGCGCCGGTGGTGACACCGTGGTTGATCATCACGAGGGTGGCGCCTTCGAGACCGGACTGCGTGAACGAGAAGATGCCGAAGGTGGCGAAGCCCATGTGGGCGACGGAGGAGTAGGCGACGAGCTTCTTGAGGTCGCTCTGGCCGAGGGCGGCGAGGCCGCCGTAGATGACCGCCACGACCGACATCATCATGATCGCCGGCGCGAAGTAGTGCGCGGCGTAGGGGGTGATCGGCAGGCAGAAGCGGAGGAAGCCGTACGTACCCATCTTCAGGAGCACGCTGGCCAGGATGACCGAGCCGGCGGTGGGCGCCTCGACGTGGGCGGCGGGCAGCCACGTGTGGAAGGGGAACATCGGGACCTTGATCGCGAAGGAGAGGAAGAACGCGCCGAAGACCCAGAGCTGGAAGTTCTGCGCGAAGGTGCTGCCGGATGCGATCATGTCCGGGATGCTGAAGGAACCGACCTGGATGCGCAGCGCGACGATGGCGACGAGCAACATCACGGAGCCGGCCATCGTGTAGATGAAGAACTTGAGCGCGGCGTAGATCTTGCGCTGCCCGCCCCAGACGCCGATGAGCAGCGTCATCGGGATCAGCATGGCTTCCCAGCAGACGTAGAAGAGGACGAGGTCGAGCGCGCTGAAGACGCCGATCATGGCGGACTCCATGACGAGCATGCAGACCATGAACTCCTTCACGCGTTTGCTGATGTACGTCCAGGAACAGGCGACACAGAGGGGCGTGATCAGCGTGGTGAGGAGGATCAGGAGGACGCTGATGCCGTCGACGCCGAGGTGGTAGTCGATCTTGAGGCTGGGAATCCAGGAGCAGTGCTCGACGAACTGGAAGCCCGTCTGCGTGGCGATGTAGCCGGTGTAGAGCGGCAGGGAGATCGCTGCGATGGCGAGGGACGACACGAGCGCCCACCAGCGCAGCACGCGCTCGTTGGAGATCGCGGCGGCGACCGCTGCTGCGGCCAACGGGGCGAAGAGGAGAACGCTGAGAAGATGCTCTTTCATCGGACGGACTGCCTTAGGCGACGAAGTAGATGAGGGCCGCGATCACGATGGCGGCCACGGCGAAGGAGATGGCGAGGTTGGCCTGCACGGCGCCGCTCTGGGCGGAGCGGAGGCGCTGGCCGGTGGCGCGGATGCGCTCGGCGAGGCCGTCGACCACGCCGTCGATGCCGAAGCGATCGAAGACGTCGACGACGCGCGTGGTCCACATCAGCGGGATCAGGCCGAGGACGCGGTAGCACTCGCCCACGGCGGTATCGAAGGCCTGGACGGGCTTGCTGGCGAACCACTGGAAGGCCTGGCCTCCGCGGCGGTAAAACCAGTCGTTGTCGACGTTGATGCCGGCGTGGGGCTCGATCTTGTGCGTGCGGACCATCAGGAAGAAGGCGCAGGCGGTGAAGAGGAGGATCTGGAGGCTCTCGAAGATGTGGGCGGCGTTGTACGGGTGGTACGCGGCGGCGACATCGGCGAACGGCAGCAGGCGGTAGAGGGGGCCGTAGGCGATGCCGAGGAAGATGCAGAGGAAGGCGGCGATGCCCATCGCGGCGAGCATGTTCCACGGCGGATCGCCGGCGCTCTCGCGGACCTTGTCGGAGCACTTGTCCTTACCGAACCAGACGAAGTAGGGGACCTTGAGGCCGTTGCAGTAGAAGGTACCGATCGAGGCCAGCATGAGCAGGAACGCCGCCCAGTAGAGATGCGGGTTCTGGAAGCCGGCGGCGGTGATCATGGACTTCGAAACGAAGCCGCTGAAGAGTGGGAAGGCCGAGATGGAGAGACCGCCGATGAGGGTGAGGAGGAACGTCCACGGCATCTTCTTGTAGAGTCCACCGAGCTGGGACATGCGGGTTTCGCCGGTCATGTAGAGCACGGAGCCGGCGCCCATGAAGAGCAGGCCCTTGTAGAGGATGTGGGCGAAGGCGTGGGCGCAGGCGCCGTTGATGGCGAGCGCGGTGCCGATGCCGGCGCCGGCGACCATGTAGCCGACCTGGGAGATGATGTGGTAGGCGAACAGGCGGCGCATGTCGTTTTCGATGATCGCGTAGACGACACCGTAGAGGGACATGATCACACCGAGCCAGATGAGCAGCTCCATGCCGGCGTAGCCGCGGCAGAGGGCGTAGACGGCGGTCTTCGTGGTGAAGGCGCTGAGGAAGACGGAGCCGTTGAATGTGCCGTTCGGGTACGCGTCGGGCAGCCAAGCGTGGAAGGGCGGTACGGCGGCGTTAACGATGATGCCGATCAGGATGAGCATGCCCGGCAGACCGTAGGCGGCGTCGAGTTTGACGAAGCTGTCGAACGCGATCGTGGTGCCGGGTTGGGCGAGCCAGAGGATGATGCCGGCCAGCAGCGAGAGACCGCCCGCGACGTGGACGAGCAGGTAGCGGAAGCCGGCGCGCGTCGACTCGGGCGTGCGGCGGAACCAGACTAAGAATACTGAGGAGAACGCCATGACCTCCCAGAACAGGAAGAGCACGAGCAGATCGCCGGCGAAGATGGCGCCGAGCGAACCGGAGACGTAGACCCAGGAGGCGGAGTGCTGGGCGTCCTCCTCGACGTGGAGGCCGTAGAGGGTGCCGATGCAGGCCATGCCGCTCATGATGACGGCGAAGACGAGGCTGAGCTTGTCGACGCGGCCGAAGGTGAGCGTCCAGCGGAGAAAATCGATCTGGCCGTGCAGGGCGTCGGGCTGACCGAGCATCGAGAGCACGACGGCGAAGGCCGCGAGCGGGACGAAGAGCAGGAACGCCTTCTTGAGGGTTTTGGGGATCAGCGGCAGGAGAACCGCGCCGCAGATCAGGATCAGCGAAGGATGGATCCAGAGATTATTCACCGTAGTAGTCCTCCCGCTTGGAGACGCCGAAGTGTCCGTAGGTCTTGGAAACGACCACGAGGACGATGCAGCCGAGGAAGCCGAAGAGCGTCCAGAAGACCGGGACGTTTTCGGCGATGTGGTAAGAGGTGGCCCAGAAGCCGTGGGATGCGCCATGCTCGGCAACCGCGGCGTGCTCCGCGGCGACGGCGGCGTGGGATTCGTGCTCGGCCGCGGGGGCGACGGCGTGCTCGCTGGCGGGCGCGGCTTCGTGCTCGCCGGAGACGGTCATGAGGCGGACGCCATCGGCGACGACGACGAGCGCGAGGACGACGCAACCGGCGACGACGACGGTCTTCAGGTTGCGGCGGAGCGTTTCGATGATTCCGAGGAGACTCATTTGGCGATGCCCTCCACGAATTGCATGATGAGACCGGGGTAGAACCCGAGGACGACGGAGATCGCGGCGGAAATCCAGAGCGGGATGAGCATCGAGAGCGGGGCTTCGCCGGAGTGCTCTTCGTGGCCGTGGGCGTCGGCGTGGACATGGGCATCAGCGCCGTGGGCGGCGACAGCGGCAGCCGGTTTGCCGAAGAAGGCGTGGTAGACGACTGGGGCGAAGTAGGCGGCGTTGAGCAGCGAGCTGCCGATGAGGACCGCGAGAATGAAGAGCGAGCCGGCCTGCAACGAGCCGACGAGCATGTAGAGCTTCGAGATGAAGCCGGCGACCGGCGGAGCGCCGATCATCGAGAGCGCGGCGACGGCGAAGGCGCCGAAGGTCCACGGCATCCGGTGGCCGAGGCCGCCCATCTCGGAGATGTCCTTCTTGTGCGCGGCGACGAAGATCGCGCCGGCGCAGAAGAACAACGTGATCTTCGAGAAGGCGTGGGCGGCGATGTGGAAGAGACCGCCTTCGATGCCGACCGGGTTGAGCAGCGCGAC
>Ga0209098_1001236_pt1 | contig 24997 bp, 23 predicted proteins | sample AD_JPNHW1_MetaG_FD_184429 | JGI IMG/M metagenome (GOLD analysis project Ga0209098, IMG submission 184429) | Active sludge microbial communities of municipal wastewater-treating anaerobic digesters from Japan - AD_JPNHW1_MetaG (SPAdes) (version 2) | ecosystem: Engineered > Bioreactor > Anaerobic...
CAGAAGGCGGGGGCTCAGATCCAGACGTCGCCGGCGGCGGTGCGCTCGCCGCCGGTCTCGCCGGTGTTGGGCACGCCCCGGGGCTCGATCAGCATCAGGCAGCAGGGCTCGGCGGAGGAGGTCTTGTGCTCCACGCCCCTCGGGACGACGTAGAGTTCCCCCGGGCCCAGGGTCACGGAGCCGTCCCGGAACTCGATGACCATCCGGCCGTCGAGCAGCAGGAAGGTCTCGTCCGTGTCCTTGTGGTAGTGCCAGATGAATTCCCCGTCGATCTTCACCAGCTTGAACTGGTAGTCGTTCATCTCCGCGACCACCTTCGGGCTCCAGAGATCACCGAAAAGGCCCAGCTTCTCCCGCAGGTTGACGACGTCCCTCATCATGGCGGCCTCCCTGGCCCCAAGACTGGGGCCAAGGGGTGCCGCGCGCAACCTGGACGGCCAGGGAATCAGCGCCCTGGGCTTCGGAGGCTCACCCCAGCGGCTCTTCGTGCCCGCACTTGGGACAGAGGATCACCTGGATGGGATCCTTGCCTCTGGGCTTGCGGGTCTTCTCCACCATGTAGTTGTTCTTGCACTGGGGGCAGGTGCGGGGAACGGGCTTGTCCCAGGCCGTGAAGTCGCACTTGGGATACTTGGTGCAGCCATAGAAGACCTTGCCGAAGCGGGTCTTCCGGGGGCTCAGGTCCCCGCCGCACTTGGGGCAGGGCACGCCCAGGATCTCCTTCTTCACGGTCTTGCACTTGGGATAGTCCACGCAGCACACGAACTCCCCGTAGCGGCCGTGGCGCTTCACGAAGTTCTTCCCGCAGGTGGGGCACTTCTCGTCCAAGGGGACGTCCGCGGGCACGGGAATGCCCTTGGGGTCCGCCTTCACGATGCCCTTGCAGGCCGGGTAGTTGGGGCAGGCCCAGAAGGGACCCCATTGCCCCTTGCGCAGGGTCATCGGCGTGGTGCCGCAGAGGGGACATTCAGGGGCGTCCTCCGGCTCGTCGAGGGGTTCCAACTCCTCGGTGTGGTCGCAGTCGGGATACTTCGAGCAGCCCAGGAACAGCCCGTTCTTCCCGATGCGCTTGAGCATCTTGGCGCCGCACTTCTTGCACACCTTGTCCGAGGGGATGCCCGCCTTGAGGTTGGCCATCTCCTTGCCGGCCCGGTTCAGCAGCTTCTCGAAGGGGCCGTAGAAGTCCTTCATGGCCTTGAGGAAGGTGATCTCGCCCTCCTCCACGCGGTCAAGCTGGGTCTCCATGCCGCTGGTGTACTTCGGGTCCATCAGTTCCTGGAACCCCTGCACCAGCAGGTCCGTGACGACCATGCCCACCTCGGTGGGCTTGAAGCGGCCCTCCACCTTCTTCACGTAGTCCCGGTCGAGGATGGTGGCGATGATGGAAGCATAGGTGGAGGGCCGGCCGATGCCGTCCTCCTCCAGTTCCTTCACCAGCGTGGCCTCGTTGAAGCGCGCGGGGGGCCTGGTGAACTGCTGGGCCACCTCCAGCTTGCCCAGCTTCAGCGCCTCGCCCGCCTTCAGCTCGGGGAGGCCCACGTGGTCCTCCTCATCCTCCGCGGATTCCTTCTCGATCTGCTCGGCGACGCTCTCGGTGTGGTCTGCCCGGTAGGCGGCCAGCCAGCCCGGGAACTTCTCCACCTCGCCCACCGCCTCGAACAGGGCCACTTCGCCGCTGGCCAGGGTCGTCTCCGCCTGGACGGTCGTATCGTCGAAGCGGGCGGATTCCATCTGGGAGGCGAGGGTCCGCCGCCAGATGAGGGCGTAGAGGCGGAACTGGTCGGGTTCCAGGTGTCCGCGCAGGCTCTCCGGCGTGCGGGTGATGTCCGTGGGACGGATGGCCTCGTGGGCGTCCTGGGCCCCGGCCTTGCCCACGTAGACGCGAGCCTTGTGGGGCAGGTAGTTCCGGCCGTAGTTCTCCTGGATCATGTTGCGGATGGCCTCGACGGCCTCGGGAGCCAGGCGGGGGGAGTCCGTGCGCATGTAGGTGATGAGGCCCACGGGGCCTTCCCCGAAATCCACGCCCTCGTACAGGCGCTGGGCATTGGCCATCGTGCGGCTGACGCTCATCTTCAGCTTCTGGGCCGACTCCTGCTGGAGCTTGGCCGTGGTGAAGGGGGCCGGGGGGTTGCGCTTCTTCTCCTTCGTCTCGAGGGACGTCACCTTCCAGGCGGCTTCCAGGATCTGGTCCCGGAGGGCATGGGCCTGCTTCTCGTCCCCGACGCGGCGCGGGGTCGACCTGTTCCCGCTCTGTACGGACTGGCCGTTCAGCCTGGTCAGCTTCATCCAGAACGGGGGGGGCTGCTTGCCCGCGAACTGGCCCTTCAGCACCCAGTATTCGACGGGATCGAAGGCCTGGATCTCCCGCTCGCGGTCCACGATGAGGCGCACCGCCACGCTCTGGACGCGGCCGGCGGACAGCCCCCGCCTCACCTTGTCCCACAGCACCTGGCTCACCTTGTAGCCGACGAGGCGGTCCAGCACCCGGCGCGCGCGCTGGGCGTCCACCAGCTTCCGGTCCACCTCGGTCGGGCTGGCCATGGCCTTCTGGATGCCGGACGGCGTGATCTCGTTGAAGAGAACGCGCTTCACCGGAAGGGACTTGGGAGGCTTGATGGCCTCCAGCAGGTGCCAGGAGATGGCTTCCCCCTCGCGGTCAGGGTCGGTGGCGAGGATCAGCTCGTCCGCCTCCTTCACCGCGGCCTTGAGCCCGGCCACCACCTTGGCCTTGGAGATGGGAACCTCGTAGATCTCCTTGAACCCGTTCTCCACGTCGATGACGGGCACCTTCTGGCCGCCGACCTCCACGGCTTCCTTCGTCGGCAGGTCACGGACATGTCCCACGGAGGCCATGACCTTGTGCCCCTTCCCCAGGTATTTCGTGATGGTCTTGGCCTTGGACGGGCTTTCGACGATCACGAGCCTCCGCCCAGGGCCGGCGGGCGCAGGTTCCCCCTCGGTCTCCTTCGCCGGGGACTTCGCGGGGATCTTCTTCACGGGGGCTTTTTTTGCAGTTGCCAAGGCGGACTCCACGAATGGGATGATGGGCCCTAAGCCGGGACCTTTGTCAAGTCCCCTTGTGAAAATCGAGGTCCTCGAGCAGGTCCCGGGGAGAGCGGCATGGCCTGGCCGCGCACTGCCGCAGCAGCTCGTTGGGCCCTTCCGCGAGGGGTTCTTCCGGCGCCCCGGGAACCACCCAGAGTTCCCTTCCCAGGTCGAGCGCCAGCCGGGCCGTCACCAGGGAACCGGAACGGATGCGGGCCTCCACGACGAGCACTCCCCGCGCCCAGGCGGCCAGGAGCAGGTTGCGCCGCGGGAAATGCCATCTGTGGGGCTCCGCGCCCGGAGGGAAGGGCGTGAGGATGCCCCCTCCGGCCTTGACGATCCGGTCCATGAGCCCCCGGTGCTCGGGGGGATAGGGGCGATCCAGCCCCGAGCCCATGACGCCCCAGGTTCGCCCCGCCTCCAGGGCTCCCTCGTGGGCAGCTCCGTCGATGCCCCGGGCCAGGCCCGACAGGACGGCCACTCCGGAGGCCGTCAACTCGCGGGCCCAGTTCCGCGCGCGTTCCCGGCCCGCGAAGCTCGCCTCCCGGCTCCCCACCACCGCCACCGAAGGCCCGTCCGGCGGCAACGTGCCCCGGACCCAGAGCGCCACCGGGTAGGGCAGGCCCTCCAGGAGCCGGTCCGCCCCTTCGTCGCCGGGAAGCACCAGGCGCACCCCCCGCCCCTCGGCTTCCCGGCGCAGCCGGGGCAGCCTGGCGACCAGGTCCTCCACGTCCTTTCTCATGAGGGCCGGCAGGGCCGGTTCCACGCCGGACTGGACGATCCCCCACACTTCGGCTTTCTGGCGTTCGGTCCAGGACGTCAGCGTGAAGGCCAGAGCCCAGTCGGCGGTGTTCATGGGGATTCCATACACTCTGGGCGAGGCGTCCCCGCGATGCAAGGGCGGCAGCCGGAAATCAGTCCGTGCGGCCCATGCCCAGGTTTGCGAGAATCGAAGGATGGCACTGACGACCCCCCGCACCTCACCCGGCACCATGGAGCTCCTCCCCCGGAGGCAGATGACCTTCCAGCGCATGATGGACACCATCCGCAGGGGATTCGAGCGCTACGGGTTCGTGCCCATCGAGACCCCCGTCTTCGAGGTCGCCGACGTCCTGCTCTCCAAGAGCGGGGGGGAGACGGAGAAGCAGGTCTATTTCGTGCAGTCCACGGGCTCCCTCGAACAGGGGCACAGGCCCGAGCTGGCGCTCCGCTTCGACCTGACGGTGCCCCTGGCCCGCTACGTGGCCGAGCACGAGGCGAACCTGGCCTTCCCCTTCCGGCGCTACCAGATCCAGCGAGTCTACCGCGGGGAGCGCGCCCAGAAGGGGCGCTACCGCGAGTTCTACCAGTGCGACATCGACGTCATCGGCAAGGACTCCCTGCCCCTGGCCTTCGACGCGGAGATGCCGGCGGTGATCCACACCCTGTTCAGCGAGCTGAACGTGGGGCCCTTCCGAATCCACTTCAACAACCGCAAGATCCTCCTGGGGCTCTTCGAGAGCCTCGGGATCACGGAGCCGGAGCAGCGCATGGCCGTCCTGCGCCAGGTGGACCGGCTGGACAAGATCGGGCTGGAAGCGGTCCGGGACCTGCTCATGGGGGAGGAACTGGGCCTCGCGAAGCCCGTGGCGGACCGCATCCTGGAGGTGGTGGGGACCCGGGGGACCGCCGCCGAGATCCTGGGTTCCCTGAAGGAACTCGCCGGCCGCGACGACGCCAATCCCACCTTCCGCCTGGGCGTGGAGGAACTGGACCAGGTGGTGGAGGCCCTGCGGGCCTTCAAGGTCCCCGAGTCGCACTGGAACATCAACCTGGGCATCGCCCGGGGCCTGGACTACTACACGGGCACGGTCTACGAGACCTTCCTCACGGATCATCCGGGGGTGGGTTCCGTGTGCTCCGGCGGCCGCTACGACAACCTGGCCAGCCAGTACACCAAGAGCCGCCTGCCCGGGGTGGGGATCTCCATCGGCCTGACGCGCCTCTTCTACATCCTCTCCGAGGCGGGGGTGGTCCAGGACGGTCCGAGCACCGTGCAGGTCCTGGTCACCCAGCTGGATCCGGCCCTTCTCCCCGACTACCTGGCGATCACGGCGGACCTCAGGGGGGCGGGGGTGAACACGGAGATCCACCTGGAACCCGCCAAGCTGGCCCGGCAGTTCAAGTACGCCGACCGCGCGGGGATCCGCTTCGCGGTGGTCATGGGGTCGGACGAGAAGGCCGAAGGCGTGGTGACGGTGAAGGACCTCGGAACCGGCGAGCAGACCCGCATCCCGCGGGAGGACGTCGCCCTCCGCCTGGCGGAGCTTTCGCGCTAGCCCAAATTCCTTCTTGAGTTCCGCCCCATCCTTGGTAGACTAATTCTCCTTTGGGCTTTGCCGTATTCGGATTCGTGAGGTTCCCATGTCCCGTCAGTGCGTCGTGTGTGGAAAGAAGCCCCAGTTCGGGCATAACGTCTCTCATTCCAACAACATCACCCTCCGCCGCTGGAATCCCAACCTCCAGACCGTGCGCGCCCTGGTGGGCGGCGTTCCGCGCCGCGTGCGCGTCTGCACCTCCTGCCTCCAGGCGGGCAAGATCACCAAGAACGTCTAGACAACGCTCGCAGCCTTCCGCCACGGCCCTCGGTGAACCCGCGGGCCGTATTCGTTTGGGGGCATGATCCGATGATCCTGGGGATCGATTCCACCACCGAGATGCTCCACCTGGCCCTGGTGGAAGAGGCTTCCGCCTGGAGCCGGCGGGTGACGGCGGGCATCGGGCGCAGCCACAGCGGCTCCCTGCTGCCGACCGTCAATCTCCTGATGACCGAAGCCGGACGGACCCCCGGCGATCTCCGCGGCGTCGTCGCCTGCGTGGGGCCCGGCGGGTTCACCAGCCTGCGCATCGGCGTGGCCACGGCCGAAGGCTTGGCCCTGACGGGCCTGCCGACCTGGGGTTTCTCGGCCTTCGAGCTTCGGGCCAGGGCCCTGCGGGCGGCGGGGCACCAGGCTCCGGCCTGGATCCTCCTCGACGGCCAGCGCGACGAGGTCTTCGCCCAGCGGTGGGATGGGGAGCCCATGGGCGCCGCCTGCAAGCACCCCCTGGCGGAGCTGCCCGCCCTGCTCCAGGGGCAACCCTGGTGGGCGCCGGAAGCCTTCGCGTCCAAGGCATCGGCGGCCGCCGGCTCGCGGCCCTTGACCGTGGAGGACGAAGGCGCCTGCACCCTCGCCGGCCTGGTCCAGCTCTGCCGGGAGCTGCCCCGGCGGCCCCCGGAAGCCCCCCTGGTCCCCTTCTACCTGAGGGAAACCGACGCGGAGGTCAACTTCCCCGAGGCTTCCCGCCACCTCCCCGACGCCCTGAGACGGGGCCGGGCCCGGTGAGGGACCTGGTCCACCTGCTTCCCGGCTCCCAGCTTCCCTCCTGGGTGGAGCGCCTGGAGCGGGAGGTCTTCACGGATCCTTGGGGTCCGCTGGAGGCCCACGAGCACCTCCTGGGCTACCCCTCCTGCGCCTATGCGCGCTGGGGCGTACTCCCGGCCGCAGGCGAGGCCGAGCTGCTCCGCCTCGCGGTGGCCCCGGCCGAACGCCGCCAGGGCCTGGCCCGCCGGCTCCTGGAGGACTCCGGGGTGTTTCTCGCCCAGGCAGGCGTCGAAACCCTCTTCCTGGAAGTCAGGGACTCCAACCTGCCCGCCCGGGCCCTCTACGAGGCCATGGGCTGGCGCTTCCAGCGCCTGCGGAAGGCCTACTACCCGGACGGCGAGGATGCCCTGGCCTACGGGAAGCCCCTGGGGAACCGGATTCCAGGCCGGTCATGACCGGGGCCTACAACCCCCTGGCCCACTCCGGCCGAAGCAGGACGCGCCCTTGGAGGGCCGCGTCGATAGCGGCCAGGATCGCGTCCCGGTCCCGGGGGAGGCGGCCGCCGATGGGCAGGTAGTTCGAGGCGTGGTTGGACCGGAAGATCGCCCCCGTCGGACGGGCCTCTTCCACGAACCAGCGCAGCTCCGAGAGCAGGCCGCGGACATCGGGGAGGCTGAAGGCGCCTCGCGCCTCCAGGGCCGCCTGGGGCGTGCCGGGGACGACCGTGAGGGTCAGGGTGGACAGGAACCGGGGATCCATCGCCGTGGCGAGCCGGCCGGAGGCCCTGGCGTGCGCCTCGCTGCGCTCCGTCCCCCCGGCGCCCAGGAGGAAGATCAGCGACAAGTCCATGCCGGCCTCCCGCGCCTTCCGGGCGGCCTCGATGTGTTCCGCCGCGGTGGCTCCCTTGGCGATGCGCCGGAGGGTCGCGTCGTCCCCTGATTCGGGGCCGAGATACAGCAGCGAAAGCCCCAGGTCCCTGAGGCGCTTCAGTTCGCCGGGCGTCTTCTCCAGCAGGTTGCGCGCCGTGGCGTAGGTGCCGACGCGCCGGAGGCGGGGAAAGGCCCCCGCCAGGGCGCGCAGGACGGGCTCCCAGAGGTCCGGCCCCATGACCAGCGGATCCCCGTCCGCCACGAAGACATGGCGGACCTCGCCGGCGAACCGGAGGCCGGCCTCGGAGATGTCGGCCAGGATCGCCTCGAGGGGGCGGATCCGGAACGTCTTGTCCCGGTACATGGCGCAGTAGGTGCAGGCGTTCCAGGAACAACCCAGGGTCGCCTGGAGGATGAAGGACTCAGCCTCGCTCGGGGGTCGGAAGAGGGGTTCGTCGTAGCGCACCCGTTCATTCTCCCGCACCGGATCGTGCCGGGGAACCTCAGGCGAACCCGGGCAGGCCGTCGCCCAGGAGGGGCATCGGATCCACGGCCCTCCCCTCCCGGCGCACCTCGAAGTGGAGGTGGGCGCCGGTGGAACGCCCGGTGGATCCCACGCACGCGATGGTCGCGCGGCCCGTCACGCGGTCCCCCACCTGGACGAGCGACTTCGAGAGGTGACCGTAGAGGCTCTCCGTCCCGTCCTCGTGGCGGAGGACGACCGTGTTCCCGTAGCCGGGCTTCCAGCCGGAAAAGACGACCTCCCCGGACTGGAACGCGCGGATCGAAGTCCCGGCCGGGGCGGCGATGTCGATGCCCTCGTGCCGGCGCACCTGCCCCGAGAACGGATCCTTGCGCGGCCCGAACGCCGAGGAGAGGCGCCCTGCGCCCCCCACCAGCGAGTTCCAGGCCTGCGAGGTCTCCGGCGCCGCCGCCCCGCCTTCCCTGCCCGGAGCCAGCCCGGACAGGTCCAGGGTCCTCCCGGCGAGGATCCTGTCCGGGTCCTCGATATGGTTGTCCTCGGCCACCGCCTGGACGGCGGTCCTGATGTCACGCCAGGAAGTCCCGCCCCCCCGCCTCCGGAGTTCGGCGGCGCAGAGCATGGAAAGGCAGTCGCCCGGCTGGACGATGACACCGTCGGCGGATTGACACGAAGGGAACCCCGGGAGAACCGAGGCCTGTCCGGACAGGTCCTCGACACTGGACGCGCACAGGGATTCCAGGAGGTCCTGGAACAAGGACGCCTGGGCATCGAGCCGCGGCGAGAGCATGAATTCCCCGCGGCCCGCCTGCCCCGTCGACAGCACCTCCACCCGCACCTCGTGCCTCCCTGCGGCGAGACGAGCATTTTCGATGCCATCCGCGGACACCGGGCTGACGTCACCCCGCGGTCTCCAGGTGGGTCAGGTACAGCCTCAGGTCGAACTCCAGCTGGTGGTAGTCGGGCGCCATGTGGGTGCAGAGCTGGTAGAAGGCCTTGTTGTGGTCGCCTTCCTTCATGTGCGCCAGCTCGTGCACGAGGACCATCTTCAGGAAGGCCGCCGGCGCGTCGCGGAAGACCGTCGCGATCCGGATCTCCCGGCTCGCCCGGATGCGGCTGCCCTGGACCCGGGACACCACGGTGTGCATGCCGAGGGCGTGGCTGAGCACCTGCAGCTTGCTGTCGTAGACCACCTTGCCCAGGGGCGGGGTCGAGCGCATGAACCGGTTCTTCAGGGCCAGGGCGGCCTGATGCAGGGCCTTGTCCGTGCGGATGTCGTGCGCCTCCCCGTAGCGGCTCCGGAGGTAGTCGCCGAGCCGATCCCCGACGATGAGATCCCTCACCCGGGCCTGGACGGCCTCCCCGTAGCCTTCCAGGTACTTCAGCGGCATCCCCGGCTCCAGGGCGCGGTTCCCCCGCCCGGCCAGTTCCGGAGCCTCCCCTGCCAGTCCCTCGCGTCCGTCCATCGAACTCCCCGGAAGAGGCCATTATCGCAGACCCCCGCGTGGGGAAGGCGGGGAGCGGGTAGAGTGGAAGGGAGGATGCACCCTGTCCGCTGTGCCATCCCGTGAAGGAGCCGATGTGTCCTTGAGCCGCTCGATCCGCTCATTCTTGAGGAAATCAGGCAGGTCCGCGCTCCTGGCGCTCACCCTGGGCGCCGGCCTGGCCATCCAGGCCCAGAACGATTTCGCATCCTATCCCCCACTGCCCTCGGACGTCGGCTCGATCACCGTCCTGGACCGCCAGGGCAAGTACGTCGGCCGGATCCTCCCCCAGAAGCGCTACTGGGTCGCCATCGACCACATCCCGTCGTTCCTGCAGCAGGCCGTGGTCGCCGTGGAAGACGCCCGATTCTACGAGCACGGCGGGATCGACCTCCGGGGCATCGCCCGGGCCCTGGTGAAGGACGTGGCCAAGGGGGCGCTGGTCGAGGGGGGCTCCACCATCACCCAGCAGCTCATCAAGAACAAGTACCTCTCCTCGGAACGCTCCATCGACCGGAAGCTCAAGGAAGCGCGCATGGCCATGGAGTTCGAGAAGAAGTACACCAAGCGGCAGATCCTGGAGATGTACTTCAACGAGATCTACTACGGGCACGGGGCCCAGGGCATCGCCCAGGCCGCGCGCCTCTACTTCGACAAGCGGCCCGACGAACTCAACGAGAGCGAGTGCGTCCTCCTGGCGGGCGTGCCGAAGAATCCGGGCAAGTACAATCCCCTGGGCAGGCCGGAGGACGTCGCCATGAGGCGGGACGTGGTCCTGAAGCGCCTGACGGAACTCAACCTCATCACGACCCGCCAGCGGCAGGCGATCCTGAAGAAGCCCTCGACCATCCGGGACCTCGGGCAGGCGCCCCAGTACATGGCCCACATCCGCGCCAAGCTGGTCGAACGCTACGGAGCGGATGCCGTCGAGCAGGGCGGCCTGGACGTGACCGCGGCCCTGGATCTCAACCTGCAGAAACAGGCCGAGCTGATCCTCAAGGACGGCGTCAAGCGACGCTCCCCGGACCTGCAGGGCTCCCTGATCTGCATGGAGACCGGCACGGGGAACGTCCTGGCGGCCGTGGGAGACGTGAACGGCAACGCCAATTCCCTCAACCGGGTCTTCGCGTCGAAGCGCCAGCCCGGATCGGCGGTCAAGCCCTTCATCTACGCCCTGGCCCTGGAGCGGGGCATGACGGCCAGCAGCATCTGGAACGATGCGCCCGCGTCGTACGACCGGGGGAACGGCAGCGTCTGGAAGCCCATGAACTACGGTCGGGAGCAGTACGGCTACCAGTCCCTCCGGCAGGCCCTGGCCTATTCCAACAACATCATCACCGTGAAGCTGCTGGAGTCGCTCGGAGTTCCCAATTTCACCGACTTCTCCGCGAGGATGGGCCTCCCGATGCACGCCCAGAACGGGCTTTCCCTGGCCCTGGGGACGGAGGAGGTCACCCTGAACGACCTAGTCCAGGCCTACACCCCCTTCGCCACCGGCGGACTGCGGGTCGAGGCGAGGACCATCCTCAAGGTCTACGACCGCCGGCACCGCTCCTGGAGGGAGAATCCCCCGGTGATCTACCCGGTGATCTCCGCCGGTGCGGCCTACGTCACGACCCAGATGATGAAGGACGTCCTGGTCTACGGCACGGCCAAGGGCCTCAGGCGGTTCAGCCAGGGGCATCCCTCGGCCGGGAAGACCGGCACCACCGACAACTGGGCGGATGCCTGGTTCGTGGGCTACACGCCCCAGGTGATCACGGGCGTCTGGGTGGGCTACGACAGGCCCAAGCCCGGCGGCGGGGGCTTCACGGGAGGAGCCGTGGCGGCGCCGATCTGGGAGCGGTTCATGTACAAGGCGGTGGCCTCCAGGCCCGTCGAGGACTTTCCGGAGCCCGCCTCGGTCGTGTCCGTCACCATCGATCCCGCCACCGGCAGCCTGGCCACCGACGGGTGCCCGAAGGTACGCGAGGAATACTACATCCGGGGAACCCAGCCGACCGAATACTGCACCCGGCACGAGGGCGCCCCCCTGGCGCCGCCCGTGCCCGAGGAACCGCCCGTCGACCAGCCCGCCGAGGGCCAGCCCAGCACCCCGCCCGCCGCCCAGCCCGGAGCTCCCGCGCAGCCCGGGGCCGGATCTCCCGCCGTTCCCCAGCCGGCCCTGTAGCCGGCGGTGGCATGGCGGGCGCCCTCCCCGCATCTGAAGGAGGGAGGAGCGGACCGACCATGACCCAGCCCTTGCCAAGCCTCCAGCCCGTCGCCTTCGTCGGCCACGGTTCCCCCATGCTGGCCCTGAAGAGCGGGCCGTGGCACGCGGCCCTGAAGGACTGGGCGGCCCGCCAGCCCGGAGTCCGGGCGGTCGTGGTGGCCTCCGCCCACTGGGAGACCCCCGGAGGCTTCCAGGCCACCGCCTCCCCGCGCCCGGGGCTCCTCTACGACTTCTCGGGCTTCCCGCCGGCCCTCTACCAGGTAGCCTACGACGCCCCAGGAGATCCGGACCTCGCGGCCAGGATCGTCCATCTGCTCCAGTCGGAAGGGCTGACGGCCGGGCCGGACATGAAACGTCCCCTGGACCACGGCGCCTGGGTGCCCCTGAGGGCCCTGTTCCCCGAGGCAGGCCTTCCCGTCGTCCAGCTCTCGTTGCCCCGCCCCAGGACCCCGGAGCTGCTGGTCCGGGCCGGGCGGGCCCTGGCGCCGCTGCGCGAGGAAGGGGTGCTGATCCTGGCCAGCGGCGGGCTGGTGCACAACCTGCGGCGCCTGGCCTGGGACGGAGAACCGGATCCCGAGCCCTGGGCCACGGCCTTCGAGGCGTGGATGATGACCGGGATCGAGGGGAAGGACCTAGCGCGGCTCCTGGGGGCCCCGGACCACGCGCCGGGCTATGACCAGGCCGCCCCGACCTCCGAACACCTCGATCCGCTCTACTTCGCCCTTGGGGCGGCCGACCCGGACGCGCCTTCCACCCTCTTCGAAGGCTGGCAGCACGGGAACCTGTCCCTCCGGGCCCTGGCCTGGACGCGCTAGCCGCAGGAGGCGAAGTAGCGCTTCACGACCTCCACGAAGGCGTCGACGTCCTCGGGCGCCACGTCCAGGTGGGTGACGAACCGGGCTTCGGGCTCCACGTCCGCCAGCACGCCGTGCTCCGACAGGTAGGCCTCCAGGAGGGCGCAGTGGTCGGCCGGAATCCGGACGAACACCATGTTGGTCGCCTGGGTGGTCACCTCGATTTCCTCGATGCCGGCCAGTCCCTGGGCCAGGCGCTCCGCGTTGAGGTGGTCCTCCGCGAGCCGTTCGACATGATGCTCGAGGGCGTAAAGACAAGCCGCCGCCAGGAATCCGGACTGCCGCATGCCGCCGCCGAGCACCTTCCGCCACCGGTGGGCCCGCTGGATGAGGTCCCGCGACCCCGTCAGCACGGACCCGACCGGGGTCCCCAGCCCCTTGGAAAAGCAGATCGAGACGGAATCGAAGTCCTCACAGGCCTGGGCGAGGGAGCTGCCCTGGGCGACGGCGGCGTTGAAGACCCGGGCGCCGTCCAGGTGGGTGGCCAGCCCCTTCCCCCTGGCGAAGGCCGCGGCCTCGCGGATGTAGGACGCCGGAACCACCTGCCCGTTGAAGGTGTTCTCCAGGGCGAGCAGCCGGGTCCTGGCATAGTGCGTCCCCAGGCCTGGGCCGTGGGGCTTGATGGCCGCCGCGATCTTCCCGATCGGGAGCGACCCGTCGGGCTCGTTCTCGATGGGCTGCGGCACGATGGAGCCGAGCACCGCCGCGCCACCCCCTTCGCACCGGTAGGTGTGGGCGATCTGTCCCACGATGTATTCGTCGCCGCGCTCGCAGTGGGCCATCAAGGCCGCCAGGTTGCTCTGGGTGCCGGAGGGCAGGAACAGGGCCGCCTCCTTCCCGGACAGGTCCGCGACCGTCGTCTGCAGCTCGATCACGGTCGGATCGTCGCCCCACACGTCGTCCCCCACCCGCGCGGCCGTCATGGCCGCGAGCATGCCGGGCGTCGGACGCGTCACCGTGTCGCTGCGAAGGTCGATGATGTGGTCAGCCATGAGTCGACTCCTTGAGGTTCATCTTTCCACGAGCTTCATCATCCAGGGCAGGTAGCGGTCCCCCACCACCAGGGCCGCCAGGGCGTCGAGCTCCCGCAGGTCCTCTCCGCCCAGCCGCACTTGCAGGGCGTCCACGTTCTGGTCGAGGTACTTCTGGTGCTTCGTCCCGGGAATGGGCACGATGTCCTCGCCCTGGGCCAGGACCCAGGCCAGGGCCACCTGGGCGGGGGTGGCCCCGAGCCTCGCGGCCACGGCCCTGACGGACTCGACGATCCTGGCGTTGGCGGCGGCGTTCTCCTGGTTGAAGCGCGGGACGTTGCTGCGCCAGTCGCCTTCCGGAAGTTCCTGGATGTCCTTGAAGGCCCCGGTCAGGTAGCCCCGCCCGAGGGGGCTGAAGGGGACGAAGCCGATGCCCAGCTCCCGCAGGACCGGCAGGATGTCCTTCTCGACCCCGCGCTCCCACAGGGAATACTCGCTCTGGAGGACGCTGATGGGATGGACCTGGCAGGCCCGGCGCAGGGTCTCCGGCCCCACTTCGGAAAGGCCGAGGTAGCGCACCTTCCCGGCCTCCACCAGCTCCTTCATGGCGCCGACCGTGTCCTCGATGGGGACTGCGGGATCCTTCCGGTGCAGGTAGTAGAGGTCGATCGTCTCGATCCCCAGGCGTTTCAAGGAAGCCTCGGCCACCCGCTTGGCGTTGGCAGGGGTGCCGTCGACGCCGTTGGCCAGCCCGAACTTGGTGGCCACGACGGCCTGGTCCCGCCGTCCCCGGAGGGCCTTCCCGAGGAGTTCCTCGTTCGTATAGGGCCCGTAGGCCTCCGCCGTGTCCAGCAGGGTCACGCCGCGCTCCAGGGCGCGGTGGATCGTGGCGATGGACTCCGCCTCGTGCCGGTCCTCGGGCCTCCCGTAGTCGTCGGACATGGTCATGCAGCCGAGACCGATGGCGCCGACCTTGAGTCCCTGGGTCCCCAGCGTCCGCTGTTCCATGGCGAAGTCCCTCCCACGGGGGGACCTCCATGCGGCCGGACTTTCGACGGAGATGGAGATTCCCCTGCCAGGACTACTGTACCGTTCTCCCCTCGACCCTCACAAGCCGAGACGGGCCGATCGCGGCCGGGACCTTCCGTCCGCGCGGTCTTGCCGTTCGTGATCCTGGATGCGGGTTCCGGGTTCAGGCCCCGGCCTTCGTTCCGGCATCCAGGACCTTCCGCACCTTCCGGAGCAGGTCCGCTCTGCTGAAGGGCTTCTGCAGGAATTCCGCCCCGGGCAGGTCCGGGGACGGGATCGTGCCGGCGGGGTAGCCGGACATGAAGAGGGACTTGATCCCCGGACGCGTCCCCGCGACCCAGCGGTGGAGCTCCCAGCCGTTCATGTCGGGCATGACCAGGTCGGTCACCAGGAGATCGATGGCCTGCAGTTCGGCCTGGACCTCCGCCTGGGCCTGGCGCGGATTGGCGGCCGCGATGACCCGGTATCCGGCGGCCTCCAGGACCGACCTCTCCAGGTCCAGCAGGGCCTCCTCGTCCTCCACGAGCAGGAGGGTCTCCCGCCCCCCCGGCAGGGGCGCCATGTCCGCCTGGGACTCCGGGCCGGCTTCCGCCGTCCGCCGGCGGGGGAAGTAGAGGCGGAAGGAGGTGCCCACGCCCGGCACGCTGTAGACCGTGACGAAGCCGCCGTTCTGCCGCAGCACGCCGTAGACCATGGCCAGTCCGAGGCCGGTTCCTCGTCCGGCCTCCTTGGTGGTGAAGAAGGGCTCGAAGATCCGGGCCTGGATCACGGGCGACATGCCCTGTCCTGTGTCGCTCACGGACAGCACGACGTAGTCCCCGGGCGCCGCGTCCGGATTGGCCAGACAGTAGGTCTCGTCCACGGCCGCGTTCATGGTCTCGAGGGTGATGGTGCCGCTGCCTTCGATGGAATCCCGGGCGTTCACCGCAAGATTGGCAAGGATCTGGTCGATCTGGGAGGGATCGACCCATGTGCTCCAGAGCGCCGCCGTGGGTTTCCAGACGAGGCTGATCCGCTCGCCGATGAGCCGCCGGAGCAGCTTCTGCGTCCCCTCCACCAGCTCGTTGAGGTCCACCGTTCGGGGCTGGATGACCTGCTTCCGCGCGAAGGCCAGCAGCTGCCGGATGAGTTCGCTGGAACGGAGGGCGGCCTTGCGCACCTGGGCCAGGTCCTCCAGGGCCTGGACGTCGCCAGCCAGGCGTTCCTCGAGCAGGTCCGCGTAGCCGATGATGACGCCGAGCATGTTGTTGGTGTCGTGGGCCATGCCGCCGGCCAGCTGCCCCAGCGCCTCGAGCTTCTGGGACTGGTTCAGCATGGTCTCCAGGCGCTTGCGCTCGGTGATGTCCCGGACCACGGCGATGACCACCTCCTGGTCGTACCAGCGGGCCATCCGCAGGGCGCCTTCCACCTCGAAGGTGCCGCCGTCGTGGGGCCTGCGGGCCTTCCACTGCAGGAGCAGATGGCCTTCCTTCCTCAGCTTGTCCTTGTGGGTCTTCAGGCGCTCCGCGTGCGCTTCCGCCCCGTCCTCCGGGGGGGCGTAGTAGTCGGAGGCGTAATTGCGGAAATCCTCCCGCGTGACGCCGAACATCGCCAGCATGGCGTCGTTGACCTCCAGGACCTTCCCGTCCAGGTCCGTGATGAAGATCGCGTCGGGGATGGCGTTGAACAAGGTCCGGAGGTTCTCGCGGGCCTGCTCGAGCTGGGTCAGCTGCTGCCGGAGTTCAGGATAGAAGCTCTTGCGGGAGGACTCCTCGCCCAGCCCGATGATGCGTTCCCGCATCTGGTTCCAGTCACGGGACGCGTTCATCACAAGGCTTCCGAGTAGATCGCCTTCAGGTCCTCCAGGGAGGGTGGGCGGGGATTCGTGGCGTTGCAGGGATCCTCGATGGCCTTGGCCGCCAGCCGGCCGACATCGTCGCCGCGCACGCCCCGGTCCCCGAGCCCTCCCTGGATGCCGCACGCGGCCCGGAGGTCGATCACCATCCGGATGAGCCTGGCGCGGCTTTCCTGCTCCCCGAGCCCCCGGAAGTCCCCGCCCAGGGCCGCCCCGATGCGCAGGAACCGCTCCGGAGCCACGGGGAAGTTGTAGTCCAGCACATGGGGCAGCAGCAGGGCGTTGCACTCGCCGTGGGGAAGGTCCTTGTAGCCGCCCAGGCTGTGGGCCATGGCGTGGACGCAGCCCAGGCTCGCGTTGGAGAAGGCGAGCCCCGCCTGCAGGCTGGCGAGCATGATCTGGCTGCGCAGCTCGTAGTCGCCGGGATGCGCCACCGAGGCCTCCAGGTGGGTGGCCACCAGGCGGATGGCCTCCAGGGCGTGCATGTCCGTGATGGGCGAATGGGCGTTGGAGACGAAGGCCTCGATGGCGTGGACCAGGGCGTCCATGCCCGTGCAGGCCGTGAGGTAGGGGTCCATGGTCACGAGCGTGCCGGGATCGATGAGGGCCACGTCCGGCACCATGGTCTTGCTGATGATCGCGATCTTCACGTGTTCAGACGTGTTGTTGATGATCGCGAACTGGGAAACGTCCGCGGAAGTGCCCCCAGTCGTGGGGATGCAGATCAGCGGCGGCATGGGCACCGGAACCCGGTCCACGCCCTCGTAGTCCAGGATGTGTCCCCCGTTGGTGGCCACGATCCCGATTCCCTTGGCGCAGTCCATGGCGCTGCCGCCGCCCACGGCCACGATGAAGTCGCTCCCGCTCTCCCTGTAGCGCTCGGCGCCCGCCATGACCTGGTGGTCGCGCGGATTGGGGGCGATCTCGAGGAACGGGGTGACGGCGAGCCCCTCGGCTTCCAGCAGGTCCGCCGCCTCGCCGGTCCAGCCCGCCGCTGCCACGCCGGGATCCGAGGCCAGCAGCACCCGGTGGGCGCCCAGTTTGCGGGCATACCGCCCCACCAGGCGTCGGGCATCGGCTCCGAACACGAACTCGGGCGCGAGGAATTTCCGCAGCTCGGTCACGATTCCTTCCACCTTGCCTCCCTGAGATCCGACTAGCTCCTTCTCTCCTATAAACGGCCCGGGAGGGGAAAACCATGAGGATTTTGGAATGCAGGAAACGAGGATCCCCTCCCGGAGTCAGCCGGCCACCCCGCCGCGGGATCCCGCTCCACGGACGGGGCCCTCTCCGAACCGCGCGAGGATCGCGTCCAGCGCGCGGCGCAGGTCGGGGAAGGTCGTGCCCGCCTCGATCATCTCCAGGGCCATCTCGTTCAGGCCGCCCGGGGTGGCCGCCTCCCGGGCGAGCGCGTCGAAGCCGACGCCGGCCTTGCGCTCGGCCAGGCTGGCCAGGCAGGCATACATGGAGGCCGTATATCGCCTCGCGGTCTCCCCGTCCGCGCCCCCGGCCGCGCACCAGGCCTGGACGGCTTCCATCTGGGCGTAGAAGGGGGAGATCAGCCCCGTCACGGCCCAGAGCAGGTGCAGTTCCCGCTCGTCGTGCAGGGGCACCGGCTCCCCGAGGGGGGCGAGGATGGCCGCCACCCCGGCGTCAGCCGGAAAGAAGGGGACCAGCCCCATGTGCCGGGCCGCATAGGGCAGCGGCAGGACCTTGAACACGCGGCCGGCCGGCTTCACGAGGCTCGCGAATTCCTGCCTGGGGATGACCGGGATGACGGACAGGACCGCATGGTCCTCGCGGAAGGCCAGGCCGCGCAGGATGTCGGGCGCCACGGCGGGCCGCAGGGCGACCAGCACCACCTCGCTGCGGTCCAGCACCTCCTGGTTGGCCTCGGCCCGGCGCACCTGGGGGAACCGGCTCTCCAGGCTCCTGCCCTTCAGCTCGTTCCTGGGGGAGACGAGGATCGAGCAGGGCAGGCTCGAGGTGCAGAAGCCTTCCACCACGGCCGAGGCGATGTTGCCCGTGCCGAGGACGCCCAGTCGGAGGGATCGGTCTCGAAGGGTCATGCTTCCTCCCGTTTCCAGAGGCGAGGAGCCTGGACATCCCGCGGGGTCCGCACTCCGGTCATCCCACAAACATAGCGTGCCGCCCCGCGCGCTCAAGGCGGAATCCGGTCACACCCCCGGGTCCGCGGCGGAAGAGACCTGCGGCCGGCCTCGGCGCTTCTTCAGGGCGTAGGCGCACAGCCCGGCGGAGAGGATGCCGAGCACGCCGCTCACCACGAAGTTCACCGCGGCTCCGGCGGCGCCCACCAGCCAGCCCGCGTAGAGACTCCCGATGGGCGTGACGCCGCCGAAGGAGAGGTTGTAGATGCTCATCACCCGTCCGCGCATGGAGTCGTCCGACTCGATCTGGATCGTCGCGTTGATCTGGGCCGTGCACGTGATCTGGAAGAACCCGGTCAGCGCCAGCAGCGCGCAGGAGAGCGGGAACCAGTGCTGGAACCCGACGCACATGCTGAAGACGGACATCCCGAACGCGCCCAGGAAGAGCTGCCGGAACTTCGGCCCCTCCCGGCTCTTCGCCGCCAGCGACAGGGCCCCCAGGGTCGACCCGATTCCCAGCGAGGTCATGAGGAAGCCGAACTCCCTTGCGTCCCCGCCGAGATTGTTCTTGGCGAAGATCGGGATCACCACGCCGTAGTTGATGACGAAGGCGCTCAGCAGCCCGATCAGGACGATCGGCCAGAGGATGGCTGGATTGACGGCCAGGTAGCGGATCCCCTCGGACATGTTCCCCAGGTAGTCGCGGAACTTCAGCTTGGCCGATTCCCGGGCGGCCTCGGGGATGCGGAGGGCGGCCAGCGCCCAGAGGACCGCCAGGAAGCTCAGGCCGTTGATGAGGAAGCAGGGGGCGATCCCCAGCAGGCCGATGAGGAGGCCGGCGACGGCCGGGCCGAGGATGCGCGCCAGGTTGAACACGGTCGAGTTGAGCGAGATCGCGTTCATCAGGTCCTCGCGCCCCACCAGCTCGATGATGAACGCCTGGCGGGTCGGGTTGTCGACGGTGTTCACGCACCCGAGCAGCAAGGCCAGCGCGAGGACGTGCCAGTAGCGTACCCATCCCGACCAGACCAGGGCCGCCAGGATCAGCGCGAGCATCATCAGCACCGTCTGGGTGACCAGGAGGATCTTCCGCTTGGGATAGCGGTCGACGAGCGGACCGGCGGCGAACGAGAAGAGCATGACGGGCAGCCACTGCATCGCGCTCACGAACCCGAGCTTGAGGGGGCTTCCGGTGAGCTCGAGCACGAGCCAGGACTGCCCGATGTTCTGCATCCAGGTTCCCACCAGGGACACGCACTGTCCGGACCAGAAGAGCCTGAAATTCCGGTGGAACATCGCTGGAAAAGCCCGCCGGATCCGCGAGCCGAGCCCGTCGAAGGTCATGATTCCTCGCCGTTCTTAGCCTGATCAGATTCCGGGAAAGACGCAAGCGCCCCCGGGGTCAGGCCCCGGCCGCCAGCGCGGCGTAGAGCCGCGCCGCCGCGAGCATCTCGGAGCAGGAGACCTGGTCGTCCTTGGTGTGCGCCACCTCGAGCCGACCGGGTCCGCAGATGACCGGCGCGGAGCCCGCTGCATGGAACAGGCTGCCGTCGGAGTGGGAGCGGAAGACGGCCGGCTGGCAAGGCAGGCCGCAGGCCGCGAAGGCGGGCGCGATCGCCGCGAGGCGCGGATCGGCGGCATCGAGCGCGTAGCCTGCGGCCCAGTAGGCGAGCCGCCAGTCGAGACGCGCCCGGCCGTTCGCCGCGATCGCCGCGTCCCGGGCCGTCCCCAGGGCCTTCTCGACCCACGCGCGGTCGCCGCCCGGGGGGAGGTGGACATCGAGCAGAGCCGTGCAGCGGTCGGCGATGACGAAGCGGCTCTCGCCGCCGTTGATCTCCCGCAGGTTGACCGCGGCCGAATCGGAGGCCGGCAGGCCGCCCAGTTCCCCCACGATCGCCCGGACCCAGTCCAGGAGGGCGTGGATCGCGTTCGCGCCGACGTCCGGCAGGGCCGCGTGCGCGCGCACTCCCGTCGCTTCCAGGTGCGCCTCGAAGTAGCCGTTGTGCGCGAAGCAGGGCACGAGCCCCGTCGGCTCCCCGATCACGACGAGGGGTGCGCGCAGCTCCTCGAGCAGCTTCGCGGCGCCGTCGCCGTACTCCTCCTCGCCCACGACCAGACCAAGCGCGATCCCGCGCTCCAGGCTGGTTCCCGCCGCGGCGACGGCCGCGAAGGCCGCCACCATCGCCGCGCACCCGGCCTTCATGTCGGCCGCGCCGAGGCCGTGGAGCAGATCCCCCTCCCGGCGCGCCCCGAGCTTCTCGTCGGAGAGCAGGGGGATCGTGTCCAGGTGCCCCACGAAGAGCAGCTCCGCGGGCCCCGGGCCGAGTTCCACGACCAGGTTGGCCCGCCCGCCGAACGCGCCTTCCGCCGGCACGGGCTGGCGGCGGCAGGGCAGCCCGGCGGCGAGGATCGCTTCCTCGAAGAGATCCACGGCGGGTCCCTCGGCGTAGGACGGGCTGTAGCAGCTGACCGCCTCGGCCGCCAGCCGCTCCAGGCCGTCCGCGTCGACCGCCGCGAGCACGCGCGCCAGGGTGTCCGCTCCGGGCACCTCAGTCGTCCTCTTCCGGGCTCGTGATCGATCCCCCCGGATCTCCCCCGGACAGCGACCGCCGCCGCTTGCGGCGGGTGACCGTCTCGATCTCGTGGGTCAAGTTCTTCGAAAGGTAGACATGGCCTGTCTCGTTCCCGAATCCCTGCTTGCGGAAGAACTGGAGCGCCCGCTCGTTCTCGCTCGCGGTGTCCACGAGCATCATCCGCGCGCCGTTCTCGATGAACAGCTCCTGCATCCGCGTGAAGAGCTTCGACCCCACCCCGAGCGGCCCCACGTCGGGATCGACCCCCAGCCAGAGCAGGTAGCCGTAGTTCCAGGCGCTTCTCCGCTTCTCGATCACCGTTCCCAGCGCGAAGCCGACCACCTCGTCGTCCAGCTCCGCGACGAGGCAGGTTTCGCCGTCCACGGCGAACCGGTCCACGATCTCGTATTCGTCCCAGGTCCGGTAGAGGTTGGGCCACCGGTCCGCGGTGAAGACCTTCTCGCCGAGGGCGTAGACCCGATGGAGATCCTCCAGCTCCATCTCGCGCACCGTGACGCTGCCGCTGGTTTCCTTGCTCCGCTGGTTCTTCTTCCTGGCCTCTGACATCGTGGGGACACCCTTCCTGCCCTGGCCGCGCTTCCGGACCTCGATGGATCCGAGGCTGCCGGGCGAGTGATGGTAGCACCAGCCCCCCCGCGGCGGCCCGCCCTTCCCCTCAACGGAACGGGAAGTTTGAAGGGCCCATATCAGCAGACAATTTTTACGCTTCGACAAGTTCCATGACATCCCGCGTGATATCATCAATTCCTCACCTGGAGGCACCATGGGCCGCCTGATCCTGCCCGAGGGCTACCGCCCCGTCCTGGACGTCAAGCAGACGGAGAAGGCCATCAAGTTCACCAAGGACTTCTTCCAGCTCAACCTGTCCACGGAACTGAACCTCACGCGGGTCACGGCGCCGATCTTCGTGCCGAAGGGGCTGGGCATCAACGACGACCTCAACGGCGTGGAGCGCCCCGTGACCTTCAAGGTCCGCGACATGGGGGACATGGAGGCCGAGATCGTGCACAGCCTCGCCAAGTGGAAGCGCATGGCCCTGGCGGACTACGGATTCCAGCACCGCTTCGGCATCTATACGGACATGAACGCCATCCGGGCCGACGAGGAGCTGGACAATCTGCACTCCCTCTACGTGGACCAGTGGGACTGGGAGCGGGTGATCATCGCCGAGGAGCGGCAGCTGGACTTCCTCAAGCACACGGTGGTGCGCATCTTCAGTGCCCTGCGCCGCCTGGAGTTCTACCTGAACGACCACTACGCGGAACTCCCCCTGCACCTGCCCGAGGAGATCACCTTCCTGCATTCCGAGGATCTCGCCCGGGACTACCCCACCCTGAGCCCGAAGGAACGGGAGAACCTGGTCTGCGAGCAGTTCGGGGCCGTCTTCCTCATCGGCATCGGCGCGCCCCTCGGGAACGGCGAGCCCCACGACGGACGGGCGCCGGACTACGACGACTGGATCACGGAGACGGGAAACGGGCACCGGGGCCTGAACGGGGACATCCTGCTCTGGAATTCCGTCCTCCAGTGCGCAGTGGAGATCAGCTCCATGGGAATCCGGGTGGACCGGACGAGCCTGATGCGGCAGCTCGAGGCGCGCGGCTGCCCCGAGCGCGCCAAGCTCCACTGGCACCAGCGGCTCCTGAACGGGGAGCTGCCGCTCTCCGTCGGCGGCGGCATCGGCCAGTCGCGGCTCTGCATGCACTTCCTCCAGAAGGCGCACGTGGGCGAGATCCAGGTGGGGATCTGGCCTCCGGAGATGGTCCGGCAGTGCGCGGAGGCGGGCATCAAGCTGCTGTAGTGGGTGCTCCCGGTCTCCCCTCCCTCCGGCCGGACTTTCCGGGCAACACGTTCTGCGACGGCAGGTTCGTGGAGCGGTACATGTCCGACGCGGGAGGCTCCTTCCTGCGCGCACTCAAATGGCGCCTCTCCCGCAATCCCAAGAGGGAATCCAAGCGCGAGGACGCCTTCAGGCTCCGCGTCCGCATCCTTTCCGAACTCCCGCCCCAGGACCGGGACTGGCTGGTCTGGCTCGGCCACGCGTCGTTCCTGCTGCGCCTCGCCGGAAGGACGCTCCTGCTCGATCCCTGCACGGAAGGCCCGAAGTTCCTTCCGCGGCTCGCGCCGGTCCCCCTGAACCTGGGCGGGATCGACGTGGACTACGTGCTCATCTCCCACGGGCACTACGACCACCTGGACACGGCCACCCTCGGGGCGCTCCGGGGCCCGGCGCCGACGGCCCTGGTGCCGCTCCGGCTGGGTCGCCTGGTGCAGCGCGCGAATCCGTCTCTCGCCGTCCAGGAGGCGGGCTGGTACCAACGCTACGAGACCGGCCCGGACCTGCGGATCACCCTTCTTCCCGCCCAGCACTGGCACCGGCGGGGCCTTCGGGACTTCAACGCGGCCCTGTGGGGGAGCTTCCTGGTGCAGTGGCAGGACAAGTCCCTCTACTTCGCCGGGGACACGGGCTACAACGGCCACTTCAAGGAGATCCGCGGCCTGGCGGGACCCGTGGACTATGCGCTCCTGCCCATCGGCGCCTACGATCCTCCCTGGCTCATGCAGGCCAGCCACATGAACCCCGAGGAAGCCCTCCAGGCCTTCGCGGATCTCGAGGGAGGCACCCTGGTCCCCATGCACTTCGGGACCTTCGACCTCTCCGACGAGTCCGCCGGCGAGCCCCTGCGGAGGCTGCGGGCCGCGGAAGCGCCCGCGAACGGCACGATCAGGATCCTGGATCCAGGCGAGGTCCTGGACCTGTAGCCGGGGCCGTCTCGGACACGCCTCACAGCAGTTCGGCCATCCGGACCCGCCGTTCAGGATCCATCCGGAATCCGCGCCGGATCCGCTCCTAGCATGGAATCCCGAGGGGACGCCCGGGAATGGAGCGCCCCGGGATGCAAGGAGCCGGACCGTGCTGCAGATCGCCTTGAAAATGCTTTTCGGAGACCGGGGGAAGTACCTCGGCATCGTCATGGGGATCGCCCTGGCGTCGATCCTGATGATCCAGCAGCCCGGGATCATGATCTCCATCCTCAAGACCGTGAATGGGCTCATCACCAACGTGTCCGGGCCGGACATCTGGGTGATGGATCCCACCGTCAAGAACGTGGACGACGGCAAGGCCCTGATGGATACCCAGCTCTACCGGGTCCGGGGCGTGCGGGGCGTCGCCTGGGCCGTACCCTTCTTCAAGGGGGCCCAGAAGGTCCGCCTGTCCAACGGCGAACAGGTGCAGTCCGTCCTGATCGGCCTGGACGACGCCACGCTGATCGGCGGCCCCGCGGAATTCACCGAAGGGAGTCTGGCCAATCTTCGGCAGCCCGACAGCGTCATCGTAGACAAGGCGGGCGCCGAAGGGCGGCTCGCGAAGCCTTCGTCAACGCCCGGCGGGAAGCCCATCCCGCTCAAGGTGGGGGACACCCTGGAGATCAACGACAAGCGCGCCGTCGTCGCCGGCATCGCGAAGGGGGTCCAGACCTTCGCATCCCAGCCCATGATCTATACGACCTACAGCCGCGCCAAGGGCGACTATGCGTCCTCCGAGCGCAAGATGCTCACCTACATCCTGGCCAAGGCCCAGGATGGCGAGGCCCCGGAGGCCGTGGCGCGCCGCATCTCCCGGAGCACGGGCCTGGGCGCCCTCACGGTGGACGAGTTCAAGGAGAAGACCCTGGACTACATGATCCACAACACCAGCATCATCGCGAACTTCGGCTTCGTCGTGGTCGTCGGGTTCATCGTCGGGGCCGCGGTCACGGGCCAGATCTTCTACAACTTCACCCTCGACAACCTCCGCCACTTCGGCGTCTTCAAGGCCATGGGGACCACGGACCGGACCCTGCGGCGCATGATCCTGCTTCAGGCCCTGGTGGTGGGCTTCACCGGCTTCGGCCTCGGCGCCGGGGTGATCAGCCTGTATACGCTCCTGAGCAGCGGATCAGACATGACCATGACCCTCAACTGGCAGCTCCTCGCGGGCAGCGGGGGCGCGGTGATGATCATCGTCCTGCTGGCGGCCCTCGTCAGCATCCGCAAGGTCATGAAACTCGAACCCGCCATCGTCTTCAAAGGTTGACCATGTCCCAGAACGATTCCTCCTCCGTCCGCTGCAGCGGCATCAGCAAGACCTACGGCGAGGGCGACACCGCCGTCCAGGCCCTCCGGGGCGTGGA
>Ga0209098_1001238_pt1 | contig 24992 bp, 21 predicted proteins | sample AD_JPNHW1_MetaG_FD_184429 | JGI IMG/M metagenome (GOLD analysis project Ga0209098, IMG submission 184429) | Active sludge microbial communities of municipal wastewater-treating anaerobic digesters from Japan - AD_JPNHW1_MetaG (SPAdes) (version 2) | ecosystem: Engineered > Bioreactor > Anaerobic...
GAGCTCTGGCCGTCATCGGCCACGGGGTTTCCCTCATTCTGACTTTCGCCGCTCAAGGCGGCTGCGGAACGTGCGATGAGGGGACTAACTCGGCTACGCTCCTCCGGTTTTTACACTTTTGTAAAAGCCACGACGTTGACCCGACTACTTCTGTGGATTCCCTCGTCGTTGTTCGCAGAAGTTTCAACCCCCAACGACAAATCAAAGGATATCATATGAACATCCGTTCCAAGAAGGGTTTCACCCTCGTCGAAATCATGATCGTCGTCGTCATCATCGGTCTCTTGGCCGCCATGGCGATCCCGGCCTTCCAGAAGGTCCGTCGTAACTCCATCAAGAGCACTGTCATCAATGACGCGCGTCAGATGGCCTCCGGCGCCCAGCAGTATTACATGGAGAATAACTGCACCACCGTCGACTTCGGCTATGTTGCTAATACCGGTGCGGTTTCTGGCAGCTTGGCAGCCTATGTGAAGACGCTTGGCAAGCGGTACACGCTTTCGTCTACCACAAATTTGCAGATGGACTCCTCGTTCACGATCACGCAGCCGATCGCCGGAACGGGTCAGTTTGACGGTGAGGGGCATCTGTTGACTTGGTCCGATACTCATTAATCGGATTACGGATTTAGCTAGAGATCAGTTTCGGGCCGCGCTTGATGCGCGGCCTTTTTGTATCTCCAATCAGTGCCTCGTTCTTGCCATCTCCCGTGAAATTGTCGCTTCCTTCATGGCTGTCCGATGGACAGCGCGGTCGGCTCCTGCTGCTGGGTATCTTTGTGGCGCTGCTAGCGGCAGTCGTGGGCTTCATCACTTTCGACCGGACTATTTCGATCACGCTGTTCCGGAGCGGTTCCTATTGGGTGGACTGTGCGCTTGCGGGATTGCTGATCTGGGTTGGGGGGCGAGTGCTGCGTGAAAGCTGCGCTCGGATGCTTGAGCTGTGGCGGGGTGACTGGCCGCGGATCGTTCTGATGCTCGCGGTGGTGGCCTTCGTCGCCTTTCCCCATGAGCACCCGGGGCTGCGCATTGTGAATGACGATACGCTTCTGATGCAGACTTCGCGCACGCTGTTCCAGGAGCAGCAGGCCGCGTTTCTGGACAATGGGTACCGGATCGGTCTCGATTTCAACGGCTTTTCCTACGGGGTCGACAAGCGCCCGACCTTCTATCCGTGGTTGCTTTCTGTGGTCCACGCCGCGACCGGCTATCGCTTCAGCAATGCGTTCTGGCTGAACCGGGCGAGCGTTCTGTTGCTGGCGTGGTCTCTGTTCCTGATCGGTCGTCGGCTGCACGCGAGATGGGGCGGCGTCGCCCTGCCCTTGGTCGTCTTTTGTGCGCCGATGATTGCCCACTATGGGAGCGGGCCCGGTTTCGAGATCCCGAACCTGCTGGCGCTGGCGGTCCTGGGACATGCGTTCTGCCTGGTCCTGGAAGAACCGACACCGGATCGGGTGGCGTGGACCGGGCTGATGGCCGTGGTCGCGGCCAACATGCGCTACGAGAGCGTGCTCTTCTTCCTGCCGACACTTCTGGTGGTGTTGCTGGCGTGGCGCAAAGCCGGGAGAGCGCTGCTTCCCTGGCCGCTGTTTCTCGTCCCTTTGCTGATGATCCCGTGGGCGTGGCGCCAGCATATGTTTGATGCCCCGAGCGTCTGGCAGCTCCAATCGAAACCCGAGGCACAGGGGCATGCGTTCGGAGTGCAGTTTGTCGGCGCCAATGTGGGACATGCGCTCAACTTCTTTTTTTCCACGGATTCCAGCGACGGAAACTCGATCGGCCTGTTCGTGCTGGGCGTGGTTGCAGCGGTGCTGGTGCTGGTGGGCGTGCGGCAGCGGCTCAGAACCTGGTGGCGCGAGCCTTCCGGGGAAACGGGGGTGCTGGTGCTCTGGTTCGGGCTCGGGATGCACTTGGTACTGATGATGCTCTATTTCTGGGGACAGTTCGACGATGGCCTTACCCAGAGGCTGGCGTTGCCGGTCATTCTCGGATTGGCCTTCCCGATCGTGGCGATCGCCGCGCTCCGGTCCTGGGCGATGCCGACCCTGGTCGTGGCGGCGTTGCTGCAGTTGTTCGGCAGCACGATTCCCCAGCTCCATTCCGGACGCATGCTGACGGTGAACAGAGCCGCCTATATGCACGAGCAGGTCCGGCTCTATATCGAGAGGCACCCGAACGATCGGCGGCTGGTGATCGACAACAACAGCGTGCGGGTCTGGATGCTGTACGAGAATTCCGTGCTGCCGCCGGCATGGGTATTCAGGGACAAGGCCAATCTGCTGTTCCATTGGAAGCACGGCTCGTTCGACGAAGTCCTGGCGGTGCAGCGTACCGAATTCGATCCGGCCATCGGGAAATGGGCGCCGGCGCCGGCGGACGAGCTCGGACCCGACTTCGAGTTGCACCGGGTGTTCGAACTCAGGCTCAGCCCCAGCTCCGGGGTCTGGATTTCGCGGGTTGTGGCCATCACGGATGCGCATCCGGATTGGATGCAGCGGCGGGAAACCAAGGAGGAGATGGCGGCGACCCGAAGCCGCAAGGATGCCTTCGATATCCAGTGGGTGCAGAAGCTGCCGAGGATCCCGGCGCCGGAAGGCGCACCTCGGACCGGCGATTTCCGATAGGAGGTGGCTTCAGCTGCCGGGGCGTTTCTGCCTAGGGCGTTCTGGCGGTGAGTACCTCGGGCTCAGGGCTGTCCTTTGGGCTCCGCCCGTCGCCGGTAGATCGTAAACTGGGCGTCGTGCAGACAGATTTCTTTCCCGACGAAGCCTCCGTAGCCGGAAAGTCGCTCTTCGGCGTCTGCGGAGGCGACGGGTTCGTAACTGGCTGCAGTTTTCAGGTCCATGAAGATCGCGCGGGCTTCTTTCGGGCGCAGTATCATCCAGTCCGGGGCGAGTCGGGCGATCACGGCGCCCATGGAACCGTCGGTGGCGTTGATCGCGGCCACTGTCTGTGGAGAGACGAGCCCCGGGTAGTCGACCATCCTAGCCCTCGAGAAGTAGCCGAGGTAGCCGAGCGGCTCGACAAAGACGGTTTCCCCGGCCGCGACTTGGGTGCGAAGCCAGAGACCGAGCTGTTTCCGGCCGTGTTCCTCGATTTCCAACTGCTGGATTCGCATGCAATGTGCCCCCAACCCCCAGCTGATCAGAAGCACGCCCCCGACTCCGACGATCATCGCCCTCTTCAAAGGTGTCGCTAACCGGAGTGTTCCACCGAGGGAGGCCAGTCGGGCGAGTACCAGCGATGCTACTAGCGTTGTCGGTGGAAAGTACCAAGGGTAGGCATTGCGCCGGCCCTGCTGAAAGGCGAGGTATCCGAGCAGCAGCACGATCATCGCCGAGAGCGCCCGTGTGGCGCGGTCGCCACGGAACCACAGACACGCAGTGGCGGCGGGGGCGACCAGCGCCATGGCGACGATCGCTGCCGGCTGCCACCAGAGCCCTGGGGATGCGTAGGCCGGAAGGAAGACGCGCCCGGCGACAGGAATCAACTGAGACCAGAGGAGGAGCAGCCAGCGATACCAGGAGCTTGGCAAACCCTCAGCACCATGGGCTGCTTTTGCGATGATGGTGTGGGGAATGGGCGATCCGTAATAGGACCACACCCAGAGGAGCCACGGGAGGTACAGTATAGCGCAGACGAGCCCCGCTTTGACGATGGCACCAAGCTCGGCACGCCAGTTTTCGCGATGCAACGAAAGAGCCACTCCGGCGAGTCCGAGCATGAGCAACGGGGTGTCCGGGCGGGTGTAGAGCAACGCGGCCCACGTCATGCCGACCGCTATCCAGTGGCGCCGGATTCCTCGCAGCGTGAGCGCGATGGCAACCATGAGAAACCCCACCAGAAACCCCGTTTCCATTCCGTTGCACGCAAATGCGATCAGCTTGAAATCCAGGACCAGCAGGAGGCTGAAAACCCAGCGCCCGGTTGGGTCGAGGAAGCCTTCGCGGTGAAGCGCATAGAGGAGCACGGTGGTGCCTCCGATCAGGGTCAGGACCGAGACGATGCGATAGCCGGCGAGCGCGCCCTCGTAGTTCTCCACGCCGCCGAGCCACAGGAACAAGGCGGGCAGCAGCGTGTTGATCACCGAAGTGAACCCATGGACCCGCTCGCCGACGTGGTAGACCAGACCGTTTCCCTCTACGAGGTTTTGGCTGAAGCGCAGCGTGATCAGGTAGTCCTCCCAGATGTTGTGTGTGTATAACGTGAAGACTGCGGCCGCCGCCAGCAGCCCCAGGGCCGTGACGCCGAGCCAGATGCGGAAATCCCCGACTGTATGTAGGGCCGCGCGCAACCGGCCGAGCGGGGCGAGGACTTGGGAATGCCAGGGAAATATGGAGGAGGGGGGCTTCATCGCTGTCTTCCGGAATAACGACCGGCGCCTCCGAAGCAGGCGGATTCTGCGGGCGCCCGCAAACGATCCGTGAAACGCACCCCGCATGCTATTCGTGCCGGCAAAAACGCGCCGTGCGCCGATAGGCGGAGCGCTTGCTCCGTCAAACCTTCAAACCACCCATATCCAGGTGGCCCATCCCCCGTGGATCGGGGTGGAAAACGGGGGCGGAGCCGGGCGCGGAACCACTCCAGCATCGGCGGCTGTTCGGTCCCCGCTGGCGGCGGGCCGGCTGCAAACCCCAAGATGCTCCACCTCCTCAATACTCGCCGGTCTTCTTTGACCGCGACGCCGCCCGCATGGCGGCCGACCGTGCGCCCGGCTGCCGTGCCGGCGCGTCTCGGCAATGCTGTTGGCGGAGCTGCCGCCGGCAATGCCCTGCGCAGGGGCTCCCCTGCAAGGGCGCTTTCTCCCGCCGGCGCACCCGTGGCTGCCGCCGGATATCCCAGGACTGCCGCCGGTCTTTCAGCCGCTGCCGCTCGGCAAGTCATGGCCGCCGCCGGGTGCTCCGTGGTTGCCTCCGAAGAGCGCGGGAGGGCCGCCGGCTCGGCCGGGGCTGTGGATGGGAATCGTGTGGCCGCCACCGGAGAATCCAGGGGCACCGCTGCCCGGCGTGTGGCGTCCGCGGGACTTACCGTGGCTCCAGCCGAGTCCGGTGGCGCTGCCGCCAGATCTCCCATGGCTACCGCCAACCATTCCGGGGCCACCGCCAAGCGCGGCGTGGCTGCCGCCGGAAATGCCGGGGCTGTCGCCGAATCCCGTGGGGGCACCGCTGGATGTTCCGGGGGCCCCCACGGGAGTTCCGGTGATGCCCCCGGAGAGTCTGGTGGCGCCCCCGCACGTTTCGTCGGCGCCCCCGGATGCTCTGGCGGTGGCGCTGGGCGCTCTGGCGGTGCCCCCGGGCAAAGCGTCGGTACCCCCGGGCGATTCCGCCGCGGCCCTGACGTTTCCGCTGGTACCGCCGGATGTTCCGGCGGTGCCGCCTGCGCGTGGGTCGGCCCCTCCGGGCGGCGCGCGCTTTCCATTTCCCACCACCAACAACCAAACCGCCGGGCCGGCTTCGGCTGATCCGGCAAGCAGAGAAGCAACGTATGCCTAAGAAAGACCCGTTCCCGCACGACTACCCCTCGCTGTTGGAAACGCTCGAGAAGTTGGCAGCCGGGATGGTCACCCACGGTCCGGCGCTGGGTTTCAGCGCCGCCGAAATAACCGCCGCCGGCAACGACGCGGCATATGCTCGCTACGTGCATACGCAGCAGCAGCGGTTGCGCTCCGCCTCCAGTCAGTGGACGGACTGGAAGGAGATTGCAGTCAACGGTGGCGAAGGCAGCTCCACCACCGTGCCGGCATTCCCGGCCGTGCCCACCGCCACGGTGGTCGCGGTCGCGCCCGGCATCCTCCTGCGCGCCCGGGCCAACGCCCGTCGCGCGAAGGCGAGCCCGAACTACTCGACGGCCATCGGCAAGGCGCTGGCGATCGAGGGCGATGTCGAAGACACGCCCGCCCTCGATGTCCTGCGACCCGAGCTGGTGGCGTCGGTGGCGGGCGACCAGGTGAAGGTGGAATGGGTCCGCAGCGCGGCCGATGCGCTGGAGATCTACGTGGATCGCGGCGATGGCAAGGGCTTCCAGTTCCTGGCCATCGACACGGTGCCCGACTACATCGACACCGCGCCGCTGCCCGGCGCTCCCACGGTGTGGCAGTACAAGGCGATCTACCGCAAGGCCGACGCCAAGGTCGGCCAGTGGAGCCTGCCGATCTCGATCCGCGTGGGCGGCTGAGGCGTCCAACTCGGCCGCCGGCGCCGCGAGAGCGGCGACCGGAATCGAAAACGAGGGCGCTGCCGGAAACGGCAGCGCCCTTTTCGTACCGATATGCAGGAAGGCGAGGACTGCCGAAATCGGCCGGGCAGGGGGTACCCCAATCCTCATGGTATCTCGGCAGTGATGCACAAAAGGTGCAGGTGTCCGTGGTAGGGCGAACCCTCCGGGTGAGCCGCGGCTCGGCAGGGACGCCTCGCCCTACCTCAAGCAAGGCTGTTTCGTCGTGAGGATTCAGGGGGGCGATTTGCGCAGGTCCGTTGACTGGGGCAAAGGCGAGCATCAGGCTGGCGGTGCGTGCCGACGAACCAAGCGCCCCGATTATTCCCAAAGCTGGAGAACTCCGCTGCCCTGCGGAGTTTCCTCTGGCTGGCGCTGGATCGGGGGGTGCGGCTGGCACTGGCGGTCGGTGTTGGCTTGTTGGTGGCAAGATACCTCGGGCCGGAGCAGTTCGGAGTGCTGAACTATGCGTTGGCCGTTGTCGCTCTTGCCGGGCCGCTGGCGGAACTGGGGCTCGATGGTGTGGCCCGCCGCGAATTCGTTCTCCACCCGGAGCGAAGCGGGACGATCGCAGGGACGGTTTTCTGGCTCCGGCTATGCGGAGGTATTGTGGCGCTCGGAGCGGTCTGTTTTTGGTCGATGATCGGGGCCGAACGGCACGTGGAACGCATCATCCTGATGATTCTGTCGCTGATGACCTTGCAGCCGGCGGGGATGATCACTGAGTCCTGGATGCAAAGTCGGCATGATGCCCGCGGCTCGGTGTTGCCGCAATGGGTGGCGCTTCTCCTCGGGGCCGCAGCCCGTGTGGCTGCCATTCGGTGGCAGGCTCCCTTGAGCGTGTTTGCGGCTATTTCGGTGATCGAGATCGGTGTGACTGTGCTGTCGGTTGTCGCCGTGGCGCGGTGTGCGGGCCTTGGCCCTCTGCGTTTCGAAGCGGCTCTCGCTCGTCACTTGCTGCGCGAAAGCTGGCCGTGGGCTTTATCTGGCGCAGCGATCATGATCTACATGCGGATCGACATGCTGATGCTGCGAACCATGGTCGGCGATTCTGCGGCAGGGGTGTACGCTGCGGCAGTCCGGCTTTCCGAGCTCGGGTATTTCGTGCCGATAATCGTCGCGAACAGCGTGCAGCCGTCATTGCTCAAAGCCAGGGAATGCGGCGAAGACGGGTATCGGATGGCGTTGCGGAACTATTTCCGCCTGAGCGTCGCGGCAGCCTATGCCTTCGCCTTGGTCGCGTCGCTGGGAGCCTCCTCAATCGTCAGCATCGCCTATGGCGCGCGCTACGCGGAAGCCGGGGCGATTCTGGCTGTGCATGCCTGGGCCGCTGTATTCGTGTTCCTCGGGGTCGCTCGGGGGCAGTTCCTGGTCAATGCGGGCATGGCGAAGTTCGGCCTGCTGTGCACGGTGGCCGGCGCCGTGGCCAACGTCGGTTTGAACTATCTGTTAATTCCCCGTTGGGCCGGTTTGGGCGCTGCGGTCGCGACAGTCGTGAGCTATGCGCTATCCGCTTGGCTGATGTCTTTCGTCTCGCCGCAGGTCCGCGCGATCGGCTGGATGCAGACCAAGGCCTTGCTCTGGCCCGTCCCTACCCGGAACCGATGATGCAAAACCTGAAAGCTGCCGTCCCCGACCGCTGCAAACGCGTGCTGAAACGCTGGCGGCGGGCCGTCTGCGAACGTTGCGGCTCGGCGCGCTACTCGAGGCCGGCGCTCAACGGCCTGGATCGCAAGCTGGAACGGTATCTGGATATCGACAACGGCTTCTTTGTAGAAGCGGGTGCGAACGACGGTTTCCAGCAGAGCAATACCTACTATTTCGAGAAATTGCGGGGGTGGCACGGGGTCCTGGTCGAGCCGATCCCCGAGTTGGCAGCGGAGTGTCGAAAGAATCGCCGTGGCCCTGTGGTGGAGGCGGCCTTGGTCGCCGAGGATACGCCCGGGGCGACGGTGCCGATCCGGTTCGCCGGACTGATGTCGGTGCTGGCCAATCCAACGGCAAGTGCGATCGATCCCGAACAGCATGTGCGCACCGGGTTGGAAGTGCAGCACCTGCCCGGGAGTTACACCGTGGAGGTGCCGGCGCGGACGCTCTCGGCGATCTTGGACGAGCTTGGCGTGACGCGGGAGATCGACCTCCTGAGCTTGGACGTCGAAGGGGCAGAACCCATGGCGCTGCGCGGGCTTGATCTGCGGCGGCATGGCCCTCGCTTCATTTGTGTCGAGGCCCGCAATCGACCGGAGATTGATGCCGCACTTGGTTCCACCTATGAAATGGTCGAGGTGCTTACAGAATGCGGACTCTACCAAGATCTGCTGTTCTGCCGGCGATGACCGCAGGTCTTCCCCGATCCCATTTGCAGACAAGGACGCATCAATGTCATGAGTGACCCGGTTGTCCCCATCGTCTTGTTTGCATACGCTCGGCCATTGCATCTGGCGCGCGTGCTGGCCTGCCTGCGGGAGAACTCGGTGCCGCTGATCCTGGCGTATGCCGATGGTGCGAAGGGCGCCGCCGACGCTGCTGCTGTGGCGGAGACGCGCGCTTTGCTGCGCGGTATCGACTGGGCGGAGGTACGGTTAATCGAAAGAACCGAGAATCTCGGGCTTGGCCGCAATGTATTGGCTGGCATCACCGATGTCGCCGCCCGGCACGAGGCATTCATCGTCTGGGAAGATGATCTGATCTGCGTGCCGGGAACCTATGCCTGGCTTTGTGCAGCCCTGCGGGCCTATGCGAACGAGCCGAAGGTCATGAGTGTGACCGCTTGGACCCATCCCCGGGTGACGCCGGCGGGCATGGGCGAGATGCCCTACTTCGATGGCCGAGCCGAGTGTTGGGTGTGGGGCACGTGGGCAAGAGCTTGGCGAGGGATGATGGATGAGAATGCACTGGCCAAGATGGCGGCTGCGAGGAGCCGAGGAATGCCTGCCGTTGCCTATGGCTCTGATCTCCTGCCAATGGCGCGATATGAAGAGCGACGGAATATCTGGGCCGTGCGTTGGCTGTACCATCATCTCCAACATGGAGGGCTGTGTGTGCGGCCGCCGTGGACCATGGTGGAACATATCGGATCCGATCCGACTGCGACAAATTGTGCGGACCTCGGCTGGATGGCCCAGCCGTGCCCGGAGTATGCGCCCCCGATTCCTGTTGAGTGGCCAAAGGTACAACTTGATCCGGTGTGTGCTCGACTTTGGCGGGATGCCACACGCGTGCCTGGACTAGTGCGACGCTGTACCACTTGGTTGGCGGCGCGGTGGTATAGGGGGATGGCGTGAGCTGCGGCCTACACCATGCCTGCCGAGACGCTTCTCTCAGGGACACTGCGCCAAGCGGTATCCGCATGTCTTGAACTCGAGTCGTTCGTGCAGCGCCAATAGGCTTCTTTTCTGATGTAGCCACCTCTGATCCGGTACTCCATCACCCGCACCAGCACATGCTTGAAAAATGGCCTGAAGATCGAGGCCAGTGCCGCTTCGTCTTTGAAGAATTGCAGGTGATCGGATCCTTCTGTTCCCAATGATTCGGAACCTACGAAGATTCCTGCCGGAGAGATGCTCTGGCGGATCTTCTCAAGGACTGTAGATAGGTCTTCGGGCGAAAAATGCCCGATTGCCCCATCCCAAACTACGACATCGTAGTCTGGTGACGGGAAGGGCTCCCTTACTGCGTCTTTCAGATGGAAGAGTATCCGGGGGTTTAAGTTGAGCCTTTGCGCTGCTGCGATGGCAGATGGTTCCACATCGATCGCATCGATTTGTCGGCATTTTGCCGCAAAGAATGCACTCGAGAAGAAACCGTCGCCGCATCCGATGTCCAAAAGATGATCGCCGTCTCGGATTACTTCGAGTGCCAGAAACCCGCGGAAGAACGTGAAGGGACTTCGGTCCCGGCCGTAGACGAACTCGAACCCGTTGAGGCGGTGGTTGAAGAAATGGGGCGCTTCATGGGAGTAGAAGCGCCACTCGCGGCGATACTGGCTTCGGTAGAGCGCTCCAAGCAGACGGAGCAGAATCGCTTCCCGGGTTCTTCCACCGAAGATGAGTCGCTCGAGCAGCCGGACGATCGGGAATAGACGTTTACGGACATCGATGAACGTGCTCAACCCGCGGTGGAGTCGCTTGAGGTAAGAGGTCATGATTTATGGGTGCATAAAGCTGAGGGTGGCTAGGTTTCTGGGGTGAGCCTGTTTGCGGGGTATGGAGGGAGCCGGTCTTCGCAGGCCAAGGGAGGAGAAGCGCGAGGTCGGCGCTGCCGGAGTCATCTGTTCACGCGTGCGGCCAAGCGAGGGGCTCATTCGCGGAACCAACGTGAGAGTACCAGTGGCAGCTCCCTCGCTCTGCGTAGGAGGCGCCGGGTGCGCTGGTACAAGGATGGCCTGTAGAAATCGGGACGTTTGAGCGTGGTGTTCAGATAGAACGCCAAACCGGAGCCGATGCATTGGCTACAGACAGGTTTGCGGCCCTTCAGCCTTAGCGCGGCGGCGAGGTCGCCCTGCTGCGCATTTCCGCAGCCGTAGTCGGGGTGGTCGCGGGCGATCTGGCAGCAGGTGGCGATGACTCCGTTCTCGTCGATGTTCAGGTAGTTGTTTTGGGGGCAGCGGTAGCCCTTCTGTGGGGCAAGCGCGAGGATTGTGGCCATGCCCTCAAGGGTGAAAAGGTCGCGCTCGGCCGCCTCACGCCGTTCGGCGGGCAGGCTGCCGTTCATGTACGCGTTGATCTCCCACCAGTGGTTGAGAATGGCAAAGTAGGGATTGAAGAGAATGCCGCGTTCGTCGGCGAAGCGCTCGCAGGCCTTCATCTCGCCGACGTTGAAGCGGTAGACGTGGTACGAGATCGAGAAGCGCCCCTTGAATCCCTGTGAGCGGCAACCCTTCACGATGTGCTCGATGTTGGCTGTGATCTGCGCGAACTGAAATCCGTGGATACGGTCGTACGCCGCCTGCGAAAAGCCGGGCATGGAGAAAATCACGTGGTCGAGATTGCGGACGAACTCCCGGTCGATCACCGGCACACGGGATGCGTTTGTGCTCAGTGCGTAGCGCAGGCCGAGGGCGTTGATGATGCCGACGATGGTGCCGAGCTGCGGGTGCAGCGTCGGTTCCCCCCAATTGTAGAGACTGATCACTGTGCCGGGCTGTATCACATGCTCGGTGAGCAAGCGTGTGAGTACGCCGCGGAATAGCTCCGGATCGACGAACTTTGCCTTGGCGGGCCGCTGCACACCGGATTGGCAGTAGGCGCAGCGGGCATTGCAGATGCCGGAGATCTCGAAGTAGATGGCGTGGTAGCGTTCGGACATCGGGGAAGTGCGCTTTGCGCGATGCGATGTCATGCGCGACGCGCCGAGATTCTTCAAGTGTCAACCCCAGCGTGGCGCCAGGGCTTTGAGAGAGGTGGCTCTTGCATCGGCCGGTGGCCGCTGCGAGAAACATTGCATGCCGGAGACACGAACCCTGAAAGCGAAGCTGCGCGCCATTCTGCCTCCTGCTTTCGTCGCGCTCGTCCGTGTGTTACGGCGGCGTAGGGTGCTCTTGGGGCGTTATCGCACTTGGGCGGAGGCCCGTGCTGCTTCGAAAGGTTACGATGATGGTGCGGTCTTCGAGAAAGTTCTGCTCGCCACTCGCGCGGTTGTAGAAGGTCGAGCGAAGTGGGACCGCGACGGGGCGGTATTCGACAACGGCGAACTCAATGAGCCGCTTCTCGCTGTTCTGCGCCGGATTGCTGGGAAAGAGGGAGGGGTACTCGATCTAGTCGATTTCGGGGGAGCGCTGGGTAGCACTTGGCGGCAACACCGCCTGGCGCTTGCCGATGTATCGGAGATTCGCTGGCGGGTGGTCGAACAGGCGCATTATGTAGAAGCGGGTAAACCCTTTGCTGATTCTACGCTGAGTTTTCATCGCGATCTCAATTCTGTGTTGGACGAGGGTGGTGCTTCGACCCTTCTGCTGTCGAGTGTCCTTCCCTACATTGAGAGCCCAAGAGTTCTGCTGGCTTCGGCTGTTGTTAAGGGGATGCGTCACATCGTCATCGACCGCACCTCGTTCGCGGTCGACGGGCAGGAGCAGATCGTCGTTCAGCAGGCTCCGGCAGAACTAGGAGGGGGGAGCTATCCCTGTTGGCTATTCAATCGCGTGAAGCTCTTCGAGCCAATGGAGGGCTGTTACCGCTTGGAGCGGGAGTGGCAGGCTCTCGACGATGTTGATCCAAGGGCTGTCTACAGAGGTTTCCATTTCGAACGCATCGCATGATCCACCGTATTCCCGGACTCTGTAGGCTGCGCGCGTGGCGCCGCCGCCAGGACTTCGTCCCTGGGCCGTTTGCCTGGCTGGTGAATCCGTTCGTGTTTGCCCGGCGGGGCTTGTGGCGTGGGCTGGGGGAGTTCTTCGGGGAGTTGCGCGGGGAGGTGCTTGACGTCGGCTGCGGCACCAAGCCGTACCGGACTTCCATCCCCGCGGAACGCTACGTGGGGCTTGATATCGACAATCCCTTGGCTCGTCTGCGCGGCGGAGCGGACGTGTATTATGATGGGGGGCGTTTCCCGTTCCCCGATGGCAGCTTCGACGGGGTGCTGTGCTCGCAGGTGTTCGAGCATGTGTTCAATCCATCGGAATTTCTGGTCGAGATCCGGCGAGTCCTGCGGCCCGGCGGTACATTGCTTCTCTCGGTGCCATTTGTTTGGGACGAGCACGAGCAACCGCACGATTTCGCCCGTTACTCCTCGTTCGGGTTGCGCGCGGTGTTGGCGCAAGAAGGCTTCGAGGTAGTGGCGATTCGCAAGACCTGCGCGGATGCGCGGGTTCTCTGGCAGCTCGGCACCGGCTATATCTTCAAATACACCCATTCTCAGAGCCGTTGGGCGAACTGGTTGATGCAGCTGGTTCTGATCGCCCCCCTGAATCTTGCTGGCGAACTGATCTGGTGGCTGCTGCCCCGCAACCCGGACCTCTACCTCGATACTGTCGTGCTCGCTCGCCGCCCTGCTGCATGAACTGCTATTGCACCTATTTCGACCACAACTATCTCGCGCAAGGTGTTGCCCTCTGGCGTTCCCTGCAACGACACGATCCGGCTGCGCGTCTTTGGGTGCTAGCGCTCGACGCAAGTAGTGCTGCAGCGTTGCGAGCGCTTGGCGATGCGGGTTTGGTCGTCATCGATGTGGATGAATTGCTGGGCTCGGATGTCGCGCTGGCCGCGGCGCAGCGCGATCGGTCGCGTTCGGAGTTCATCTTCACTATCACTCCCTGCTGGTTGCGCTGGCTTTTTGATCGCTGCGCGGAGATCGAACGCATCGCTTATGTCGATGCCGACCTCCTGTTTTTCTCAAGCCCAGCTCCGGCTTGGGATGCGATGGGGGACGGATCGGTGCTTGTGGTCCCGCACCGCTTCCCTTCGTGGCATGACGACCGACGCCGCACAGGCGTCTTCAATGTCGGGTGGGTGGCTTTTCGGCGAAGTGAGGTGGCCAGCCTCTGCATCGATTGGTGGCGAGCCCGTTGTCTTGAGGGGTGCTCGGTTGCCGGAGATGGCGTGGTGTTTGGCGATCAGAAATACCTCGACGAATGGCCGAATCGCTTTGGCGGCGCGGTCCGGGTGTGCGCGCATCCAGGGGTGAATCTAGCGCCGTGGAATTGGGCCGGGCACCGTTGCATGGTCGAACAAGACGGCTCTGTGATGGTCGATGCCAACCCGTTGGTGTTTTTCCATTTCGCGCAGTTTCGCTGGATCGGCGGGCAGTGGTGGGATTCCGGTCAGCTTGAATACGGAGTGATGTCGTGTGCGCTGCGGAGGGCTCTCTATGGCGCCTATGTGGAGCGTCTGCGCGAGGCTGAGGTTATTCTGAGGAAGACCGACATTGGTTTCGCGTTGAATGCGCGTGGGTGGTGGCGGACGTTGGGACGGTGGCCTCTGGCTGGAGCGCGCATGGCCATGGGGCAGTTCTGGTTCCGCAGTTTGAGCGGATCGTGGTGGGCGATGGGATTTGGTGGCAGATGGTCCGGCCGGCTCTTGGGCTGGTATCGGGGCATCCGCCGGGAGGGGTGATCATGCGAGTGCTGGTTGTAACGCCCACCTTGGGGACGTCGCCGTGGCTGGCCGAGACGGTAGCCAGCGTCGCGGCGGTGCGGCGCGAATTGACCCATGTTTTGGTGACGCCGTCAGCTGGGGTCGCGGCTCTGCAGGCGAGGTTTCCGCGGTTACAGGTTGTGGCGGAACCGGAACCTGCAAGTGGTCTGTACGCCGCGGTCAACGCCGGGGCGGCGGCTGTCTTCGGTTGGGATGCGCTCACGTACATCAATGATGACGATGTGCTCCTGCCGGGGTTTGCCGCGGTGGTGGATGCCGCGGCCCGTTGTGCGGCGGAGGACACGGAACTGCTTGTATATGGCGGCGTGCGGTTGATCGGTCCGGATGGGAGACGGCTCGGGGCGATACCGGTCTCGCCCTGGCCCCGGCTCAACCGGCTGCTATACGCCCAGCGTCTCGAGCCGGTGTACCAGCATGGCACCGTCCTAGCGCGCTGTGCATGGGCGAAGCTCGGGGGCTTCGACCCGGCGTGGAAGTTGTGCGGCGACTCCGATCTTCTGGCACGCGCCTGCCTGGCCGGCATTCCGGCCCGCCGAGTCAGCGGCGCGGTCGCGGCGTTTCGTCTGCGCCCGGGGCAACTAACGAAACGGCGTGAGGAGATGCTGGCCGAGCGCATGGCGATCGACCGTCGCCTGGGGCTGCTCGCCCAGCGTCCGGGGTTGGCGCACGGGTGGGCGCGTCTTGTCTTCCGTTTGGCCAATCTTCCTGTGTACGCAGAACGAATACTCCGGCATGGCTATCGTACCTTCGACGAGGTGTTGGAGCGCGGGGGCAGTCCGGATCAGACGTAGGACCCGTTGGTGAAGGCCGGATGATCTGCGCGCACGAATGCCAGATCCATCTGCCACAAGAGACCGTCGCCCGGGCGCCGCATCGGGTCGGCGAGGTCGCAGCAGCGAAACCCTTGGTCGGCGAGCCATGCGCAGAGTTCATGGAAGCGCAGACAGCTCGGGGTGAGGGTGAAGTTGTAGGCTTCGACGATTAGCAGTTCCGTGGCGGCGAGCGTGCGGATTGCGCCTTCCAGGATGGGGATCTCGTAGCCGTGCGTGTCTAGTTTCAGGCAGTAGGGGCCGGTTAGCGCGCGCTTCGCTATCGCGGAATCGACCGTCTCCACCGGTACCCGTCTGGTCCCTGCCGTGCCGGGTGCGGCCACGCCGCTGCCGTCGAGCCCGGGATCGACCGCGAATGCCACCTCGCCCGGGGCGGCGCCGGCGGCGGCGGCTACGATCTGCCACTGCCGCGCGGCGGCTGCGCGTTGCAGCGCCGGTTGGTGTTCGGCGAGGGGTTCGAAAAGGAGGAACGCGGCTTCGGGAAAGAAATGCTGCGCCCGGCGAGACCATGAGCCGTCGGAGGCGCCCACGTCGATGATCGTGCCGAAGTAGGCGCCGCGCTGGCGCGCGCGCCGGAGCACGCCGTCCATTTCGAATACGCGTTCCTTCCGTGCGAGGTGAAGGCCCAACGGGTTCAGGATCGAGTTTGCGGCGCGACGCACGGTGGCACGGAAGGTCTCAGGCATGGCGAATCAGCTTTTTGCGGAGAAAACGGAGCACGGAAAATGCATCCCATCCGGCGAATTGCCACGCGCGAAAGTGGCGGTGCCGCACGGCGATCTCCTCGCGGTAGTTCGCCCAACGGCCACCGTCGCTCAGTCCGCCGGTGCCGCAGATCGCGACACGCACCGGCAGTGGCCCCGGGCGGACTCCCGCACACCAGAGCTGGAGGTTGAGATCGTAGTCGGCCTGGATGTGTAGCGTCTCGTCGTAGCGGAAGCGCTCGAAGAGCGAGCGGTGGTAGAACGTGGCCTGGTGGTGGAGAAAGTTGCGGTAATGCACATTAGGCCGTTCCGGTGCAGGCCAGACCCGGCCATCCGCGTAGCTCGCCGAACCGCAGAGCCAGCGGTTGTTTGGCGCGGACGACGCGCTCTTGAGCACTTCGGCGAGGGTGTTGGCCGAAGCAAGCCGGTCATCGGCCCCGAGGAAGAGCAGCCATTCGCCGCCGGAGAGGCGGATGCCCTTGTTCATCGCCTCGTACACGCCGCTGTCGGGTTCGCTGAGGAATCCCCCCAGCCGTGCGCGGTGAGCCTCAAGCCAATCCCGGCTACCATCGGTGGACGCACCGTCAACGACGACCAGTTCGCAGGATGTGCCGGTTTGGGTCCAGACGCTTTCGGCAGCGCGGGCGAGCTGTGGCCCGGGATTCTTGCAGACAATGATGATCGAGAACTGGGGCCGGGCAGGCATTGCGTTGCGCGCCAGCATTGTCTGGTATTCGAAAGTGTCCATGCCGATCCTCTCCATCATCATCGTCGCCTGGCGGTCGCGGGAGGAGATTGTGCCGTGCGTGCGGTCGATCCCGCGTGAACTCGGTGGCGGAGCGGTGGAGGTCATTGTCGTCGACAACTCGCTGAATGCGGATGGGACGGTCGATCTGCTCGTGCGGGAGGCGCCGCACGTGCGGGGCATCGTGCCGGCCGAGAACCTCGGCTTCGGACGGGCGAACAACCTCGGCTTCCGTGAGACGACCGGCGAATGCGTGCTCTTCCTCAATCCCGACACGGTCTGCAACGCCTCCGCGCTGGAGCACTGCCTCGCCCGGGTGCGGAGCGAGCCGGAGATCGGACTGCTCTCGCCCAAGCTCGTGCAGCGCGACGGCGCGATGGATCTGGCGTGTCGGCGGTCGATCCCGACGGCGTGGGACGGCTTCTGCCGGGCGGGCGGTCTGGCCGCACGGTTCCCGCGACGAAGGGTGTTCGCGGGCTACAACCTCACCTACCTCCCTGACGACGGCACCTACGATGTCGGCGCGATCAACGGGGCGTTCATGTTGGGACGGCGCGAGGTGTTCGAGCGCGTGGCGGAGCGCGAAATGGCGATCTCCGAAGCGGTCCGGACGCAAGGTCCGACCCTACAGCGATCCGTCGGCGCTGTCTTCGACGAGCGGTTCTTCATGTACGGCGACGATCTCGATCTCTGCATCCGGGTGGGACGGGCTGGATACCGGATCGTCTATGACGGGCGCGTTGCGATTACCCATCTGAAGGGCCAGAGCGTGGCCAAGGACTATGCACGGATGGCGGCGGCGATCTTCGATGCCACGCGCGATGTCTATTTGAAGCATTTCAATCCGCGGGGCTCGCGGCTGGTGGCCTGGCGCTACGGGCTCGCTTTCGGGCTATGGAAGCGAGTGGCCCGGCTGCGGGCTGCGCTGGCTGGGCGTCGGCAGGTTCGGCCCCAGTGATGACGCTGCGACCTATTCGCTTGGGCTACGCCAGCGGGCTAACGTGAGAAGCATGATCTGTAGATCCAGCCAGATTGACCAGTTCTCGATGTAGTAGATATCGTGCTGGATGCGGGCATGAAAATCCCCAGGCCCGCGGAGGCGATTGACCTGAGCCCATCCGGTCATGCCTGGCTTGACGAGGTGGCGCGGCAGATAGTGCGGGATTTCGTTGGAAAGCCGTTCAACATGCATGGGGCGCTCGGGACGTGGGCCCACGAGGCTCATTTCTCCGCGCAGCACGTTCCAGAATTGCGGCAGTTCGTCGAGGTTCCAACGACGCATGAGCCGACCGATACGCAGGCGCGGATCGTCGGCGATGAACCCGGTGCGCAGGTGGTCGGGCCCGGACGAGTCGGGTCGCATGCTGCGCAGTTTCCACATGGTGAACGGCCGGTGGCCGGCGCCGATGCGTGCTTGACCGAAGAATACTGGTCCGGGCGACTCGCGGCGGATCAAAACGGCCAGCACTGCAACGACGGGTGCGGAGAGTAGCAGGCCGAGAATGGCGCCGGTCAGGTCGACCACGCGTTTTGCAAACTGGTTGAGCATACGGGTCACCGCCAGTTCCTCGACCCCCAAGAGCGGCACCGTTCCGATCGCTTGCATACGAAGACCGGAGACAAAGACTTGGAAGATGGAGGGTACGACCTTTAGTTCGACATAGTGGCGCTCGCAGGTACGGACGAGGTTCTGGAGCCGTTCGGGCGGCAGGTCGAGATGGGCGGCGATGAGGATCTCGATCCGGTGCTGGCGCAGGATGGTGTCGAGTTCTCCGCTGTGTCCGAGCACGAGTGCGGGCAGATCGGCGCGCCGGTCAGGGCGATCCGGTCCGTCGGCGACGAGGCCGATGATCTGGTAGGGATGATTCGGCGCGGACGTGATGGTTTGGATGAGCCGTTCGGCTTCCTCGTTCCACCCCAGGACAGCCACGCGCTGCCGGATGCGCTCCAGCAGGGGGCCACGGCTGATGATCGCGGTGAAGGCACTGCGCCATGAGTACTGGATCGTCACTACGCAGAAGAAGCCGAGGGCGACGAAAACCCGGGAGATCGGCGGTTCGAACTTGAGAACGAGGGAGACACCGAGGTAGGCGAGCAGCCAGAGGGCGGTGCCCTTGATGATGATGACCAGTGCTTGGTAGCGTCGCAGAAGGAGCCGCTCGTGGTAGAGGCCAAGGTGGGCATACGTTCCGCTCAGCAGGGCGACTCCGACGAGGATCAGCGGAAGGTAATCGGAGTAGTGGACAGCTCCGGCCGGGACGCCGAACTGGCCGAGACGGGTGTCGTAGCGCAGCCACCAGGCGAGGGAGAGCCCGCCGAAGGCGCATGCCAGGTCGCCAAGCAGAAAAATCGCGGGGATCCCGGATTGACGGAGTGCCCCTCGTCGGGATCCGGGAGCGGGAGGATGCCAAGACATATTTCTAGCAGGTTATTGGGACTGCACGCCTAGGACGGAGGCCTTGCTGCCGCTTCCGGTTGCTCAGGCCGGCTGGGCGCAAACTGGGCGCGAATCTGCCGGAGTTGGTTGGCGAGGCCCGGCTGCAATTGTGCCGGGGCTGTCGCGACAGCCGCATCTAATTGCTGGAGCGTTTGCTGGAGATCGGACCTCGCGGCGCTGTAGCCCGCGCATCGCAAGTGGTACTGGTAGGCGAGATCGCTGGCGGAAGCGGCCCAAAGGCATGCTTCTTCGGCCGTTCTTGGGTCGGACTCCTCCCAAGCATCAATCCAACGGCTGTAGCCGAACAAGTTTGAAGGGAAGTATCGCACCAGCCGGTGCTCCATGCTGCTGGGAGCAGGGACCGCGCCGAACTGTATGGCCACGACGATGGTGTGGAGCGCGATCACCAGAGTCGCACCGGTGGCGACGATGGTGGTCGCGCAGGTAATCGCATACTGGCGTGAGTAGACCGGCCCGGTTTCGACCGTAGGTAGGCTGATTCCCAGCAATAGGCCTACCGCAACGGTGAGAGGCATCAGTCCGAACGCATGATAGAAGACTCCGTCGAACAGCGCCATCGCCATCGCGCCCATGATCAGGGCCAAAGCTGCCGCCAGAGCCGGTGTCACCGTGTGGCCTTGAATGATCGGTGCCCACGGAACGACGATGCAGCCGAGGGCGAGCAGCAGTACCAAACCCGGAATCCCGAGATCGAGCGCGAACAGGAGCACCGCGTTATGCGGTTGGTTCCCCGCGGCTTTGGGTGTGAGAAAACGATAGCTGTCGGGACCGTGTCCGAAAAACGGCCGCTCAGGGATATGGGCGGCGGTATTATGCCATAGGCCACCGCGGTCGGACGAGGCCTCGTTGAGTGAAGTAGTGGCGACCGTGCGGGTAATTGCGTGGGTCCATCCCAACGGCGTGGCCGGTTCGAAGTACGCAGAGACTGCGAGTGCGCCTGCAAGCAAGATGGCCCCAGAAACGCAGTCCTTGGCGATATGTCCGGCAGCGCGCCAGCGGAGGAGCAGCAAAAGACAACTCCCTGCGCCCAAGCTGAGCATGCTGGCACGGCTGCCGGTCCAGAGCAGTGCAGACCATGAGCAAAGTGCCAGTAGGAGAAAGTACAGGCGGGCGCGCCCGGAACTGGCCAGATAGACGGCAAGGGCCGCTAGCGCGGCGAAGAGCAGATGTATCCCGGGGAAACGGTAATGGGAATAGGGCCGTACGAGCTGTGCCCAGGACGCGTGGGCGGGGGTATCGGCGAGAATCCAGTTTGCGGCAAAGATAAGCGCAGCGACGCCTCCGCCTGCCGCCATGGCGGTTAGGAACCACTTCTGGTAGTTCTGGCCTCGGCGCGCGAGCGCCGCGACCGTAGCAACTCCGAGCGCCCAGAAACACCACGCCGCCAAGGTGGCCAGTGCTGAGGCGGTGTGCGGTGCGAGACCGGTCGACAATCCGCACCAGAGCAGTATCCCCAATGCGGTGAAGCGCCGCAGCCGGGGCGCGAAGAACTCGCTCAGGAAGCGGATTGTCGACGCCCAGGTGAGCAGCAGCGGTGGCAGGAAAACGATCAGCGGGCCGGTTATCCGTAGATCGATAGGCAGCCACTGCGCAGGGGCGAGCAGCGCAAGCCAGCAGCAGATCCAGAGGCCGGCGAGATGTTGGTGGCGAGCGATGTTCACCTGTGGTTGGACGAGTGTTTCATGTGCTATTACTCCGCGGGGTTGCGCCAGCGGGGGATGGTCAGGATGAGGATCTGAATATCCAGCCAGAGCGACCAGTTCTCGATGTAGTAGATGTCGTGCTGGATGCGGGCGTTGAGATCGCCGGCGCCGCGGAGGTTGTTGACCTGTGCCCAGCCGGTCATGCCGGGTTTGACGAGGTGGCGGGGAAGATAGTGCGGGATCTCGGTCGAGAGCTTGTCGACGTGGTAGGTGCGCTCGGGGCGCGGTCCGACGAGGCTCATCTCGCCGCGAAAGACGTTCCAGAACTGCGGCAGCTCGTCGAGGTTCCAGCAGCGCATGAACCGGCCGATGCGCAGGACGCGCGGATCGTCGCCTGTCGTGCTTTGGCGGAGATTGTCCTGCGCGGCGGCGTCGGGTCGCATGCTGCGCAGTTTCCACATGGTGAACGGACGGTGGCCGGAGCCGATGCGTTCCTGGCCGAAGAAGACGGGGCCGGGCGACTCGCGGCGGATGCGCCAAGCGAGCAGCGCGACGACCGGGGTGGAGAGGACGAGGCCGAGGAGGGCTCCGATGATGTCGACGGTGCGCTTGAGGGCGCGGCTGAAGAGGCGGGTGATCGGGAGATTCTCGACGCCGAGCACCGGCACGTTGCCGATGGTCTGCATCCGGAGTCCGGAAACGAAGACCTGGAAGACGGTGGGGACGACCTTCAGTTCGACATAGTTTCTCTCGCAGGTGCGCACGAGCTCCCGCATGCGCTCGGCCGGGAAGTCGAGGTGGGCGGCGATGACGATGTCGATGTGATGGGCACGCAGGATCGGGTCGAGCTCGCCGAAGTGGCCGAGAACCAGGGCGGGGAGGTCGGCGCGGGGATCGGGGCGCCGGCCGGGCTCCTCGCCGACGAGGCCGACAATCTGGTAGGGGTGGGCGGTGGCGCTGGCGATGGCCTGGACGAGGTGGGCGGCGTTGTCGCTCCAGCCGAGCACGGCGACGCGTTGTTGGACGCGCTCGAGGAGGGTGCCGCGGCAGATCGTGGCGTAGAAGGCGGAGCGCCAGAGGTACTCGAACAGGACGACGCCGAGGAAGGCCACGACGACGAACAGGCGCGAGATGGGCGGGCTGAACTTCAGGACGAGCGAGATGCCGAGGTAGGCGAGCAGCCAGAGGACGGTGCCCTTGATGATGATCGCCAGCGCCTGGTAGCGGCGCAGCAGCAACTTCTCATCGTACAGGCCGAGCTGGGCGTAGGTGACGATCAGGATGGCGACGCCGACGAGGAGCAACGGGATGTAATCGGAGAACGTTGCTGCCTCGACCGGGATGCCGAACTGCCCCAGCCGCGTGTCGTAGCGCAGCCACCAGGCCAGCGACAGCCCCGCGAGGGCGAAAACTAGGTCGCCGGCGAGCAGGATTGCCGGGAGCACGGCCTGGCGCAGGGTGTTGCGGTGCATGGGCGGAATGGCAGGGCTGCGGGGCGAGTTGCGGACGGATCGTGAGTGGCGAGTCGGATGGTTCGATGCAGGCGGTAGGGTGGGACCTGCGGCGGTACGCAACAACGCGAAACAGGTACCCGGAATATCAAACTTCCGGTTTACTCGCGCTCGAGCCCGAGATCGGCCTGGGCATCGATGAGGACCGGACCGGGCAGATATCCCTTCTCAGGGAAGAGCGGTGAAAGAAAGTCGCGGACGATGCGATTGACCGGCGGCAGATAGGGGTCCCGAGGCGCCGGTGCATCGAGGTTGCGTTGGAGTAGGGGGTAGGCGACGCGCTCTCGGTAGATGCGTGGCGGATGCTGCTGAGCTGCGGCGGCGGTGCCGAGCACGAGTTCACGCCGGTCGGTAGCGCGGATGGTCGACAGCAAATCCGCGACGACGCGATCATCGGGCAGCGCCCCGGCATAGCGTGCGGCCAGCAATGCGGGTGCATCGGTCGGTCGCACGCAGGCGAGCGCGAGCCATTGCCACGCCGCGGTGGGGGTGGAGGGCAGTTGGGTGGGCTGTCCGGCGAGCCAGACGAGAATCGCCGCCTGCGTCGGCTCGGCGGCCGCTTGCGCTGGTTCCAATGCATCGGCCATGCCGTCGAGCCAGCGCAGCAGAGCGGCGGCGTAGCGCGCCCGCCGGGCATAGCGTAACGGATCGGCAGGTGCAGCGGTGGCGGCGAGGTGCTCGAGTTCGCTGGCGGCGGCCTGGCGGGCTTTTGAGGTGATGCCGGGCTGGGTGTGTTCGAGCTGGGCCCATTCGGGCGACGAGATGAAGCTGGGGTCGTTAATCAGCTCCATTGCCAGTGCTTGTGCTGCGAGCTGAGGGTCCTGCCGATGAAGCGCTGCAAGTGCGAATCCGTAGTAGAGGCTGGCTTTGTCGGGCTGGAGACGGAAAGCGGCGCGGAAGTGTTGGGCCGCCTGTTCCGGCCGGGTTGCGAGCAGATACCACGCGAGGTGGTTGTGGGGCAGTTCCTGTTGCGGGTCGCAGTCGAGGGACTGGAGCAGGAGCGCTTCTGCACGTGGCAGCCGGTCGGCGCCGAGCTCGATGGCCGGGAACCAGAGCGGGTAGGCGGCGCTGTTCGCCAAGAGGCAGGCGTGCAGATTGTAGTAGAACGGCTCGCGAGGCGCTAACCGGTGCGTCTCTGCCATGCCCGTCTCGAATGCCTCTCGATCGCCTGCGCTGAGAGCTTCGATCGCTTCGGCAAAAGCGGCGCGGGCGCGATGCGGGTTAACTTGCGACAGACCGTAGGCGATCAGGAGCACTACGAGCGCGGCGGTGGGAAGCGCCCAGCGGATCGACCGTGGAGGCGCCCCCGTTACCTGTGGCTGGCCGGATTGAGGACATGTACTGGCGCAGAGTCCCAGTAGAATGCCAGTGACGAAAGCGAACAGCGGGATGTCGAGTTGGTAGTCGGTGAGCGAGAGTCCGGCGTAGGCCAGCAGAGTCCCCGCGGCGAAAGTCGGAACCTCATGGCGTCGTCGTCGCCACAGCGCGAAAATGGCGAGTGCGGCGGCGGCAAGTCCGAGGCAACCGGCGTCTGCCGCCCATTGCACGGGGGTGCTGTGCAATTGGAGCGCGGTCTCGACCCCGCCGGAGAGCCGGGCTCTATAGGAGCCGTAGATTGATGGCGTGGCCCCCGGGCCGATCCCGAGCAGCGGGTGTTCGTACAGGACGAGGCCGCCGAACTCGGCCATGGCGAGGCGCTGGCGATCGCCCATGTTGAGCGTGCTGCTGGAACGCCATTCGGAGACCATTTGCCGGATGCGCGGATGGATCAGTGCCAGCCCGAGCGCGAGGGCGGCTAGCGTGCAGCCAGCCATAACGGTGCGGGCCAGCGGCCAGCGGCGTTGGCGGACCTCGTGGACAACCAGCCAGACCAGCCACAATCCCAGACCGATGAAACCGCTGCGGCTCGCGGTAGAGAATAGAGTGGCCAACCCGAGCAGAGCTCCGCCGAGGCATGCGAGCCGAACGACGCCGCGGCGCTCCCGGGCGAGCCCGGCGAGCCATGTTGCTTCGAGAAGCCCGAGCCCGGCGACATAGACGGTGTGACCGAGCAGCCATTCGTTGCGACCGCCGAGGGAGACGGGCAGAGGGATTCCTTGGGCGTACAGAGGGCGGACGACGTTGAGGAGCCAGCCGAAGAGCGCCATGGCCGTGGCGGCGGTTAAGAATAGAGCTCCACCATTCTCGAGCGCGCGTCGCCTCCGGTTTTCGGGATCATCTTCCAGCCACTGAGCGATGGCATAGGCGGTCGCGATCGGCACGAGTACGATCGGCAGCATGGCGAGCGTGGCTGGCCGGTAGGGCGAGAGAAGTGCGGCCGCTGTCATTGCAGCCGCGAAGGCCAGCAGCGCACTATGCAGCTGCGCTCCTAGACGCGGCAGGCGGCGGGTGTGCGCGATCTGGCCCAGCAGCCAAAGTACCGGACTCAGTGCGAGCAGTTGCGCATACAGGTACCAAGGCCACTGGAGCGATCGGGATGGCCCTTTCTCCACCAGCGTGAAGACGGTCAGCAGGGCGATACCGAGCCAAGCGATCAGATTATGGATAGGGCGAACGATAGAGAGCATGGGTTCGGGGAACGCGGCGTGTCGCCGATCGCTGCTGGGGGAGACGGAGGGGATCGAGTCCCCAAGAACGCTTCACCGCAGCAGGTTGTACTTCAGGATCGCCCAGAGAGCGCGGAAGCCGTCGCGCCAGCCGATCTTCTTCCCCTCCTCGTAGGTGCGGCCGTAGTAGCTGATGCCGACTTCGTAGATGGGCACGCGGAGCTTGGCGACCTTGGCGGTGATCTCGGGCTCG